>TARA_R110002074_G_scaffold255608_1_pt1 | contig 14736 bp, 10 predicted proteins | sample TARA_R110002074 | Tara Oceans TARA_R110002074 (sample SAMEA4397215) | marine metagenome | biome: Polar Biome; feature: [MIX] marine epipelagic wind mixed layer (ENVO:01000061); material: water (ENVO:00002006), including particulate matter (ENVO:01000060) such as... | depth 10-100 m
GAATTATAAGGGGCATGTTTAATAAAGACATATTTTATAATTTTTGAGGGTTAGTATTAAGAGAATAAAGCTATTGCTCATGAGAACAATAGCCTTTTTTATTCCCTTTTAGTTATAATAATTTTAATTTTTTAATTCCTTAGAATGAATAGATAGCAGCTAAAACAAATGAGCTTAAGCTTTTCTGAGCAGCTAAGTCTGAATCCAAAAAGAAGTCATCTGAAGCAGAATCTAATCTTAATTCAGGCTTGATAGTTAAATTATCAATAGCGAAGCTTCCTGTAAGTGTTACAGCAAATACATTTGAATCCATCCCTGTTCCGATTGCATCGAAACTATCTCCAGGAAAAAATGGGTCATCAATATCTGTTTGTTCAAAATATTCAGCTCTTAATCCTATTGTAAAAGTATCAGAAGTTGCCAATTGAGGATATAGTGCAGCTCCGTAAAAACCTGGACCATCATCTTCACCAGTCAAGTATGCAGCATTAATTCCTAAAAAGAAAGAATCAGATAAATCAAATCCACCTGTAAAATCTATTTCAGTAAAAGAAGGATCTAATAGAAAGTTTAAATATTGTCCAGCATATCCTAATTGTGCACCAAATGCATAATCACCCGTTGGGTTAAACTCTGTTAAGTCAGTGTCATTAAAAACACCTAACATTAAGCTAAAATCTTCAGATAATGCAAAATCTGCTTTTATACCCGTATGGCTAAATGGCCCATAAGAGAACATGTAAGATGTACTGTAGTTAAAGTTAGCGGTTGGAGAAATAACCTCGTAACCTAAAAAGGTGTTAAAATTACCCATTGTTAATGTTACAGACTCACTAACATTCCAATAAGCATACAATTGATTAACTATGTTACCAGTTGCAGAATACATTGGTGAAGCAAAAACGGCATCTGTACCTCTTGGTCCAAATACCAAATCGGCAACAAAACCAACCTTTTCACCTTCATAAGATGCAATAACGTTTGCCATACCTAGTGCAAAACCAGGAAGGTTTGCAAATGAAGATCCCGGAGCGACAGCATCTTCATCATTTGGAGCATTTAAGTTAGCTCTGTAGTATGCATCTACACTACCACTTACAGTAAATGAAGGAGCAGGAGCTTCCTCTTGTGCAAATAAGGCCGTTGCCATAAAAAGCATTGAAAGTGTGATAATTTTTTTCATAATGTTTAATTTTAGTTATTAATTTTCTTTGGTTAATTTCCTTAAGAATGAGCCAAAACTATATCAAAAAGTTTTAACCCCCATAAAAAATAGGGGTATTTAGGTCACTTTTATCAATATTCTAATTTTTACCCCATTTTTTTATAGGTATTCTGTTTATTTTTTGATTTTTTGATTTTTCAACAACTCAGTTATTTGAATTATTGTCAGTTTTTTCAAATTTTGAATGGTATAATTTTATTAATCTGAAGTATTCTTAGAATTAATTCACATATCTGTATTTATAGCTAAATATTAAGATTGAATATTTATTAAAATATCTGTCTATTATTGATATATACTTATTTATACCTCGTCTTCGCCTCTAAAATCGAAATAATGAAATACCCCTTATTGTATTTCAAAATCTTGTACATATCTTTACGTTTCCACTCAATTTTTAAAAATATTTGTTGATTATGCTGAAGAAACAAGGACTCTATTTGCCTGAATTTGAACACGAAAACTGTGGCGCAGGTTTTATTTGTAATCTTAAAGGAGAAAAAACAAATCAAATCATTCATGATGCGCTGGAAATTCTAGTGAAATTAGAACATCGTGGCGGTGTAAGTGCTGATGGGAAAACTGGTGATGGTGCTGGTTTATTAATTGACATTCCCCACGATTATTTTAAACGTGTTTGTGGTTTTAGTATTCCTGAACAAAGAGAGTATGCCGTAGGCATGGTGTTTTTACCTAAAGTAAGAAACCAATATCAGTTTTGTAAAACTACTTTTGAAAAGGAAATTACCGCCCAAGGCCTTTCAGTTTTAGGATGGCGTAAAGTACCTGTTGATTCTACACAATTAGGTGAAATAGCAAAAGCATCAGAACCAAATATTGAGCAAATTTTTGTTGGGAAAACTGAGGCTATTGATGAAGCTACATTTAAAGCAAAATTATATGCAGCCCGTAAAATTACTGAGCATGAAATTAGAAAGTCTAAAATATCTGAAAGCTCCTATTTTTACCTTCCAAGTTTATCAACAACAACGTTAATATACAAGGGTATTATTATGCCTGAGGACATTGGGCCATATTATACCGATTTACAGCAAATAGATTTAGTAACGCGTTTGGCCTTAGTGCATCAACGCTTCTCAACTAACACCATGCCTACTTGGGAATTAGCGCAACCATTCCGCTTTATGTGTCAAAATGGTGAAATAAATACGCTTCGTGGAAACGTTAGTAGAATGCGTGTTCGTGAAGAAATTATGAGAAGTGAGGTTTTCGGACCTCAAATAGATAAATTATTCCCAATTATCCTTCCAGGAAAATCAGATTCTGCTTCTATGGATATGGTTGTGGAATTATTAACACACACTGGGCGTTCATTACCAGAAATTATGATGATGATGATTCCTGAGGCTTGGGAAAAACACCAAACCATGTCTGAGGAAAGAAAAGCGTTTTACGAGTATAATTCTTGTATTATGGAACCTTGGGATGGCCCCGCTTCCGTACCTTTTACAGATGGCGATTATATTGGTGCGCTGTTAGATAGAAATGGTTTAAGACCTTCAAGATATACCGTTACCAAAAGTGGCAAGTTAATTATGGCTTCTGAAATAGGCGTGGTTGATATTGCCCCAGAAGACATTGAAAGCCACGGCAGATTAAAACCTGGAAAAATGTTCTTGGTTGATATGAACAAAGGCCGCATTATTGAAGATGAGGAAATTAAAGATAAAATTGTTTCTGAAAGGCCCTATAAAGAATGGTTGGATAAGAAACGGTTGCATTTAAAAGATGTACCATATACAAACGAAACCTGCCCTATTGAAACCATCGATATTAAAACAAGGCAACGTTTGTTCAATTACACATTTGAAGATATTCAAGAAGTTATAACACCAATGGCATTAGTTGGCAAAGAGGCTTTAGGCGCCATGGGTACTGATACGCCACTGGCCGTTTTATCGGATAGACCTCAATTGATTTCAAATTACTTTAAACAATTATTTGCACAAGTAACCAACCCGCCATTGGATGGTATTCGTGAAGAAATTGTTACCGATATTAGTTTGAATCTAGGTAAAGACCGTAATATTTTTAGTATTACTGAAAGACAGTGTAGAAAATTAAGAATTCAAAACCCGGTTATTTCTAATGACGATTTAGAAAAAATTAGAAGCATTTCAATAGAATCCTTTAAAGCCGAAACTATTGAAATATTATATCCCAAAGCACAAGGACTTAACGGGCTTGAAGATGCTTTAGAAAACATTATTACTCAGGTTGAAAAAGCATTGGATAGAAAAACAAATATCATTATTTTATCAGATAGAGGCGTCAACCAAGAGTTTGCTCCAATACCTTGTTTGTTAGCCTGTTCGTATGTAAACCATCAAATGAATCGTTTACGAAAGCGTTCTTATTTTGATATCATTATAGAATCAGCAGAACCCCGCGAACCACATCATTTTGCTACCTTATTCGGTTATGGCGCAAGTGCTATAAACCCATATATGGTTAACGAAATTATTAGAATGCAAGTTAAGGAGGGTTTCATAACCGAAATGGACGAACAAAAAGCGGTTGATAATTTCAATAAAGCGATTGGGAAAGGTATTTTAAAAATAATGAATAAAATAGGAATCTCAACATTGAGATCTTATAGAGGTTCACAGATTTTTGAAATTGTAGGTTTCAATTCCCAGTTTGTTGAAAAATACTTCCCTTATACCGCCTCAAGAATTGAAGGTATTGGGTTATATGAAATTGAAAAAGAAATTAACGAACGTTATAAACAAGCCTATCCGGACAAGTTAATCGATAAACGTTTAGGATTAAATATTGGTGGCGATTATAGATGGAGACGTAATGGCGAAAGGCACCTATTTAATCCAACTACGGTTTCAAAACTGCAACAAGCGGTTCGTTTAAGTGATCAATCAGCTTACGATGTGTATTCAAAAGCTATTAACGAGCAAGCTGAAAATTTAATGACCATTCGTGGGTTATTTGAGTTTGATAATTTAGACCCGATTCCAATTGATGAAGTAGAACCGTGGACGGAGATTGTGAAACGCTTTAAAACAGGCGCCATGTCTTATGGGTCTATTTCCCGTGAAGCGCATGAAAATTTAGCCATTGCCATGAACCGTATTGGTGGAAAATCCAATTCTGGTGAAGGTGGTGAAGACAGAAACCGTTTTCACCCCGATGTAAATGGCGATAGCCGTAATTCGGCAATAAAACAAGTAGCCTCAGGGCGTTTTGGAGTGACTTCACATTATTTAACCAATGCGAGGGAAATTCAAATTAAAATGGCTCAAGGTGCTAAGCCAGGAGAAGGTGGGCAATTACCAGGTTATAAAGTTTTGCCTTGGATTGCCGCCGCAAGAAATTCTACGCCGTTTGTAGGCTTAATTTCTCCACCGCCCCATCATGATATTTATTCAATTGAAGATTTAGCGCAACTCATATTCGACTTAAAAAATGCAAATCGAGAAGCCAGGGTTAATGTGAAATTAGTATCGGAAGTAGGTGTAGGAACTATTGCTGCTGGTGTTGCGAAAGCAAAAGCCGATGTCGTTTTAATTTCAGGATATGACGGCGGTACGGGAGCATCTCCTTTAACATCATTAAAACATGCTGGCTTACCTTGGGAACTTGGTTTAGCCGAAGCACAACAAACGCTAGTTTTAAATAAACTAAGAAGTAGAATAGTAGTAGAATGTGACGGTCAGTTAAAAACAGGACGCGATGTTGCCATTGCAGCTTTGTTAGGTGCCGAAGAGTTTGGTTTTGCCACAGCGCCTCTTGTAGCTTCAGGCTGTATCATGATGCGTAAATGTCATTTAAATACCTGTCCAGTTGGTGTTGCTACCCAGGATAAAGAGTTGCGCAAAAACTTTAAAGGCACACCAGAGCACGTTATTAATTTCTTCTTTTATATCGCTGAGGAATTACGAGGCATCATGGCGCAATTAGGTTTTAGAACCTTAGGCGAAATGGTTGGGCAAACGCATAAAATAAATGCCAATAACGCTATAAAACATTACAAAGCTAAAGGTTTAGACTTATCTAGTATTTTGTATAGACCAGCGTCTTACAGACAAATGATAGTTAAGAATACAGAAAAGCAAGACCACAATTTAGATAATGTTCTCGATTTTACGATTTTAAAAGACTCACACAGAGCTTTATATAGAAAAGAAAAAATGACTTTGGCATATCCAATAAGAAATACAAATCGTACTGTTGGAGCTATTGTAAGTAATGAGATTTCTAAAATTTACGGCCATTTAGGACTGCCTGAAAACACGCTAAATATTAACTTTACAGGATCAGCAGGACAGAGTTTTGGTGCTTTTGGTGCTCATGGTTTAACTTTTAAACTTGAAGGCAATACTAACGATTATCTTGGTAAAGGTTTATCTGGAGCGAAACTCATCGTTAAAAAACCAACCCAGGCAGATTTTATAGCTGAAGATAACATCATTATTGGAAATGTTTGTCTATTTGGTGCCGTTCAAGGCGAGGCTTATATAAACGGTATTGCAGGCGAACGTTTTGCCGTTAGAAACTCAGGAGCTACTGCGGTTGTAGAAGGTGTTGGCGATCACTGTTGTGAATACATGACGGGTGGTAGAGTTATTGTTTTGGGAAGCACTGGTAGAAATTTTGCTGCGGGTATGAGTGGTGGTATCGCTTATGTTTACGATCCAGAAAACAAATTTGTAAACGGCTTGTGTAATACTGAAACCATCGAATTTGAAGATATTTCTGCTGAAGATGCTGCAGCGTTAAAAGCATTCATTGAGAACCATAAATTGTACACAGATAGTAAACTAGCTACTAGATTATTAAATAATTGGGACACAAGTTTAGGCCACTTTGTAAAAGTAATGCCAACTGAATATAAGCGTGCATTAAAACGTATTGAGACTGAGGAACCAATGGTAGAAGAATTAACAACAGCATAATGTCATGGGAAAAGTAACAGGATTTAAGGAATTTGAAAGACAAGATGAAAACTACACGCCAGTTGAAGAACGTGTAAAACATTACAAGGAATTTACAGTTCCATTAAAGGAAGAAGAAATAAAAAAACAAGGTTCTCGTTGTATGGACTGTGGTATTCCGTTTTGCCATAGTGGTTGCCCACTCGGGAATTTAATTCCAGATTTTAACCATATGGTTCACCAAGGGGAATGGCAAAAAGCCTCTTGGATATTGCACTCAACAAATAATTTTCCAGAATTTACAGGACGTTTATGTCCTGCGCCCTGTGAGCAATCCTGTGTGTTAGGAATTATTGAAGACCCCGTATCTATAGAAAATATAGAAAAAATGATTGTTGAACGCGCCTTTAAAGAAGGCTGGATAAAACCTCAACCTCCAAAAATTAGAACAGGAAAAACAATTGCTGTTATTGGCTCCGGTCCTGCTGGTTTAGCCGCGGCTCAACAATTAAACAGAGCTGGCCATACGGTAACTGTTTTTGAACGCGATGATGAAGTTGGTGGGTTATTGCGTTATGGTATTCCTAACTTCAAGATGGAAAAGGAAATTATAGACCGTCGTTTAGCCATTTTAGAAGCCGAAGGTATAATCTTCAAAACCAATGTAAACGTTGGTGTTAATTACAAAGTAAAGGAATTAAAAGCTTTTGATGCCATTGTGCTTTGTGGCGGTGCAACAGAACGAAGAAGTTTACCAACTCCTGGAATTGATGCTGATGGTGTTGTGCAAGCTATGGATTTTTTAACACAACAAACCAAAGTATTGTTTGGTAAAAAAGTTGAAAACCAAATCATGGCCACCGATAAAAACGTAATTGTTATTGGGGGTGGAGACACAGGGTCAGATTGCATTGGAACATCTAATCGTCAGGGTGCAAAATCAGTGGTGAATTTTGAAATTATGCCAAAACCTCCAGGGCATCGTTCTCCAACTACACCTTGGCCTTTTTGGCCTTTGCAGTTAAAAACATCATCTTCCCATAAAGAAGGTGTTGAAAGAAACTGGTTGATCAATACTAAGGAATTCATCAAAGATAAAAACGGAAAACTAACAGCACTAAAAACAGTGAATGTGGAATGGAAAATGGTTCCAGGTGAGCGTCCACAATTAATAGAAGTTGAAGGGACTGAAAAAACATGGCCTTGTGATTTAGCTTTATTGGCTTTAGGTTTTACAGGACCAGAACCTACGCTTGCTGATAAATTAGGAATAAAAACCGATGCACGCTCTAACTACAAAGCAGAATATGGCAAATACCAAACTAATGTGCCAAATATATTTGCTGCTGGCGATATGCGTCGTGGTCAATCTTTAATTGTTTGGGCGATATCTGAAGGTAGAGAAGCCGCCAGACAGGTAGATTTGTATTTAATGGGTAAATCAGATTTACCATCAAAAGATATTGCTGGCGATTTAGTAGCTATGTAATAATCTATAAAATTAGTATATCTAAAAAATGCGAACCGAAAGTTTTGCATTTTTATTGCGCTTCACGTACAAAAGATTCGCATGTTTTAACCATGTTTTTGCTTCCGCAAATAAAAGGCACGCGTTGATGCAATTCCGTAGGTTCAATATCCATAATTCTTGTAAACCCATCACTGGCCTTTCCATTGGCTTGTTCAGCTAAATATGCCATAGGATTACATTCATAAAGTAAACGCAACTTACCCTTAGGGTTTTTTGAGCCTTTAGGATATAAATAAATCCCTCCTTTTATCATATTTCTGTGAAAATCTGATACCAAAGACCCAATATATCTCGATGTGTAAGGCCTATCATCTTCCTCTTGTTGACAATATTTTATATAATTTTTAATGCCTTTGGGGAAATCTAGATAATTACCTTCATTCACAGAATAGATAGTCCCATCTTCTGGAAATTCCATATCGGGATGAGATAGGTAAAACGAACCAATTGCAGGATTTAACGTAAAACCATTAACGCCATCGCCAGTAGTATAAACCAACATAGTAGATGTGCCATAAACCACATATCCTGCAGCTACTTGTTTGCTCCCTTTTTGTAAAAAATCCTCAAGTGTAACAGGGGTTCCAACAGGAGTGACCCGTCTATAAATTGAAAAAATAGTTCCTACAGAAACATTAACATCAATATTTGACGACCCATCCAATGGATCTATTAATACAATATATTTGTTTTGATGATTTTCATCTTGACTATTGATTGAAATAAAATCATCCTCTTCCTCACTTGCAATCCCACAAACAATATTTCTATTCGTTAGCGTTTGTATAAATTTCTCGTTTGCATAAACATCCAACTTTTGTTGGTCTTCACCTTGAATATTTGTATCGCCGGCGGCACCAATAATATCGACCAAACCCGCCTTATTAACTTCGTGATTTACCACTTTTGCAGCTAATCGAATAGAGTTTATAAGGCTTGATAATTCGCCAGATGAATACTTAAAAGATGCTTGATTTTCAATTATAAATTCTCCTAAGGTTTGTTTTTTATGAGCCATATGTGCAGATAATTAAGTTGGTGCAAATATCTATAAATTTTAACAAACTACAACGATTTCGTCAAGTATAAACCTTTTAAATATTTAAGTTTAAACTATATTTGAAATTATAATAAGTAAATTATGGATTTCACAATTAGAGATGCCAATAAAGAAGATATGCCACAGGTGCTAAATTTAATTAAAGCATTGGCACATTTTGAAAAAGAGGCTGATGCTGTTGAAGTAACTGTTGAAGATTTACAAAACGACGGCTTTAATAAACCTCCTGCTTTTCATTGCTTTGTTGCCGAGGTAAACTCAAAAATTGAAGGTATTGCTTTAGTGTATAACAGATACTCCACTTGGAAAGGGAAAGCTTTACATTTAGAAGATTTAATTGTTAGCGAAAAAATGAGAGGTTCTGGAATTGGTACGGCGCTTTTAGATGAAGTTGTTAAATACGGATACAACATGGGTGTTAAACGTATTAATTGGGAAGTGCTTGATTGGAACACGCCGGCCATTAATTTTTATGAGAAAAAAGGCGCACAGGTAAAACGTGATTGGGATGTTGTGCATTTAAACGAACAAGGCATTAAAGACTACATATCAAAAATATAATACCGATTATGTATTCAACGCAGTTCAATAAATTGAACATGTTTTCATACTATATCGGCATCATACAAGAGAAAAATAATTGATTCATAAATTCAATTAGTATAATATGCAGGTATTTAAATTTGGAGGTGCATCAGTAAAAGATGCTAATGGCGTAAAAAATCTAGCTTCTGTTTTACAAAAAATAGGTTTTAAAAACACACTTATTATAGTTTCGGCAATGGGTAAAACTACCAATGCTTTAGAATTGGTTATAAAAAATTACTTTGAAAATAAAGCCAAATTACAAAGTGCTTTACAAGAGGTAAAAAAATACCATAATGAGATTATTCTAGATTTATTTGAAAACGAAAACCATCCTGTATTTAAAAAAGTTTCAAATTTATTTAATGAACTCACCACGTTGCTGAATGTAAATAAATCTCCTGACTATAATTTTGTTTATGATCAAACCATTGGTTTTGGTGAGCTCGTTTCGACAACAATTATTAGTGAATATTTAAATTTTATAGGAATAAAAAATAACTGGATTGATGTAAGAGGTTTTATTAAAACTGATAATTATTACAGGCGCGCAAATATAAATTGGAACGAAACCCAAAGTTTGATCACTTCAAAATTCAATACATCTGTTCTAAACATTACGCAAGGTTTTTTAGGTAGTGATGCAAATAACTTTACAACCACATTGGGAAGAGAGGGAAGCGATTATACGGCAGCTATTTTTGCATATTGTTTAAATGCTGAACGTGTAACCATTTGGAAAGACGTTCCGGGCGTTTTAAATGCAGACCCCCGTTATTTTGAAAATGCGCAACTGCTCAACAAAATCTCATACCGGGAAGCTATAGAATTAGCATTTTACGGGGCTTCCGTTATTCATCCAAAAACATTGCAACCATTGCAAGGCAAAGAAATTCCGCTTTATGTAAAATCGTTTTTAAATCCAGGAAACCCCGGAACACGAATAGGTAAAAATGTTACTTTAGAACCCTTAATTCCTTGTTTCATTGTAAAGAAAAACCAAGTACTCATTTCGTTATCATCCTTAGATTTTTCATATACCGTTGAAGAAAATATCAGTCACATATTCACTCTTTTACACCAATATAAAATGAAAGTTGACGTCATTCAAAATTCAGCTATTAGCTTTTCCGTTTGTGTAGATAATATTTATAATAACCTTGAGGAATTATTGCATCATTTAAAGGCAAAATTTAAGGTCGAGTGTTATGAAAACGTCTCTCTTTACACCATTAGACATTACAATGAAAAAGCAATTACTCAAATTGAAGCTGGTAAAACCGTGTTATTAAAACAATTAACCCAAGAAACCTTACAAGTAGTAACTAAATAAACAATTTAGTACATTTACAGGCATGACCAAACAACAAGACACAGGACTTGTAACAGCAAAAGAAGTCGCTAAAGCAATAAATGTTGATAAATATGGATTTATCGGAACTTTTATTGGCTGGCTACTTATGAAGTTGCTTAAAATATCTACCCTAAATAAATTTTACAAAAGGCATAAACATTTAGAAGGTATCGATTTTTTAGATAGTATTCTAGATGAATTTAAAATTAAATTTGAAATACCAGAAGAAGATTTAAAACGGCTTCCAAAAAATGGTGCCTATATTACCGTTTCAAACCACCCGCTTGGTGGCATTGACGGTATTTTATTATTAAAATTAATGCTAGAAGAACGCCATGATTTTAAAATAATAGCTAACTTTCTATTACATCGGATTGAACCCATGAAACCCTACATTATGCCTGTAAATCCTTTTGAGGATAAAAAAGATGTGAAATCAAGCATTGCGGGTTTTAAAAATGCCATTTTGCATTTAAGAGGTGGGCATCCGTTGGGTATTTTTCCTGCTGGTGAGGTTTCAACTTACAGAGACGGTAAACTAGTTGTAGATAAACCTTGGGAAGAAGCCGCCATGAAACTTATACAAAAAGCTGAAGTTCCCGTTGTTCCCATTTATTTTCACGCTAAAAACAGCAAACTTTTTTACAAACTGTCAAAGATTAGCGACACCTTTAGAACAGCTAAATTACCTTCGGAAGTTCTTACACAAAAACGCCGTATCATAAAAGTTAGAATTGGTAAGCCAATTGCTGTGGCCGACCAAAAAGAACATACAACACTCGACGATTTTTCAGAATTTTTAAGACGAAAAACCTATATGTTATCAAATTCTTTTGAAGATAAATCGAAGATTTTAGATAGTATTTCATCTACTTTAAAAACACCGAAAATACCAAAACGCATCGTAACCCCTATAGCTGTATCTGTTATGGAAAAAGAAGTGGAAGCACTTCGAAAAGGGGATTTTAGACTTTTACAAAGCAAGAACTACGAAGTGTTTTTAGCACCTGCAGATAAAATTCCTAATATCATTAGAGAAATAGGCAGATTGCGGGAAATTACATTTAGAGAAGTTGGCGAAGGCACCAATGAGGCTATAGATTTAGATGCTTTTGATACTTATTACCACCATATGTTTCTGTGGGATAACGAAAGCAAATTAATTGCTGGAGCTTATAGAATGGGGTTAGGTTCAAAAATTTTTGAACGTTATGGTATTGATGGTTTTTATCTTCAAGATTTATTTCGGTTTGAACCTGAATTGCATAAAATGATGAGTCAGTCCATTGAAATGGGGCGTGCTTTTATTATAAAAGATTATCAACAAAAACCCATGCCTTTATTTTTGCTTTGGAAAGGTATTGTACATACTACCCTGCGTTATCCTGAGCACAAATTCTTAATTGGCGGTGTGAGTATAAGCAATCAGTTTTCAAATTTCTCAAAATCATTGATGATTGAGTTTATGAAATCGCATTATTACGACCCATACATTGCGCAATATGTACACCCTAAAAAAGAGTTTAAAGTAAAACTAAAAGATGCCGATAAAGACTTTGTTTTTGATGAAACCGAAGCCGATTTAAACAAATTTGATAAGTTTATTGACGAGATAGAACCTGGGGCATTACGCTTACCTGTGCTACTAAAAAAATACATTAAACAAAATGCCCGATTGGTGGCTTTTAACGTCGATCCGCTTTTTAATAATGCGGTTGATGGCTTGATGTACATTAAAATTGCCGACTTACCGGAAAGCACTGTTCGTCCAGTTATGGAAGAGTTTCAAGCGGAGTTGGAACGTAAGTTTATGGAGAGTAATGGTGATTAAATCAAAAAAAGTGATCAGTTATAATTATTGTTATTAATAACTAAATTTTACGGGAAAACCACAGCAGATTTTCAGGTTTTCAATAAAACGTGTAATTTTTTACAAAAAAATTTGCTTTTTCCTATTTTTTTTTTTTTACATTTGATCTGTCTGAAACTAATTTCTTGTTTAGTCTATACAAAAAAGATGTTGAGGGCAAATTAAAGAGTACTTTTTAACTAGCGCTAGTTTTTTTTTATTTACTCCCTAAGTAATAATTATGTAGCGTTTTAAATAAAGTTTTTGGACCAGGCTTTATTTAAAAACTTATAGACTAACCATACCATAGACCAATAGACTTTTATAGACCATTTTTATAGACTGCATAGACAAAAAACGTGTAAGTTATTAATATGTAGTACAAATTGTTGCACGCAATACCTATTGGTATTCGGCTAAACAGCTTTTGCAAATTTTTAACCTATTTAATATTAACAACAATGAAACAACAATTTATTATCCCAATCTTATTATTGCTTTTTGTTAATTCATATTCTCAAGAAAATTCTAACCATGATGAATTTAGAAACAAAGGTTTTTTTAACATAACTAAGCTTAGTTATATTAATGTGAGTTCAGCAAAATTAGAAACTTTTAACCCTGTTGATGGGGTAGTAGCTACTAGTTTAAATGTTGATAAGGCTCACGCTTATAGTTTACAAACTATTAATGGTTATTTTTTTAGCCCCTATTTTTCAGCTGGTATTGGAGTTGGTTTAGATGGTTATTCTAACCCTAATTTTAATACATTACCAATATTTTTAGATTTAAGAGCTTATTTCAGTGATGAAGCTAAAAGCTTATATTTATATATGGATTATGGTACAATGGCTAAGATTGATGGTGGGAAAAACAACGGATCTATTTTTAATATTGGATTAGGCTATAAATTCCCATTAAAGGATAGACTAATGTTTGTTACAGATTTAGGGTATAGTTATAAATCTATTAGTAATGATGGTTTATCCATAAGAAAATCTGAGAGTTGGGTTCAAGCAAAAGGTTTAATATTAAGTTTTGGAATAATATTCTAAAATTTAAAATAATGATTAAAAACATTTTAACTATAGCAGTAATTGCATTACTATTCAGTTGTAACAACGATGATGTTACAGCGGAAGTAGAAAATCAGGTAAGTTCGATTGATAACATTAAAGTTGAAAATGGTATTCTATCTTTTTCAAGTAAAGATTTCCTTAAAGAAACGGTGGATGGATTAAAAAGAATGGACACCGATGAAAAAGAATTGAAACTTGAAAAGTTTTATAGAAAAGGGTTTATGCCATTATACCCTCATTTTAAAGAAAGTGATGTTGACTTACTTCAAACGTTTTCTCAAAGGAAAATGAATAAATTAAATAAACAAAAGATAAGAACATGACAAAATTTATTTTGAGTAATATAACTTATTCGCAATTTTCAGGACTACAAAGACCTCACAGACGCTTCGGGATAAACCTGTGAGGTCTACGCAACAGACAAGACGTAATATGCTGAAATTATGACGTTTATATACCATTTTAATTTTTTGTCAGGTGACTTAAAGTTTTTAAAAGCGAAAATTCTGAAATAAGAATTTTCGCTTTTATTCATTTTATAAAATACTCTCTAATTTGTTTTCAAAATTGAACAATACTTTTTGTTTCTCTATTTTTCAAAATACTCTACAACAAAATCTTTAAAATAAACCTTTATTTCCTCTCTAGCCTTTAAAAAAGCGGCATGTTTTTCTTCATCTGTTCCAACTAACTTTGAAGGGTCGTAAAAGTTATGGTGCAAGCGTTTTGCATTTTTGCTTGGAATGTACGGGCAGTTTTCATTGGCATGATCGCATACGGTAATGATGTAATCAAAATCAACATCCGTATATTCATCTATATTATTTGATGTGTGCTGGGAAATATCAATACCATCCTCTTTCATAATTTTTGCCGCATCAGGATTTATACCGTGGGTTTCAATACCAGCACTATAAACGTTTACTTCCCTGTTATCCAAAAAATGGTTTAAATAGCCGTGTGCCATTTGACTTCTACAGGAATTTCCTGTGCATAATACTAAGATATTCTTCATAATAAGCCCTCTTAATCTCCCCAAAGGGGAGAAACTCAAACCAGGTATTTAAGTACTTAATGTTTGCTCAAAATTAGCTGATATTTTAGCCCTGATTGATGCGGCATCCTTTTGGTTTTCTCAAAAAA
>TARA_R110002074_G_scaffold57788_5_pt1 | contig 14711 bp, 19 predicted proteins | sample TARA_R110002074 | Tara Oceans TARA_R110002074 (sample SAMEA4397215) | marine metagenome | biome: Polar Biome; feature: [MIX] marine epipelagic wind mixed layer (ENVO:01000061); material: water (ENVO:00002006), including particulate matter (ENVO:01000060) such as... | depth 10-100 m
TAGTTTTTTTTTTAATTGGGTATCTCATTACACCTATTTGTTTTTTGATATTTTATGGCCATATAACAATTATATTATTAATCCCAATAGCAAAAAACAAATCCTTCTCCTTCTTCTTCTTCATTATTTTTTTTTGATTTTAATTTATTTTTTTTGTTTATCTCTTTTTCTTCTTTATCAGTTTTTATTTTAGTTACTTTTTTTTTATTTTTCATTTTATTACAATTAAAAAGAATTAAGGCATCTCCACATACAAGTTTCATTTAATAGTCTTCTGATAGACTAACCTTATTCTTATCTGACATGACTCAGATTAAATTAAAAACATATCTAAATTTGTTAATTCTTTTTTTATCCTTCTAACTTGTTCTAATGTCATTATTTTACTATATCCATTAGATTTGTTTGCTCTTATTCCTATTTGAGAAATAATAAGATAATTCTTAAGATTTTTTTTATAAAGTTTAAGTTTTTCATAATCATCTTTTTGCATCACACCAGCCATTCTACTTTCTTCTCCTCTTAATTCCAAAGAATTATAGTATTCATGTTTTACTTCATTGTAATTGTACATTATATAAAATTAAATTTCAAATTCTCCAAATACTTCATCTTGTGCCTCTTTGTCTACATCAAAATCATTTCCTGTATTTAATATTGAAGTTTGATTTGGGTCAACAATTTCTGGATCTTGATCAAAGTTATGTAAATTTTTATGACTAAGCAATTCTGCCGTCATAAAATCATGAAACTTTTTTTGATCACTCATCCAAGTTTTTGGATGTGAAACTTTTAAAGAATGTGTAACATGATTATAAAAAGTCCATGCATTATCTAAATCACAATTGTAATCATAAGAAGGTTTAGTCATTTCTTTTTTTAATATTCCCATTTGTGCACCACTAATTAGATTTTCATCTAAAAAAAGTCTACCTGCTAGTTCAGACTGTGCTTTTTTATTTAAAAAATATTTTTTAAGACTGTCCCTGTCTTTTATTAAAGTAATAAAATGTTTATTAGCTTTTTTAATTTGATTACCTATATGATTAAATGCTTCTTGATCTGCATTACCTGTGTGTTTTCTTGCATATGATGCCATATCTCCTGCAATCATACCGTTTCCACACACAAATACCTGTGCACCTATACCACACTGAAACCTTGTACTTTTATCATAAGAATTTGTCCAGGCAAACATCATTCCTAGTTCTTTATCTTTAGTTGATTCTATATAATAAATTCCTTGTGCAACATTAGAACCGTGATTATTTCTATATATTTCATTTGTTATAATGAAGCCGTGTGTTGCTAACAGACTTCTTGTAGCGTCAATAATAAATTTATGACGAATTATTGTATATGTATCCCCATCATATGTAGGAAGAGGAGCTAAAGATAATTCTTCAGCAGTTGTTGTACTTGGTTTTGAATATCCCATAATTTAATTTTTTAAAATAATAATAATTGATTTTTTTTTATTCCCATAATATTATCTATTTCTTTTTCAATAGCATCTAAATAATATTTTTCATTAATATCATAATCTTTCCATTCTTTTTCTTGTATATCATTAAAAACAGTTTGCATCCATTTTCCTGATTCAAGTTGAATTTCTCTTTTATCTGTTTTATTAACTTTAACTATCTTAACACCTTTATTAGAAATAAAATATCTATTAATTTTTTGAAGATTTTCTTCATGACCTATATTTTCTTTAATAGATCTAGCAACTTGTTGCCAATTGCCTTTGGATTTACCTCCTATACAATAATCAAGAATATTTCTGTTATTTTTTATTGTATATTCAGGAAGTGTACCATCAACAAAATATGCATATATAGCTTTTGGAATAATTAATTTAGATTTATTTTTATGAAGAGCCAAGTTGTTAAACTCAAATCTTCCTTTACATTTAGCTTTACCATTTTCATCTACACCTATATAATTATTTACATCTGCTAATATTAACTTTTTATATGTATCATGTTCAAGATTAAGATGAGTTATTTCTTCCCAGTCTTTACATACTTTATTATAAAGATCTATTTTTGATCTAGGTATTATTGTCTCAACACCATCAGTATTTTGTAATAATGGTATTGCTTCTGGTATTGCTTTTACAATCATTTCATAAAGCATCATCAGTGTAAGTTGACCATTTACTGTTATAAACATAGTAAACTGCGGATCATATAAGAAAGAATTTTTATCATTACTAAGCCCATATGTACTATTAAGTATAATTTTATAAACATAGTTCATAGGATTACTTTTAGGAATTTTTTTCCTTTCATTAAAAAACCACTCATACAAATCACAAAAAGCTTTTTTCTCTAAATGTGCAGGTGCGATTTTATTCATAATGGCTAGATTAGGGTAAAAACTTGTAACATCAGATGACATTATTATATTATCATCATCAGATTCATATACACCAGGTTTAGCAGCACCATGAGCACCTCCAAGACCAAAATGAGTTTTAACACCTTTATAGTTTACAAAGTATTTAAAGCCTCCTTTTGTCTGATTAGGATTAATTTCTACTGTTTTAAACTTTTCAAGTAAATTATTAAACTCTATTGTATCAAACTTAATATAATCAAGTATTAAATCTTTAATCTTAATAACATTTCTAAATGTTCTTAATTTTTTAAGATCATACTTTGGTATTTTAAGTTCTTTACTTAAATAATAAGCAAATAATTCTTTACTTATTCTTGGCTCAGAAGCACTGTATAAATTAATATTATATTGATCAGTAAGATCTTTACGCAAAGTAATTAAAGGTTTACATCTATTAAATATTTCTTTAGTTGCTGCAACATCATTAATACAATAATCAATAATAACATCTAGTTGTTGTTGAGTAGTTATATCTGTCTCATGATGAATAGGCATGTCAAGAATATTATCCCAATCCATAGTATATTCAATCCATTTTAAACTAGAACGTTTAGCTGGATTATCCCAGTGATTAAGTTTAAATAAATCAATTTGTTGTATAGTCATTTTCCACTCAGGAAAATCTTGGAATTCTTTATTGTTAGAGTTAGTAATTGCTCTTTGTGCATAACCATATATTTCTTCAGCTATAGATTCACCATTCATTAATAACAAATTTTTATGATTATTTATTATATTATGTGTAACCTGTGCATCAAATGCTAATCCATTATAAGATATATGCCATTCATTATTTTTTTTATTCTTATTTAAAAATTTAATAAATTCTTTGTATTCATTTTTTAATCTACAAATAGAAAAAATATAAGTTTCTTCAGTTTTATAATGTTTAAATACTGCTACAAAACAATTTTTTAATGTTTCATAATCCATTATCCAATGATTCATATCATGTCAATTTTTAATCCAAAAAAAAAGGGCTATAAAGCCCTTTCTTTAATAGAAAATTATTAATTATGCAATGATGATACCAGTATCTTTAATTGTGTCAGTACCAACTAAACCGTTTTCAACTAAGAAAAATTCATCAAGATCTAATGCATCTGGGTTAACAGTAAACATTTCTACTAACTCTCTGATTTCTTCTTCTGTCACAACATAGTGTTCTGAACATGTATCCATTGCTCTTCTTTCTTCTTTTATTTTCTTTTTTCCATCAGTTCTAGGTTTTCCTTTAACAGGAACCTGATCTCCATTATCATCTAATTTTGGAACCATATGATATGAAGATTTCATAAATTTAGAAATTACTACTAAAATTCTTTCACTTGGTGAAAATAAACATTCTACATATGGACAATCATTGCTAATAGGAAGCAATTTAAAACTTTTCATACTGCCAAATGCAGATTTAATTAACATCATAGTTTTAGGATTTTCATCCACATAATTTTTGGTTTTTTTAGCCATTTTTTAAATTTTTTTAATTAAACAATTGCAAATATAAAAAATTATTTAAATAATTCAATATTTACAAAATCTTTTTTAAGATCTTCTTTTTTCATATTAGGTCTATCACACAACTCACCAACATCTATTAAAGTATTAATGTCAACATTAAGAATATCTGAATAATCATCCCAATAATAATTTGGGTAAAGATAACTTTCTACAAAGTCAGCTATAGTTCCCTTTTCACCAAAAAAATCACATATTATTTCTTTTGATTTTTTTGTCATTTCTGAATATTTCCCCTCTTTAAATTTATCAATATCTTCTTTAAATTCTGACAGGTCAAAAACATATAAATGATTTATATTATCAATAACGTGGTATTCTTCAAAATTTTTATGTGTTCTTAAATGTAACTTTTGAAAATTTTCAAATTCAAGATCATTTGTGTCTATAGAATAAAGACATAAGAATTTGTTCATATTCTCAGTATAATACCCATTCCAGGATAAATACGTTTGAATAGGAACAAACCTTACACCTTTCTTAATACCCAATAAAGGATAAAGAAAAACTTTACTTTTTTGAAAGTATTCTTTGTATATTTTTTTCACTTATAAAATTACATTACCGTTAGCAAATTCATATGGTAAATTATAATCTTTATTTGTATAATGATAGTCTGCTATTTTTAATATTTCTACTTCAAAAAGAGAATACCAATCAGCTTTAGTAGCATTTGACACATCAAACACATATATTTGATCATAATTATCTATGACAACAAAATTAAAGTTTATTTTGTAATTAGAAACTTTTTCTTTCATATTTTTCATTACAAGAGTAATATATATGACGGCTTGCATCCAATATCTATAAAAATCAACTGTCTCAGCAAACTTTTCTAAACCTTTTGACGTAGTTTTTAAATCAATAATTGTAATTTCTTTTTTATCATGGTCTATAGTAAATCTATCTATATATCCTTTTAACCCAAATTTGTAATTTTTTAATTTACATTCAAGATATTTTTCATTGTATATTTCAATAGGATCTATTTCAAAATCAGTTACCTTATGATTCATTATTTTCATTACATTTTTATTAGCTTTCATTAATTCAACTCTTTCAGTAGCTTTTGCTAACATATCATTATCTATAATATCTTTGCCTTCTTCAAGTAAAAAATGAAAATATTGAGCATTTTCAGGTGTTTGAATCTTGTCTAATCTTTTTGAATCTTCTTTATAGGATTGATACAAATTATGAAATTCTAGTATTTTTAAAATTTCATCATCTAATTCAGACATATTTGGGTTATTATGTTTTTTAAGATCATTTAAGACTTTACGAACATTATCTGATGGTATTTTACTAGGAACAATAGAAAACTCATCATTGAGCTTCTCAGGTTGCAAAAACAATAGGTGAAGTAGTTTACCTTCAATTAAATGTTTGTCAGTTCTTGTTTCCCTTTCTTTAAGGATATAATCTTTGTAAAAAAATTTTGGAGAAAATAATAATTTGTTTAATGAAGAATAACTAAAATTAAAATCTTTAGCATAAAATTCTTCTTCTTTTATTGTATTTTTCATATTTATTTTTTATATTAAATGATCAGGAAGTGAGGGAATTTATCAAAAACCTCACTTCCATCACATTTTTGTTAAAACAGTAAATCAATTGCATTTAAACTTGACTGACCTGCATTTTTAACAATATTACTAATGTTTTCAGATTCATCTTTTGAATCTTGTAATTCATTTTTATATTCTTCTTTTAATTGAAGTGACTCTTTATCTATTGTGAAGACACAACCGCTTCCAACACCAAAATTATTTTGAAGTACACCAATAAACATTTTATTTGCAATGTATCTGGATGCATATACAGTTAAACAATCATCTTTAATTAACTGTTTAACTAATGTATCATAAGCATGTCCCCAATTAGTAGGTGATATATTTATATAACTGCTAAACTCTTTTCTAAGATATTTAAAATTAACTTGATTCCAAATTTTATTATTTTTAATAAGATCAGAATAAAATGAAAATAATATACTTAAAAAAGTTTTAGATTCTGCAACATTACAATTAGCCATTAATGTCAATCCTACACTAACATTATCTACATCTGCAGATGATAATAATTGTTCTAATCTTTCAAAATCTTCAACAGTCAAAGTAACAGAATCTCCTGTACAAAGTTTATTTAAATCAACATCTAACATCAATTTATGCTGATTGTTCGCCAACCATTGATAATTTGCATAATTTTTATATGTATAATGATATTGACCTGAATTTAGTTTCTTTAAAATTTGTAAAGACTTTTCAAAATTTTTTTCAAAAACTAATCCTTTGATATGGCCGCTCATTGAATTTATAGAGAAGTAATTACTATTACAAATAAATAATGAATTATCATCTAATTCTTTTATAGTATTTAAAGTTTTTTCAACACTACGATCATATAACATAATATCTTCATAAAACTGTATCATAGTATTTTTAGTTACAGAAACTCCCCATTTACCATCCAATTCTTTCTCAAAAAATTTCTCAGAAACAATGCATACATCTGCCAAATCTTTATTCCTAGTAATTTTAAAATCAGCTTTCTCTTGATAAATAGCTAATTTATCTCTTGATAAAGACAAGTTTGAAAATCTATAAATATTATTTACATTATTTTTTATATATGCATTATCAAATTTTTTAGAATTATCGTTTAAACTCATATAAGTTTTAGATTCTGCAACTTTAAAATTATTTGACCATCTTGTTGAAATATCTGCTATAATAGAATAATTATAATCTATAAAAATAAAGTCTTCTGCGTCATTTTTATCATTAAGAAATGTATTGTATGTATATAATTTTGTCATATCATTAATTTTTTATATTCTGGTTTAACTTCTACTCTAAAAGTATAAAGATCCCTATTTTCAATCCTTATTTCTTTTCTTACAATAGGTTCTAAATACTTAAATGCTATTTTATCTAATTTTTCTCTATTTTCAAGACGATGAATCATATCTAAAGCACTTATATTTTTATAATCTTCAAAATCAGATGCTTTTAACCAATATTGAACATCTTTATTTCTATTAAATCTATAAAGATCACACCCAATTTCCTGAGCCAAAACCCATTGTAAATGATAATTTAAATTAAAATCAATAGTTGGAAGTATTGCTCCAACAAATTGTATACCATCATGTCCTTGTTTTACTTGAGATACAATGTCATCTATCATTTGTTTAGTTAATTCTGTTTTAGTTGCAGATTGATGCATTATTTTTTCAACATCATAACAAGCTTTATTATTAACTTCTATTTCATAAGCTGCATTAATAGCAAGACCTGTTATAAGCCAACAATCATAAGGCATAGAATATCTTGTTGCATTATACATGCTAACAAAATTTTCAACTTTATTATCATATATAACTCTAGCTAATTTACCATTTCTACTATTAAGTTCACAATATTCATTTATAATAAAATGACCATCTTCAATTGCATCAAAATTCCATATTTGACCTAACATAGCTCTACTACTTATATTTTCACCATTATTTGTATCTTTAGAAAGATCATAATGTGTCAAATACAAATCTGCTTCATTATAATCATTTGTTAAAGTGATTTTATGTTCTTTTAATGCTGATTTTACTCTTTCTTGTGATATAGGTGAATTAGGGAACAAGAATGCTTTTTTATAAAGCTTCATATCTGGTTGACCATTTTTACCTTCAAGTATTTTATCTATTTTTTTAGATAAATAATTTGATTCATCTATATATACTGTTTCTATTAATCCTGAGTTATTAACCATGATCCCATAAGGATCACAGTTAATATCAAAGTGTTTTACAGCATCATTATTAAATATTTGATGTACTGTTTTATTTGCCATATTATTTAATTGTCATTTTAATTATTTCTGGATTCATCATCATTTTGTTAAATTTACTTTTATTACCATTAAAGATTGTTCTTACAACTAAATATTTAAGATCATTAGTAAAATAATCTTTAGTACATAATGCAATTAATCTATCAGTAATTTTTTGTGATACAGTTTTCTCTTTTGAATATACCACAGCATAATTTGCTAATCTTGTTGCTAATGTTGAAGCAATATCTGCTCTATATGCATCATCTTTACCAACACATGATCCAAGTTCTCCAAGAATATATGATTCATTTTCATGAGTCAATAAATCTTTTGGTGTTACTAATTTGTCTAATTTATTATTAATAAATGTAGTAAACATAGATGCAAATGTATCTCCAACAGAACCTTCACCAATCATTTGAATTAATGATAAGTTATCTTCAAAACTTTCAAAGCTTGATATTGCATTAAAGAAAGCAGTGATAGATCTTGCATTAGTTTCTTGTGTTACTAATTCTGGATTAAGTAATAAAAAATTAATACATCTTGAATCTATATTGGCACTTTCTGCCCAACGAGCCCATACTTCAATATCAAATTTAAGATTAGCAGTTATGTATCTTGTTTTTTGTGCTGAGTCAATACTATTAACCATATAATCTCCGTTATCAGGATTAGAAGTTAATATAATATGCCAGTCTTTTGGTAAAACCCAAGAAATATATGTTTGTCTATCTACAAGTTCCATAACTGCTTGAATAAATCTCATATCTGCACGGTTCCAATCATCAAGAAGTAAAATACCACCTTCTTTTGCATCAGCAATCCATTCAGGTGCACAATATGACATTCTATTCTTGCTTGTCATTTTCCAACCTTGTCTAAGATATTCTTCAACAGCTAATTCATCAACCCATTGACCAACTTTCTTTGTTATAGTTGAATTTGCAACTTGTGCAGAAGCTGCAGCTTTTTGTGCAGCTGTATAATTAAGATCATCTATCTTTTTTGGAGTTATATTCTTTTCTTTATACATTTGAAATTGTCTAACTGGAAAACCAACTAAATCACCTAACTCTTCAATTTGTGCTAAATTTAATTTAACAAAATTTAAATTATTTTCTTTAGCTAAGTCAACAACTGCTGAAGTCTTACCAATACCTGATTCTCCAACAATCTCTACTGCAACAGGATTTTTACCTCCTTCTTGTAAGAACCTATTGTTCTTAATTATATGATTTACGAAATCTTTACATTCATCAATATTTAAATTTACTTGTGCCATGTCTTTTTAGTTTTTATTTTATTAATTAATTTGAATTTTTTGTCCCGGTAAACTTTCATTTACATTACATTTTGAACTATGTACCCATAATGTATTTGCTGGACAATCTTCTGGTGGATAAGCTTCACCATCTGTTAAATATATAAGGGCTGTATACAATCCTTTTTTTTTATTAAATAAATCTATTACAGGTTGAAAAGATGTACCTCCTCTACCTTTTACTTCCCAATCCTTTCTAGGATTAAATTTTTCTACACTATTAATTTGTGTATCACATTGAGCAACAGTAATTTCATGACCAGTTTTATGCATATGAGCCATCTCATTCATAAATTCTTTTAATTCATCATTACTTACTGATCCTGATGTGTCAACACCTACAAGAATATTATTTTTAAATTTAATTTTCAATCCTGGATTAGCAGCATATCTTTTATTAAATTTACGTTTAAGTTTTTTTGTATATGTTATAGTTGAATTACCAATAAATCTTTTAAGATAACCTTTCCAATCAAATGATGCTGGTTTAATATATCTTAATCTTTCAATTAAACCAGCAAGTTCACCAGGAAGACTACCTTGTCTTTTTTCAGTTTGCTCTGCGGTTTCTTTTAATTGATGTTCTACTTGTTTTTGTACAAGTTTTTTATCAGCTTCAGATAAATCATCAAACTCATCCCATGTCTTATGATCATATTGACTATCACCATCCATTTGATTCATTATATCATTTAATGCAGAACAATTACCATCTTCTTGGGCTTGTTCTAAAAGTCTATAATATTCTTTTGTCCCTGCTTTTGTAGGAAGATTTAAATCTGGAAAAGTATCTAACATTAAACCTCCTTCTGGTAGATATGATTCATCTATATATTGATTAATTTCTAAATCAGCAGCTATATTAAATAACTTATGATCAGAATATAAATCTCTCATTATCATATGACCAAAAGAAACATGAAGTAATTCATGTTTAATTAAACCTATTTGATGTTTGTCAGATAAATTTATAAAAAAATCTGGGTTAATAGATAGTTGAATACCTATACCATTTTTACTCACACCTGCTGTAGGTATGTCTTTTCTTATTACTTTATTTAGACCAACCAAAAAGAGCCCGTAAAAGGGCTCTGATAATATTAATGTCTTACTAGCTCTTGCTAGTTTTTCTGCTACCATTTTAATTGAATTTTAATTTCACTTACAAAACTATGATGTTCTTTAATAACATCTATACAAGAATTTGAAAACTCTTGTTCAACCAGTTCTTTACTCAAAGCATCAGGTTTTAACTTTTTAATTATTGGAAATAAATCATTCCACGGGACTAAATATTTTTTTATTTCAGGAAATTCTTTTACATATTCATGTCTTTTATAAGTACTTAAATATTTACCTAATAATATTTTTTGTATTAATGTAGAGTCTATGTTTTTTAAAGCTTCCATGCCAACAGAACGATCATCATTATTTGCTGATAATAATATTTTAAATTTATTATATTCTTTATTAGTCATTTATTTTAATTGTTTTTACTGCCCATAAAGGCATTTCCTTATCACTTATTACTTTAATCCATTCTTTAGCAGAAGGTATGTAATTATTACAATCTTCTTTAACATGTTGTTCTGCAACATATCTTGTATATACGGTTTTTCCATTTGAATTAATAAACTCTGAACCAAATTTCTTTTCACATTCAAATATACCTTCACTGTGATGACGAAACATTCTATGCAAGTGATTACCCACCCAACTTTTTGTGTCATCCATCCAATGATGTATATCTATGTAGTCTTCTGGTACACCACCAAATTTCTTTGCAGAAGATTTGGCATGTATATTAGGATGCGCCATTTAATACTTTAAATATTTTATTACAATCTGGTGAATATTCATATGATTCAGTATGACGTTGATAATGATTAATATCTATTTCATTTTTTGATATATCAATAATTAATGTACCATAACCACCATCATTATTTATCCAATCCCATTCAATATTTTTACATATATAAGAATAAAAATATTCTACTAAACATTCTTTAATATCAAAATTTATTACTTCATCATTTATGTCAAAGTAATCTATATTGTCAATCATACCATCATCACCACCACCAGAATATTCTACATCAATTCTGGCAATATCATAATCTTTTATCCTTTTTAGTTCTATTTTTTGTTTTAGATTTAATTCTTCCATTTTTTTTTATAATTTTAATTTCAACGCCAGGACTTTCTTTACTGTATTCAAATTCTTCAAATTTTGGTATTATAAATTCACAATTATCATCTTCAATCCATCCGTGTTTTACCATATCATCTTGTACTGTTTGTGCAGGATTAAGATAATCAAACTTGTGACGGCTACCTCTAAAAAATTTAAAAGATATTATAACGGGTAATTCATGTTTAGAAAGTTCTTTAGCAAAAGATTTAGCTTGTTTTTTATAAACGTTAGCTGTATCCTTTCTATACTTCATAACAGTTTTACTTGATATAAGATATTTTCCTGTCCATCTTTTTCCGTTTTTACTACTTGGGACGTTACCTGGTATAAACCATTTCATAATTTTAAAGTTTTATTTAATAAATGTTTTAATTCATGATGTACTTTATCAAATCCATATTCTTTATATGCATCTGATAAATCTTTACTTAAATTAATATAAAAACCATTAATATCATACATACTCTTGTATTTATTAATTGCACTTATACCTGCTGTATCATTATCAAACAAAGTTATAACTTTTTTATACTTAGATTTTAAGTTTTCTATTATATATGGTTTTATCAATGTATTCTCTGAGTCAGGAGCAACAACTTCTAAATTGTAGCCAAACTGTTTTAAACACATTGCGTCTTTTAATGAAGAGCATATAACTAAATATGGTTCATTATATTGTAGTTGATCAAGACCCTGTAAATGAGCTTTAACTTTAATGAATTTATATTTTTTATGACCAGGTTGATATATTTTATATACATTACCTTCTTTATCAAAATATCCATATAATTTTGGATTACTTATTTGAAGTGTCTTAAGACCATCATCATCTTCCTTTGACATATTATAGTATTCTAAAGCTTTAACGTTATATTCTTCTAATATAGTTTTACCTACATTAAATGATAACCAAAATCTTTCATCTAATTTATTCCACGACCTGCTATTACAGAAGTCTACTTTATATTTAGCATGATGTTTTGTTTCAGCTTGAGAATATTTTCCTTTGTCTAATGTAAATTTATTGTACTCTTGTACTAATTTAAATACTGCTTTTGAATAATTTAAATTAAATATTTCCTTTATTATGTCTATCTTACTGCCATAATTGCCAGTAGAAAAATCTTTATACTTATACTCATTATTCTTAGTGTCTAAAAATATCCACATACTTGGAGTCTTCTCAGTTGGATTAAATATAGATTGAATTTTTACATTCTGTCCTGTTAATCTTTCTGGTAGATCTAAATAATATTCAAACACCCAGGTACTGGGTATATTACTTTCATCTAATATTAAATTCTTTGTGCTTATCATATATAAAAAGGGGGACAGTTTCCCATCCCCCATTTAATTTTACAATTCAAAATCTGAACCAGTTCCACTTTGTCCTTCAAAGTTTGTTGTAGTTTGATTTGTGTCAGTTTCTTTTTTTGCTAAAGCTCTAACATGTGTAGATTTATCAAATTTAAGAAGTCTAGATGGTTCCTTACCTATAGTTTCTACAGGTATTCCATCTTTAGACATTCTTGGTAAATAAAGATCATCATTAACATAACCATCTTTGTTTTCCCATTCTCTTGATCCAATACATACATTAAAGAATGCACTGTTACCTAATTGAACATCACATTTAGTCATAAAATCTTCAATAGTTCCTGCCTCAATAGCATCTAATTCTGATCTTTTACCTAGTTGTTCAGATAAAAATATCATTGATTTAAGAACTTCTTGATCTCTTTCAATTTCACGACCACTAGGTAATATAGTATCTTTAAATGGATAAGGGCTATATCTAATTCTACCTACTTGTCCTTTATATCTACCTGCACCATGATTGTTCATGTCCTTATAAAATCCTTCAAACTCACCATTTACTGGTTCTGATTCAACATGTAACATAATATTAAATGCATCTGCATCATATGGTGTTTTGTCAAATGTAATTGAATTAATTTTTATTACATGATTTCCTGGTCCCAATACTGGTTTAATTCGTCCACTTCCTGCAGACATGTCTTTAGTACTTAACATAGTTTTTGTGTTTTTTGTTTCTAACATTTTAATTAATTTAATTTTCATAGTTGATTATACAATCTTTAACAAATTGTAGATCATTATTTATAAAGGATTCTTCAAACATGTCCATTGGTGATTTACAAGTATTTTCACCATTGTTTTGAGTATCAAATCCATACTCTAGACCATCTTCAGTCTTTTTAACTCTTCCAAATAACACTATAGAAAATAGACCTTCTAAAGTTAATGCATTATCAATCATTTTACCAACTGTTTTTGCTTTTACTTTTCTGTGTCCATTTACATCAGTACTTTCTTCTGAGTGTGTCAAAAAGAATATTGTCAAATCTTCTCTCATATCTTTAGGCATCTTAGCTACTTGAGCCAAATTTGCTGCAATTGAGGTAAATTTATCATAACCTTTTTCATTAGCTCTATCAAAATATTCAAATGAGCTCATATACTGCCAATCATCAACAACTAAAGTTTTGATTTCTAGCATTTTATTATTAACATGTTGCATTGCTTTAATTATTCCTGGTGCCGAAGAAGCTGATGTCATATTTCCTTTTGGATTATCTTTTGAAATATTACTATAATTTTTCTTCCAACCCTTAAATGGTAAAGGTTTATTTGCAATGTTTATTATAAATGTTTCTTTAGGGTTTAAACTTTTAATTGAAGTTGATTTTCCAGTCCCTGAGTCAGCAATGACTAATACACTTTGTGCCATATTTATTTAATTAATTTTTGATTTATACTTAATAATGCTTTTTCTATTCCTTTGAGTACATCAACTATATCCCTTTCGGTTTCTGGATTAGGTATTGCATTAAATACTCCTTTAGGTGATAAGCCTGCTTCTACACTGGCAGTATAACCTCTACTTACAACATCATTGATTACTTTTAATTCAGACACAGGAATAATATGTCTTTCAAATCCAGAATTACTTGTAATCATTTCATATTCATCTTTCCAATGTGGATTATATTTAATTAAATATAAAGTCCTTTTAGGATCTTCAGTGTCATAATCAATACTTACAAATTCTGTATATATATCTTGTTCTTTTTGTAATTCACTAGGAAAAAACGATACATGTAGTTCATCTTTACCTCCTGGTCTATATGCCATTTTGGGAATATATACTGCATTAGGTAAATGCATACTATTAAAATAAGATATATGTTCTTCTTTAAGCTTTAAAACTTTTTCTTTACGTTCAGTTGGTGTCATAATAATAATTTAAATTTATCTTCTTTCTTGTTGAGGCGGTGTATCCATTTCATGAATTTCCATCTTCTCAAATGCAGCTTTAAAAAAACTCATTCTAGTATCACCATTTCTTGCTTTAAGAAAATGTAATACTAATGTTTTATCATCTTGTATAATATATCTATCAGGCCC
>TARA_R110002074_G_scaffold117653_2_pt1 | contig 14707 bp, 16 predicted proteins | sample TARA_R110002074 | Tara Oceans TARA_R110002074 (sample SAMEA4397215) | marine metagenome | biome: Polar Biome; feature: [MIX] marine epipelagic wind mixed layer (ENVO:01000061); material: water (ENVO:00002006), including particulate matter (ENVO:01000060) such as... | depth 10-100 m
CGAAGCTGGAACAGATTTAGCAGCTGCGTTTGCAAAAGTAGGATTAGAAAAATTACAAAATATTTTTCAAAATGGCAAGGTATTTGCTAACATGGAAATTATATATCCACCAACAAAAAATGTTATATCATATGAAGCAGCATATTTACAATTTCATAATCTTGTAGAATTTGATGAAAAAGGAAAAATTGTACAAACTGATTTAACTGGCGGCGCTATTGTGCAAAAAGCAGTAACAGATGCAAACTCAGATTTACAAAATACATTTAATTTAATTCCGCCTCAAAAAATTAAATTAGGTCGAATTGAAAATTTTCAAGACTATCAAGATGCATTATTTAATGAATTAGATCAACTACGTGACAAATATAATTTAAAAGACACAGATACAGTTTCAGAGTATCACAAATCATGGTGGAAAGATGTTATACGAGCTAAAGCAAATGAGTTTAATTATAATATACCTGACGAAGTAACAGATATACTAATGAATAGATGGGCATATAATATTAAATCACCTAACGTCTCTGCAGTAGCTAAAATGATAGACAATGAAGAGTTTGTAGAATGGATGCGAGTGTTTGATAAAAAAGACTTTAAAAAATATATAAAAGACAATATACAGCCATTTGAATCAATATTTTTAAAATTAGGTGCAGAAATAATGAAAAATGTATCTAATTTTTTAGCACCTAATCCTGCAGAAGCTGTACAAGATATTAGAAAAGAAATTGCACAAATAATTCGTACATTGAGATCTACTAATGATATATCAAAAATGGAATTACTAAAAACTCAATTGGATAAAATTAAAAATCTTGGAGGATTTGAAAAAATAGTACCAGTAGAAGGAATTGTATTTGTATATGGTGGTAATACATATAAATTAACAGGAGCATTTGCTCCGCTAAATCAGATATTAGGAACGTTAAAGTATTCTAGATGATATTTATTATTAAATAATAGGACATATAAAAATGGCTAAACATAAACAACCAAAAAATGAAAAACACAAATCTAGAAAAGATTTAAAAGATTATACTAATGACAAAGAAGTTCAAGGTATGGTACCTAATGCATCAGGCGAGCCTATGCCAAATGTAGATAGAAAAATAAAGTATGATGACATACTAGATAATGAAACAATGGTACCAGATGTAAAAGATGCTGATAATATATATGTTACAAAACAAATGGAAGATGGCGATGATAAGCGTCCTGCTAACACATTAAAAGTATTTGTAAAAAATCAAGAAGAAGATGCAGAAGAACTAATACATACATTATCTAAAAAGGATGGCGGCTATATGTCACAAATAAAGAAACTAACAAAAGAGCAAAAAGAAAAATTAGTTCGTGAAATTGTTAAAAGAAAAGTTACTAAATTTTTATCTGAACAAGCGTTAAGTACAATTACTAACGAACAAGAAGAAGAAGAGCCTGTAGCTGATACACCAGAACCAACTCCAGCACCAGATGCGCCGGCAGTTCCTGCAGATGCGCCAACAGAAGAGCCAGCAGTAGAAGAACCAGCAGTAGAAGAGCCAGATGCACCCAAAGTTGACGAACCAGAAGCTCCAGTAGAAGAACCTGTTGCAACTGATGACACTCCTACGGGGGATGATAGAATTGAAAAGTTTATACAAGTACTAGAACAACAACCAAATATTGTACAACAAATGAAAACAATTATGTCTGTTATTAATAAAATAACTGCAGATGATGATAGAAAAAAACAAATTGGTAAACTAATGTTATTAAAACGAGCAATTGATAGATCAGTTGCCAAAATAAATTAATTAAATTATGTCAAAAAAGTTACAAAATATAAAAGCAGTCAAAGAAATGATTGCCGGAACTCATAAGTTTCAAACTAAAAAATCAATTGGATTTTCAGATGCTAAACAAAAAGCTGAAAAAAATAAACGTCGAGAAGTTGGAGATATTTGGGAAGAAAAAATTGGAACTACTCTTTATCGTATAGAACAAAAAAAAGGATTTAGAGTAAAAACTCCAGCTAATTCTGTAGCACAAGAAATTAGAAAAGAACTCAATGCATATCCAAATTGCAGAAAAGATTGCTGCACAACAACACATAATCATTTAGATAAAAAAATGCAACTTATACATGGAATGTGTTATGATTGTGTAATAGAAATGGAACACAAACTTCGTGTTACCGGTAAATATGAAGAATATGAACAAAAAAAGATTTTAGAAAATAAAAAAGCTTGGTTAGAACGAGCAGAAGAAGATGTTAAAGCTTTAAAACAGGCCTATACAGAATCACAACAATATGTAACTAATGCAGACGGATTATTAGAAACATGGGACGCACAAATGACTCCTGCAGAATTTGAAGAAAAAGTAGAAAAACAATTTGCAGAATTTAAAAAGAACTTTTTAAATGATATACATAAAGAAAAGGTAAATAATGATTAAAAAATATTGGAAAATTATATTAAGTATTGTAACTGGATTAGTTGGAATATTTTTTATTTTATCAAAAAGTAATTCAAAAAAAGCTAATAAAGCAAAAAAGAAAATTGATGATAATAATACCGCAATTAATAAATTAGATGGTAGAATTGAAGAAGTAAAAAAACAAAAAATTGTTGCTAAGAAAAAAGTTGAAACTACAAAAAATAAGCTTGAAAAAACAAAACAATTAAAAAAGCAACCAATTCCAAAAAAATCAAAAGTAGTAAAAACAAAAAAAGAAACAGTAAAATCAGCAGCTGCAAATATTAGAAAAAGAACTAGGAAATGAAAAAAATTTTTATTATATTATTTATATGGCCATTAATATATTTTGGACAATTGGCAGATACATGTTTTACGAGTGAAGAAATTATTGATATTTCAGAAACTTTAGATTCTTTATATTATATAGATTCTATTAATACTGAAATAATTTCTCAACAAGAAATACTAATATCTGATTTAGAAACTATTATAGGATTAGATTCCATTGAATTAATATATACAAACAAAAAAATGACTCTACTAAATGAAAATATAAATTTGTATATCGAGCGTGAAAAATATCTAACACCAAAATGGTATGATCATAAAATCATATGGTTTAGTACTGGTATATTAACTACTCTGTTCACCGGAAAGATGATCGTCGAAGTTGTTCAATGAGCGATCAAAAAAATATAAAACAAATAGTACAAGAACAATATTTAAAATGTGCAGAAGATCCTGTTTATTTTATGCGTCAATATTGTTATATTCAACATCCTACAAAAGGAAAAATTAAATTTAATTTATTTCCATTTCAAGAAGAATCATTAACAACATTACAAGAAAATCGTTATAATGTAATTCTTAAATCTAGACAATTAGGAATATCAACATTATCTGCAGGATATGCATTATGGTCAATGCTATTTAATGAAGATTTTAATGTTTTAGTTATAGCAACAACACAAGATGTAGCAAAAAACTTAGTAAGTAAAGTTCAAATAATGAATGAAAATTTGCCAAGTTGGTTAAAAACTAATATTATTACAAATAATAAATTATCATTAAAATTTGCAAATGGCTCTCAAATTAAAGCAATTTCTAGTTCATCAACCGGAGCACGATCTGAAGCATTATCATTGTTAATAGTAGATGAAGCTGCATTTATTAGAAATATTGAAGAAATATGGGTAGCATCTCAAGCTACATTATCTACTGGTGGTGGAGCTATTGTATTGTCTACTCCTAATGGTATTGGTAATTGGTTTCATCAAACATGGGCAGATGCTGAAAATGGAATTAATGGATTTCAAACAATCAAACTAGATTGGAAATTACATCCTGAACGTGATCAATTATGGAGAAATGATCAAACTAAATTATTAGGTGAAAGAGGAGCAGCTCAAGAATGTGATTGTGATTTTATATCTTCTGGTCATACTGTTGTAGATGGATCAATATTACAAGAGTTTGAATCGAGATGCGAAGAACCTGTTGAAAAAAGAGGTTTTGATAACGGATATTGGATATGGGACTATCCAGACTATACAAAAAATTATATAATTGTAGCTGATGTTGCTCGAGGAGATGGAGCTGACTGGTCTACATTTCATGTTTTAGATGTAGAAACAATAACACAAGTTGCAGAATATAAAGGTAAACTACCTCCAAAAGATTTTGGAAATATGTTAGTAACTGTCGCAACTGAATGGAATAATGCATTATTAGCAATAGAAAATGCAAATATTGGATGGGCTGCTATACAACCAGCGTTGGATAGAAATTATGAAAATATATTTTATACATATAAAGATGATGGATATGTTGATTTAGAAGTTCAACTTTTAAAAGGATATGATATAAAAGACAAAACTAAAATGGTACCTGGCGTCTCAACTACGTCTAGAACTAGACCATTAATGATATCAGCATTAGAAATGTATATGCGAGAAGGAACTCCAATAATAAAATCAAAACGATTAATACAAGAATTATTTGTATTTGTTTGGTTAAATGGAAAAGCTCAAGCACAAGTAGGTTATAATGATGATTTAGTAATGGCTTATGCAATAGGATTATGGTTACGTGATACTAGTTTAAAATTAAGACAACATGGTATTGACTTAAATAAACGAGCGTTATCCAAAGTACAAAAAACAGATACTACAATTTACACCGGAAATACTGCAAATCCAAATGACACATGGAAATGGAATAATGGTGAAAATGATGAAAATTTAACATGGCTTCTGTAGTAAGTTATATTTATATATAAATAAAAAGAAACAATATGGCGTCTTTAAGAAAACGTTTACAAAATTTATTCTCTACTAACGTAGTAGTTCGTAAATATGGAAAAGATCGACTTAAAATAGTTGATACAAATAGGCTACAATCTACTGGTAACTTATCTCAAACAAGATTGGCAGATAGATATAGTAGATTACATGGATCTAGAAAACATGCAGGAGGATCATATGGCGGATATGATTCAAATCATTATGCTCAACAAAATCGTATGCAGTTATATACTGATTATGAAATGATGGACAAAGATCCTATAATATCATCAGCATTAGATATATATTCAGATGAATCATCATTAGCAGATCAATTTGGAGAAATATTAACAATTAAAACAAATAAAACTCCAATTCAAAAAATATTACATAATTTATACTATGACATATTAAACATTGACTTTAATATGTGGCCATGGATTAGAAACTTATGTAAATATGGAGATTTTTATTTAAAATTAGATATTGCAGACGGACTTGGAATAATGAGTGCTAGACCATTTTCTGCTTATGAAATAGAAAGATTAGAAGAATTTGATGAAGAAACTGGAGAGTATAATATCAAGTTTAGACATTCTTATACTGAATTAAATGAATATGAAGTTTTTGAAATAGCACATTTTAGAATGATTTCTGATTCAAATTTTTTACCATATGGTAGATCAATGTTAGAAGGAGCTAGACAAGAATTTCAAAAACTAATGATGCTTGAAGATGCAATGTTAATTCATAGAATAATGAGAGCGCCAGAAAAACGTATTTTTAAAATTGATATTGGCAATATTCCACCAAATGAAGTAGATTCATTTATGGAAACAATTATTAATAAAATGAAAAAAGTTCCTTACATTGACAAAAATACAGGAAATTATAATTTAAAATTTAACTTAAATAATATGTTAGAAGATTATTATTTACCCGTAAGAGGTGGAAATAGTCAAACTCAAATAGATACACTACCAGGAATGCAATTTACTGGTATTGATGATATTGAATATGTAAAAAATAAAATGATGGCTGCTTTAAAGATACCAAAGCCATTTTTAGGATTTGATGAAGGAGTAGAAGGAAAAACAACATTGGCTTCTATGGATATTAGATTTGCTAGAACAATTGAACGAATTCAAAAAATTGTTGTATCTGAATTAGTAAAAATTGGAATTATACATTTATATTCTCAAGGATATGAAGGAGAAGACTTAGTAGGATTTGAATTAGAATTAACAGCTCCATCAATTATTTATGATCAACAAAAAGTTGCATTAATGAATGAAAAAATTCAATTAGCAACTTCAATGAAAGATTCTAAGCTATTATCAGACAAATACATTTATGAGTTTATATTTAATATGTCCGAAGATCAATGGTTAGAAGAACGTAATAACGTAGTAGAGGATCTAAAATTAAGATTCCGTCAAAATCAAATTGAACAAGAAGGAAATGACCCAACTATAACAGGTGTGTCATATGGAACTCCGCATGATATGGCTTCATTACATATGAGTTCAGACGATGTAGAAGATAAAGATAAAGGCGGCCGCCCACCAGAAGGACTTAAATATGGACAACATAACAATGAATTTGGATGGGATCCAACCGGAGCAAAAACAATAAAACAAGGAACTAATCCTAAAAACTTTGATACAACATTTAAACCAGAACCTAGAATGAGGGGTAAAGTAACTAAAGCAACTGCAATGGAAAATGCTAGTATAATTAAAAACTTAACATCAAAAAAATCAAAAATATTAACCGAAACTGATAAAAATATAAATAATTCTTCTTCTTTATTAGACGAAGATAATATTTTATAATTAAACCCATATTTATATGAAAAGGACTATGTATTAAAGTAATGAAAAATTTAAAACATTCAAAATATAAAAATACAGCAATACTCTTTGAAATATTAGTTAGAAAATTAACTTCTGAGTCATTGACTACTGATAAATCTTTAACAATTAATATTATAAAAAAGTATTTTGGAAAAAATACAGAGTTATCTAAAGAATTACAATTATATAATTCGTTAATTAAAGAACAACTAAAATCAGAAGCTACTGTATTAGACTTTATTCGTACATGTAAAAACGCTCATAATCATTTAAATAAAAGTGTTTTAAAAAGACAACGATATAATTTAGTTAAAGAAATTTCTGAGAATTTTAATTTCACAAAAATATCTAAAATACGAATTAATAACTATAAAACATTGGCATCTATATATAAAATATTTGAGTATAATGATGTTGATAATCCAAAACAGTTATTAGAATGTAAAACAGAAATTGTTGGGCATATATTAATACATGAAGAAAAAAAGCCTCAACTTGACACTATAATCGAAGCATATAAATCACAAAGCACTGATACAAGATTATTATCATATAAATTATTAGTAGACAAATTTAACGAAAAATATTCAGGATTAAACGAAAGTCAAAAAAATCTTCTTAATCAATATATTACATATGTTAATGATACTGAACAATTAAAACAATATTTTAGTAAAGTTATTCCTTCAATTAAAAAAGAATTAAAAGAGCAAGTATCATTAGTAACAGATAAGGCAACAAAAATTAAAATAAATGGATTATCTAAAATGTTATGTAATGTTGAAACCATAAAAGTTGTTAAAGAATCTCATGTTTTATCATTATTAAGATATTATGATTTAATAACTGAATTAAAGAAAGTAAATAAATGAAATCTTTTCTAAAAGAAATAGAATCTAAGTTTAAAGAAATAAACGAAAAAGATTGGGATGGCGATGGCGAACAAGAATCTGCTAAAGACGAATATATGGGTGTCAAAGATAAAGCTATCAAAAAAGCAATGAAAAAAGAGGATGCTAAGCCTGACTTCTTAGATTTAGATGGTGATGGAGATACTGAAGAAGATATGAAAGATGCTGCTAACGAAACTATAAAAACATCAGATCCAGACGCCGCTGCAGCATTACAAAAAAAGAATCCAGATGCTGACATTGAATTAACAGAAGATGAAATAGCAGAAATGAGTACGACCGGCGGTGTAGCAGGATATCAGACACCATATGCATTTTCAAAGCCAGGATCTAAAAAGAAAAAATATAAATGGTCATCTGTTTCAGAAGCAATGGATCTAAAATATGAAAAATTAATTGAATCATATTCAAAGTTTTCAACCGGCAATCCAAAATCAACTCCTTCACAAACAGTTAATGGTACTATTAAAGAAGTAGCAAAAAAATTACAAGAAATAGAACAATTAGTTAAATATACATCTAGATTAAAAAATGAATCTGGTATAGCTGGATCAACATATAAAAAATCAACTCATACCGCATTAAATAAAATTTCAGAAAGATTATTAAAAATTTCAGAAAGAGTGAGAAGTTTAGGAGAATAATATGAGTAAATCATTATTAGTTGAATATATACCATTCAAACCAATTGGTAAAATTAATGAAGATATGGGCGCACAGTTTGGAGTGCCAGGCGGATTAGTTGTACAAGGAGTATTACAACGTGCTGGAGCTAAAAATCAAAACGGTAGAGTATATCCAAAAAATATACTTAATCGAGAAGCTCAAAAATATCAAAAAGAATATATTGACCAAAATAGAGCTTTAGGAGAATTAGATCATCCAGAGTCTTCTGTTGTTAATTTAAATAATGTATCTCATAACATTTTAAAAATGTGGTGGGATGGAGATGATTTAAAAGGCGCAGTACAAATATTAGAAACTCCAAGCGGACAAATATTAAAATCTTTATTTGAAGCCGGCATTACATTAGGTATATCAAGTAGAGGATTAGGATCAGTAAAAGAACTATATAAAGAGTCTGCAGTGGAAGTTCAAGAAGACTTTGAATTAATATGTTTTGACTTTGTATCTAACCCATCGACTCATGGAGCATTTTTAAGACCAATGACTGAGTCAGTTAATAAAAATTTAAAAACTAATTATTTAAAAGTAAATGAAATTATTACATCAATCTTATGTGATGATGGAAAATGTAGGATTTAATCATGAAAATAAAAGAAATATTAGAAGCATTAGAAAATGAACCAATACAAATCTCAAAAGAACAAAAGCGTGAATTTGTTGAATCTGTAAAAGAATATTCACAATTAGGAGAAGCTGTATATGGTAAAGGTAATCTTCAAGAATTGTGTGAACGTATTAAGAATATGGTTGAAATGGCTCAACAAGTAACATTAGCAGAAGGCGATTGGTTTGATGGTATTACTGTTAATCGACACATGAAAGGTTTAAATGAATCATATAAGGTGTTTGAAAAAACAGCTAAAGAAATTTCTCAACTACAAGAAAGAATGTCTGCAGCATATGAAGATATAGGACAAGGTTTAAGTAAATATTTTGAAATTAAATAATTGGATCTTTAACAAATAATTATTATAATATATAGGAAACAAATGGCAAAATTTGATAAAATGTATCACGATTTTTTTGGAATAAAACCTCAATTAAACGAAGCGGATTTAGTAAATAAGATATCTGACTACAGAGGAGGATTTCTTTATAAATTGATTGATCCAGCAACAGCTGGAAATGTAAAAGCAGATATACAAGCATTTTTAAATAAAAAAGCTATGCATGTTATTAAAACAAAATTTCAAGATGAAAATGGAAAAGGATTTTTTTATGTTAGATTGGGAGAAGATCCAGCTAAAGAATCACAACGAATACAGGGATTTATAAGTCAATTACCTGAAGTTGAAAAATTTTCATTTACATTAAAGCCAATACAAAAACAAGTTACAAAACAAACCCCAAATATATGAATAAAAAATTAAAACAACATCAAACAATTATTCCAGGACATAGTATAGGATCAAGCGTAGTTGATAAAGATATAAACTTTGCACTACGTAATTGGAAACGAAAATTAAAATTTGCAGACACATTAACTATTCTTAAAGATAAAAAAGAATTTATTAAACCTAGTGTTACAAAAAGACAACAAATGATTCAAGCTAGTTACAAACAACGAATGCAATCATTAAATGATCAAGATTAAATAGCATTTTGTTAAAATTTATTTAAGCAATAAAAGCCCTAGCAGAAATGTTGGGGCTTTTTTACTGTTTTTTTACTTCGCTTATATTTATTTAAAATACGTTATCAATCTATATAACGTCATATAACAATATAATCTTATTAAGATTCACAATAATCTTATTTCCAAAACATAAATTTAAGGAGAAAACAATGGCAAAATCTGATTTGCTTAAAGAAGCAATCGCAGATGCTAAAGCTGTTAAAGAAACGGCATTAGCAAACGCAAAGATAGCACTAGAAGAAGCTTTTGCACCTAGAATTCATGGTATGTTATCCGCAAAGTTATCTGAAGAATTAGACGACGAAGAAATGGAAGCACCTGCACCAGAACCAACTATGGAACATGACGTAATGTATGAACCAGAAGGCGAAGAAGGAATGGGAGCTGAAATGGAAATGGAAGCACCTGCACCAGAAATGGATACAGAAATTGATATGGAAGCACCTGCACCAGAAATGGAAGCACCAGCTGACGATATGTCAATGGAAGGTATGTATATGAATGATGCAGATGAAGATCCAGCAGACGCCGATTCAATGGCACCAACGGATGAAGACCTAGAACTAGAAGCAATAATTCGTGAACTAGAAGAAGACTTAGACGAAGAAATTACTGAAGATGTAGTAGAAGAAGATGCACACAATACAGATGCACCTGATTCAACTGATTCAAAGGGTAATGATCTTATGGCTGATGCTTCAGGAATGAAAAATGAAGAATTTAACATAGACGAAATCATCGAAGAAATTTTATCTGAAGATGACGACGCTATCGTTGAAGGCGAACATGAAGAAGAAGAGAAAGAAGAACCAAAAGAAAAAATGGAAGAAATCTCAACTGAACTTGATGAAGCATATGAAACAATTCATTCTTTAAAAGACACGATTAATGAAGTTAATCTTTTAAATGCAAAACTTCTTTATACCAATAAATTGTTCAGAAATTTCGAATTATCAGAAAATCAAAAAATGACAGTAATCGAAAATTTTGATAGAGCTGGTAATACGAGAGAAGTAAAATTAGTGTTTAGTACATTAGCTGAGAGTTTTCAACTTCCTGTTAAAAAGAAAAAGATTGTGAAAGAAAGTTTCGCATCTAAAGCTTCAGGAACTACAGCTCCAAGTAATGAAACTAAACAAATTATTAATGAAGGCAACCAATTAGCTAATCGTTGGAAACAATTAGCAGGTTTGCTTTAAACAAGAAAGAAAAATAAAAATGGAAATTTCATCTTTATTAGAAGACAATAATCCTTCCCAAAGAAATGCTGCTAAAGGTTTAGTATCAAAATGGGAAAGAACAGGACTTCTTGAAGGATTAGATGGAGATACTCAAAGATCTGGTATGTCTCAATTGCTTGAAAATCAAGCTAGACAATTAGTGAAAGAAGCTTCATCTACTGGTACATCTGCTAACTCTGAAGAGTGGGCTGGTGTAGCTTTACCATTGGTAAGAAGAATATTTGCTGAATTTGCAGCAAAAGAATTCGTTTCTGTACAACCAATGAATCTACCTTCAGGTCTTGTATTTTATCTAGATTTTAAATACGGTACCGCACAACCAGGCTTTAATACAACTGGTGGTACATCAAATGAGTTTAAATTTGGTTCTCCAAATGCTGACAACTCTATGTTTGGTGTAACATCTGCTGACACAGCTTCTGGTGGTTTATATGGTGCTGGTAGATTTGGATATTCAATCAATGAAACATCATCTGCTGCAGGTGCTGGTGGATTTGGTTTAGACGTAACAATTGCAAATGCAACGTCTGCATCTATGAATTTTGATACTAATGTAACTAGCTTAGGTAAAAACACTGTTGAGCATAAAACAATAACAATACCTAAATCATCATTATCAGGATCAGACCTTACAGCTGTAAGATCATTTACACTTCAATCACAATCAAGTGCAGCTGCAATTAGTATATTCCCAGCTTTTACAAAAGTTAGTGGTGACAATGTAGTATTTGTAGCAACTGGATCAGGTGAATTATTAGCTAATGGAACTCATAGAGGATTCACAGTTAAATATAGCAAAGCACCAACTGATACAACTAGAGGCGATTTTGAAGACTCTAATCCATTTGCTGGTTCTGGTTTTAACACAGGTATCGATGACGGTACTGACGTTAATATTCCAGAAGTAAATCTTGAAATGCAATCAGACCCAATTGTAGCTAAGACTAGAAAGTTAAAAGCTGTTTGGACTCCTGAATTTGCTCAAGATTTGAATGCATACCACTCAATTGACGCTGAAGCTGAATTAACTTCAATGTTAAGTGAATATGTATCAATGGAAATTGATCTTGAAATCTTAGATATGTTAATCAATGGCGCAGTAACAACTGAGTATTGGTCAGCTACATCTAATCAATTTATTAATGCCGCTGGAACAGCCTTCGTAGGAAAAGCTGTTGCTGATGGTGGATATTATAATACACAAGGAGAGTGGTTCCAAACTTTAGGAACTAAACTTCAAAAAGTATCTAATAAGATTCATCAAAAAACCCTAAGGGGTGGCGCTAATTTCTTAGTAACATCACCTGCTGTTGCAACTATCCTAGAATCAATTCCTGGATTTGCTGCTGACACAGATGGTACTAAAATGGAATTTGCTGCTGGTGTTCAAAAAATTGGTGCAATCAATAATAGATACACAGTATATAAGAATCCATACATGAAAGAAAACGTAATCCTTATGGGTTATAGAGGAGCTCAATTCCTTGAAACTGGTGCAGTTTATGCTCCATACGTACCTTTGATTATGACTCCACTAGTATACGATCCTGTTAATTTCACTCCAAGAAAAGGTGTAATGACAAGATATGCTAAGAAAATGGTAAGACCAGAATTCTACGGTAAAGTATATGTTGCTGGATTAGATACAGTTTAATAGTTTTAATAACTAATTAAATTTTATTTAACTATAATAAGTAGGAAGGGATGATTTTTTCATCCCTTTCTTACTGTTTTGATATTTATTATAAAGAAAAAGTATTATGGCAGTACCAAGAACAAAATACTCTATGCAAATGAGAATACGATATAAAGGTAATCTTGTTGATGTATTAGATAGAATACGTGCAATACGTATGGTATTAATGGTTCATATAGAACAAGACTTAGGCAAAGGAGCTGAATTAATAACAGTCAAAATTATGACACCATATCCAGGAATTAAATCATTCCAAGCAATAAGAAAATTAGCTGTAGGGAAAATTGAAACATTAGAACAAATACAGTTATTAGAAACTACATTAACTAAACTTCAATAATATTTATATATAAAGGAATAAATGGCAGATTATAGTGAAAATAAACCAATTTGGCCTGGTAGCTCATCTTTTACAACAGGATCAACCCCATTTGGCTTTTTTGATGCCGATACCATGTTTCAAACTCAAGCAGATGCATTTGCAAAGTTTGCAGCACAAAATGTTGGATATCCAATTATGGATGTCGAATTAATAGATATAAATTTTTATACAGCATTCGAATCTGCAGTAATTGAATATTCAAATCAAGTAAATCAAGTAAATATTACAAATAACTTATTAAGTACATTAGGAATACAAACAGGGTCTGACTTTTTAGTAAGTCAAAGTTTATCAAATACATTGGTAGGATCTTCATTATCATATGTTACAAAATTATCTAAAACATATGGAGCAGAAGCTGATTCTGGTGGACATGACAAATGGTATACTGCTAAAGTAAAAACTTCACCAGGCGTTCAAAATTATAGTATAAGAACAGCTGTATCTGAATCTGGATTGCCATTAGATGCATCTAGTTCAATTGAAATTAAACGAGTGTTACATAATGTACCGCCTGCAATTATAAGATACTTTGATCCATTTGTTGGAACTGGTTTAGGTTCACAAAATTTATTAGACTCAATGGACTTTGGAGGATTTTCTCCATCTGTTAATTTTATGATGATGCCATTACACCAAGATTTATTAAGAATACAAACTATCGAATTTAATGATAGAATAAGAAAATCTCATTGGTCATTTGAAATACATGGCGATGATATAAAAATATTTCCAGTACCATCTGCATCTGGTTCCTTGGCAGACTTACATTTTGATGAATTTTATGTAGAATATATATATGAAGAGAAAAAAGCAGATCAATCTGTATTATTCGGTAATACTGCAGTAATGAACAATGTAATAAGTGATGCATCAAATATACCATATACATATCAGCAATTTAGTCACATTAATGATATGGGTAGAGCTTGGATTATTAAATATGGATTAGCAGTAATTAAAGAAATGTTAGGATATGTTAGAGGAAAATATTCAACCGTACCAATACCAAACTCAGAAGTAACATTAAATGGTACTGAATTAGTATCACAAGGACAATCAGAAAAAGACGCACTAATTACTCAACTTAGAGAATTTTTAGAAAAAATGACAAAAGAAAGTATGATGACAAGACAACAAGCAGAAAATGATGCAATGAATGAAGTATTGTCTAGAGTACCAACAAAAATATATATAGGATAATTATGGCATTATTTGGCACACAACGAGACGCAAAATTTCTAGCTTCAATTAATGCAGAACTATTAAATGCAATTATTGACACTGAAATTGAATTCTATAAATTAGTAGTTGAAGAATCAAATTCAAATATATATGGAGAATCCACATCTAAAACATATTTTGATTCTATTTTAATTCCAGTACTTGTAACAAAAGAAACTAAAAATGCAAATATGGATGAGTATGGACATTCATATAATCGTACAGCACAATTTGGTATTTCTAGAGATATATTAGAAAAAGCTGGATTTTATCCTGAAGTAGGAGATATTGTAAAATGGGATTCTGAATTTTATGAATTAGACAAC
>TARA_R110002074_G_scaffold40343_14_pt1 | contig 14703 bp, 6 predicted proteins | sample TARA_R110002074 | Tara Oceans TARA_R110002074 (sample SAMEA4397215) | marine metagenome | biome: Polar Biome; feature: [MIX] marine epipelagic wind mixed layer (ENVO:01000061); material: water (ENVO:00002006), including particulate matter (ENVO:01000060) such as... | depth 10-100 m
TCGGTTTAGAAGTGTCGGGGCTTATCTCTGCAATAGGAGCCAAGGTATCGGAATGGAAAGTCGGTGATAAAGTGTGTGCGCTCACCAACGGCGGAGGCTATGCAGAATACGTCGCTGTGCCGCAGGGACAATTACTGCCTATTCCACAAGGCTTAAGTCTGCTTGAAGCAGCCTCACTACCCGAAACCCATTTTACGGTGTGGGCGAATGTCTTTGATCGCGCGGGTTTAAAAGCAGGCGAGCGCTTTTTAGTTCATGGCGGTGCAAGTGGCATTGGCAGCACCGCGATTCAAATGGCAAAAGCCTTGGATGCTGAAGTGTTTACCACAGTCGGCAAAAAAGACAAGGTTAAAGCCTGTTCCGACTTAGGTGCAGACCTTGTCATTAACTATCAGGAACAAGACTTTTTAGAGGTTCTAAAAGCACATACTGAAGATAAAGGTGTCGATGTTATTCTCGATATGGTCGGTGGTGAGTATATTCAAAAGAACATCAAATTAGCTGCAATGGAAGGTCGTATTGTGAATATCGCTTACCTTCAAGGGCCGGTTGCGAAAGTAAATTTTCTGCCCGTCATGCTGAAGCGCCTGACACTGACGGGCTCAACACTTAGACCCCAAAGTGATGAGGTAAAAGCGGCCATTGCAGAGAACTTAAAAACCATTGTTTGGCCATTTTATGAGGCGACTAGTCAAAACACGACCCCAAAAATGAAGCCAGTCATAGCGAAAGTATTCTCCTTTGAGCATGTTGTTGAAGCACACAAACTAATGGAAAGTAACCAGCATATTGGCAAAATCATTCTGGATCTGAAGGCGTGAAACTAGATTTAGATGATTTAAGCGACATTGTTATTCCTGAGTTTTTTAATATTGCTGTTGCGTGTATTGATGATCATGTAAAAACAGGCCATTACAAAGCAAGTAGCCATGATTCAGCTAATGTTGCGATCATTGTGGATGAAGAAGACAAGGACGTTCAGCAACTTTCTTATGGCGAGTTAACAAAGCAGTCAAACCAGGCTGCGAATAGTTTTCAATCGTTGGGTTGCCAACAAGGTGACAGAGTGATGCTCTGTTTACCCAATTGTATGGAATTTCCTATCGCCTTTTTTGGGGCACTCAAACTAGGTTGCATCGCTGTTCCCAGCTCCACGCTCTTGAGTGGTGATGAATTAGATTATTTGGCAAAAGATTCTGGCGCTAACATCCTCATCACCACGCCTACTCATTGGGCTAAGTTAGAAAAATTAGCATCGCCTTCCAATAATATAAAGTCCATTATATTAGTTAGCGATAAACACCACATGGGCGCTGAAAATGTTCAGCCTGTCATTTATCACTGGCAATCACTAATGAACAATGCTTCAGACAATTTTGAAGCGTATAAAACCAAAGCAAATGACCCGGCTTATTTGGTCTATACATCGGGTACGACGGGTTATCCGAAAGGAGTTCTACATGCTCATCGTGCTTTATTAGGCAGAATACCTGCGGCTCGATATTGGTTTGACTACGATAATAATCACGTAGATCGCATTCTGCATTCAGGGAAATTCAACTGGACTTACGTACTCGGCACAGCCTTGATGGACCCATTACTGCTTGGTAAAACAGTGGTTGTTTATGAAGGCAAAGCAGATGCTCAGACATGGCCAAAACTCATCGCTAAACATCAGTGCACAATATTCATTGGCGTTCCGACACTGTACCGACAGATTATTCAGAAAACAGACATTTCAAAGAACGATGTACCCAGCCTGCGTTATTGCATGTGTGCCGGTGAGCACTTATCAGATGAATTATATGCCTCATGGAAAGTGCGTTTTAAGTTAACAATCTACGAAGCGATTGGCATGTCTGAATGTTCATATTACTTATCACAACACCCTACTCGCTCTGTAAAACCTGGCTCTGCCGGCTTCCCTCAACCGGGCCATTTTATCTTTCTTTTAAATGAACACTTGGAGCCGGTAGCAGATAATGAAGAAGGTATGCTCTGCATTGGCCTAGATGACCCTGGATTATTTTTGGGTTATTGGAACCTAGAAGAAACTACCAAGGCATCGCGCAAAGGTAATTATTTTCTGACAGGCGATTACGCTTATCGAGATTCAGATGGCTATATTTGGTTCTTGGGTCGAAAAGATGATTTGATCAATAGTTTTGGCTACCGGATTTCACCGCATGAAATTGAACGCGTGATCAAAACCCATCCGGACATTGCAGACTGCGTCGCGTTAGAAGAATGCATTGAAAAAGATAAAAACATAGTTATCGCTTGCATTATCCTTCATCAAGATAGCGTTTTTAATGAACAAGCGCTGATGGATTATGCGCATGAACACTTAGCCAAATATAAAACCCCTAAAAAGTTTTATGTCATGGCGAGTTTTCCGAGAACAGCAAATGGCAAGGTTCTGCGTAAAGAATTGAGAAACACCCTTCTTAACAAATCGAAGCAATGAAAAATTGGTTCCACTTGCGCATTCTTGCTACAATTCGCGCCTGTTTTTTCCGTTAGAACGTCTTTTCAAAACTTAAGTCAAAATTTTAGAGGCCAATATGTCTAAGCAAGATTCTGTTGTTATTGTAAGCGGTGTGCGTACACCAATGGGTGGTTTTCAAGGGTGCTTGGCAGACGTATCTGCACCTGAACTGGGTGCTATCGTGATTAAAGAAGCGGTTGCACGTGCTGGTTTAAAACCAGAAGACATTCAAGAAGTCATTATGGGTAACGTATTGCCTGCCGGCCTCAAACAAGGCCCAGCGCGCCAAGCGATGCGCAAAGCCGGTTTACCAGATGCAACAGGTGCCACTACCATCAATAAACTCTGTGGTTCAGGTATGAAAGCCACTATGTTTGCTCACGATCTAATCAAAGCTGGCACTAACGATATCATGATTGCCGGTGGTATGGAATCTATGTCGAACGCACCTTACTTGCTTCCCACCGCACGAAAAGGTTTCCGTATGGGTCATGGCGACAAAGCGATGGATCATATGTTTTTAGATGGTTTGGAAGATGCAGAAACGGGCCGTTTAATGGGCTCATTCGCGCAAGAAGTCGCTGATAAAAAAGGCTATACCCGTGAGCAAATGGATAACTATGCAATCCAATCGTTAACCCGGGCTAAAGCAGCAATTGATGCAGGTTTACTCAAAGCCGAAATTATTCCGGTGACCGTGAAAACCCGTAAAGGCGATATTTTAGTTGAAGATGACGAGCAGCCTCATAATGCTAACATCGAAAAAATCCCAAGCCTGCGTGCGGCTTTCGCGAAAGACGGCACCATCACGGCAGCCAATGCCTCGTCCATTTCAGATGGCGCATCCGCTCTGCTACTCATGCGTGAAAGCGAAGCAGAAGCACGTGATTTGAAACCACTTGCGCGTATTGTTGGCCATGCAACGCAATCACAGCACCCAAGTGAATTCACCATTGCACCTGTTGGCGCAATTGAAAACCTATTCAGGAAAACCGGTTGGAACAAAGCAGACGTCGATTTATATGAAATCAACGAAGCCTTTGCCATGGTCGCCATGATGCCGATTATTGACTTAGATTTAGACCCTGAAACTGTCAATATCTTTGGCGGTGCATGCGCTCAAGGTCACCCTGTCGGTTCAACCGGGTCACGCTTAATTGTAACGCTACTGAATGCCCTTAAAGTGAAAGGCAAAACCAAAGGGGTGGCGGCATTGTGTATTGGTGGTGGTGAAGCAACGGCTATGGCAATTGAATTGATCTAAGCTGAGTTCTTAAGTTTTCGCTAATAAAAACCTAGCTTAGCCTAGGTTTTTTTCTATCCATTTTTCACAAACGCTTCTCAGTAAAACAGGAACACATAAGTGAAGGTATTTTATTGTTGTTTATTCATATTAATGCTTGTTTTAGGGTACGACGGAAAGTAGTACTCTACGCGCTGGTTTCCACCAAGCGGATCAACGAGACCTTGTTCTTAATCCGGTTAATCATGTCACCTAAGAACCGCGCCATAAGATTCCCTCACAATACGCAAAAAATTTTTCATCACCAATACGTGACGAAACTTACCAATATGCTAGATTATGCAAGGCTTACTGGTATTGATCATCACCTACAGGGGACTTAAATTAGATGGAACCCTCCGTTTCAACGCACTTAGACGATATTTTGGTGATAATTATGGTGACTAAAGATAAAGAATTTGGCAATGTCGTCCTAAAATTGCCAAATTGTATGATATTAGGCTTGGTAAAATGTACGGCAGGAAAGTGGTGCTCTACAGATACAAGAGAAACTCGGATACCTCGCACCCGACAGACTGGCCGAGGTTGAGGACTTTATCGATTTTTTACAACAGCGTGACCAAGACAAGCAACTAAGAGCACACTATGCACACGCTTCCGAGGAAGTGTTTAACAAAGTCTGGGGCAACGACGACGATGCCATCTATGACAAGCTATAACTTGGGTGAAGTGGTGTTGGTGGGATTTCCCTTTACCAATCTGCAAACCAGCAAAAAGCCCAGCGTTCACTGGGCTTTTTTAAGCTGCGATTAATTAGATCTGTCACCTTTCCACCGGTCACCTTTCCACCGAAATATCATTTAACAACAGACAGAATTAGAAACTGGTTTCCAATCGTTTAAGAGCAATATCTATATGCTTAGGTTGGAATAAATTAGCTTTGCGCTCGGCCCATTTGGTGCCAGCAGGCCAGTTTTTTATGCCTTTTTGAATTGATTCGACATTAGGTTCACATTTTTCTTTAACCAATAGCCAATCAACAGTTGATAGCAACTCCATACCATATGGTGATTCAAACCCGTCAATTAGCTTCAGTGTTTTCTCGAGAGCAGGCCTATACTTTGATCCTTCCGATTTAAGAAACCTTTGTACAAACTCTTTTTTATCATCATTGAACCAAATAACATCATCAGGAGCGCTGTCAGGAATTCGTTTATCTGCCTTCAAATAACTACCGTCTAATGCATTTAGAAGGTGAGCCAAGTTATTTGCATAAGGCCCATAGTAATTAGCTTCGAATGAAAGTTTAAGTTCATTTTCTAAGCCTTCTGATTCTATGACTCTTTGTAAAAACCAAGCCATCTTTTGGATTTCTAAAAGACTACACTCTATCCCTAAAACCAAATAGCTACGAACAAGTTCTGCAATCATAGCTCTGGCTGGCGTTAATTTATTTACACCAGCCTTTTTAGAAACATTTTGGTATTTACTTGTTGGTTGGAAAACAAAAATTTCTACATCATCTAAATCAGCTAAAGCAGATTCAATCTTTGGCTTAACATCAGCCCAATTTAATCCGCCATTGCCTGCACCCAGTGGAGGTATTGCTATCGAACGAACGTTATTTTCTATAATAAACTTACGAAGATCATTGAGCCCTTCAACAACCCATTCCATTTTAGAATTTGCTCGCCAATGCTGTTTAGTTGGAAAGTTAACGATCCACTTTGGTCCCATTAATTCGCCAGTTTCCGTGACAAACATTTTACCGGTTACCACTTCCTTATCTTTACATGCCTTAGCATAAGCCTGCATATTTTTCGCAAAGCGCTCTTTAAACATCAAAGCGATACCCTTACCCATCACACCTACAGTATTAACTGTATTTACGAGAGCATCTGCAGGCGCTTCTAATAAGTTTCCACTTGTATATTTGATCATTAAAAATACCAGTCTTTTCTTGTATGCACTTTCAGTTGCAAGCCACGTTGTGACACATGTTGATCTAATTGTAGTTTCACATTATCCGTATAACAAATCATACCCAGCAAGCCTGAAACGGGACAATGCTCATGAACCAGAGCTTCTGCTTGGTATCGCTCAAACTTACCGGGGTCATCGTTGTCTCTTTTAAAATCACGGGCCTGTAATATTTTCCAGTCAATTTTATCCAGATATTCTAACTCAGTATAGTAATTAGCCCACATATAGTAAGCATGGCTATCCGTAAAAACAAAAGGAATTGATAATCCACTTAAGTGATGAAGACTAGATACCAAAATCACTATTTCATCATTAGCACGCCGCTTAATACCACCATAACCACTATGGATATTTTTCATCATGGGTGAAAAGGGCGTAAAATAAAAAGGCACATAATCATTCAGAAAACCTCCAGGGCCTTTAGCCACAGAATGCGTAGCTCGCTTAGTGGTTAATTCTGGATTTCCAATGTGCACCCAGCTTTTAGAAGAAATAGCACTATTTCCACCATATAAACCATTATCCAGTATCCACGGAATATTATCCTTGTGGACGATACGCCATATAAGCGCTTTTTCTGGATTAAGATTTGGGTAACGATTAGTCATTTACGGGCCAAAAAACATTAGTGAGTTAACATTAATATAAGCATTACAGATCGAGCTCGAAACAAGTTCAATAACTCGGTCTCTCAATTTAACATTTCTAACATATATAGACAGCAACCAGTACAAAATCTTTATTAGGTGGTCTTCCTGAACTCTACCATCAAAAGGATTTCTAGCAAAAAAATGAAATGGTACCATTGTATCAAGATCGAATACCCGACGAGACTCTAAAATATCGCAATCAGCCACATCACTAAACGGCATTAACTCTCTTCTTGGTTTTAGTCCATCCCTAAGTATAGATTCTAAATTATCTACTCAAGTTTCGGAGTTCACTTTTAGCCAGATTGCTTTAACAGACTATTGATTCCAAGCTTTCGCCATACCTTGCTAAACAGATTGTCGACTTGAATGTCAGCACGAGCAAGCAGATCGGTGCTTAATGTTGGCAAAATAGAGGAGCTTATGTCAGGATTCATTTGGTAGCCTTTGATTGGTTTGATGTTTTGTCTAGGTAACGTACATTTTACCATGATAAGGCTGCTTTATTTATATAATTCAGTTGGTTACGCTACATTTTAATTAATTTTTGAACTCCGAAACTTGAGTTCTTAATCATTGAAATAAACATTGGAAGTGAAAATTAAATATTTTTTATTATTCTATTTTGAAGAGTGCATGTCCTTACTTACTTTTTCACAAACGCTTCTCAGTAAAGCAGGAACACATAAGTGAAGGCATTTTATTGTTGTTTATTCATATTAATACTTGTTTTAGGTTTACTGAATCACTTTAGTCTAATCGATAGCAATATCTTACTCAGCTTACGCTACGAGAGAGCTAGCATACATAAGCATGAATACTGGTGTTTATTAAGTGGCCATCTGGTTCATTTAAACCTGATACATACGCTAATGAATTTAGGTGCACTCGCTTTATTAATCATTATGTTTTGGAAGGATATATCTTATCGTGCAGATTTACCTGCCCTACTCTTTTCAATTTTTGGCATCAATATCGGGCTTTATTTTTTAAACCCAGAATTAACATACTATGTTGGTTTCTCTGGTGTATTACATGGTTTATTTTTGTATTACTTCCTAAAAACGTTTCCACAACATAATAAAATCTCAATATTTGCCATTAGCCTTATAACAGCCAAAATCGTTTGGGAGCAATCACCTTGGGGCGACACTTCAGAAACAGCTAAATTAATAGGAGGAAATGTTGCCATCATGGCTCACTTGTACGGTGGCATTTTTGGTTTGATAGCAGGCTTAAGTTATTTAATGTGGAGAAGAAAATAAAAAAAGGCACGAATTTCGTGCCTAAAAGATTATTTTTAACATCGAACAGGCTTATTTATTTCTCTAAAACAACAAACTCTACTCTTCGATTCATAGAACGACCTTCTTCAGTATCGTTAGGTGAAGACGGTTCCATTTCGCCATAACCTTTAGCTTCTAAGCGTTCGCTTGAAACGCCCTTAGAGACCAAATAATCAAGCACGCTTTGCGCTCTCTTTTGTGAAAGCTTCTGATTATACGATTTAGAGCCTCTGTTATCGGTGTGTGCCTGCACTTCGAGCTTAAGCTTATCGTATTGAGTCAATGAAATGGCTATATCATCCAATATTGATTGAGCACCACTGGTTAAATCTGCTGAATCAAGTTCAAACTGAATACCCTTAAGGTCTCCTTCAAAGACTGCACATCCGACCTCATTCACATTGACACCTTGAGGCGTATCGACACAGGCATCAGCATCATCCAACACTCCATCCTGATCTGTATCACTAATCACAATCTCTGCCACATTCTCTGCCACAACAGGAACCGCAACCACTACCTCTTCAACGATTGTTTCTTCAACGACTGCCTCTTCTATTATTGGCAGTGGTTCCTCTACCATGACTGCCTGCACCTGAACAGGCGCTATCATCTCATCAGTAACCGGCTTTGAACGTGATCCAAAGTAAGAGTTTAATGACAACACAAACTGTCTTGCATCTGAGTCATAACTATCAACTTCTGCACGAGCAAAGATATGAGGTGTTAATTGATACTCGGCACCCACACCGAATGCAAACTGGGTACTTTCAACTTTTTTAAAGGGTACGCGTGCTGCACTGGGTGAGTTCCGAATACTTGCAATGCCACCTTTAACAAAGACATTCCAACGCTGCTCTTCGGGAGAATATAAGTAATAACCTAAATTCAAAGAAGGCACTTTATATGAAATACCTTCTACCCCCACAATAGCCGGGTTTCGGTTCTCTATATTGGCACTACCAAGGTCTGCGTAACTGATCTCTGTGTACCATTGCGGTAAGAAACGATAGCCGATGGTTGCTTTGTACCCTTGAGCACTATCGTCTATTAACTCCCAGCCTGTATTATTATCCTCTGGTTTTAAGATACTTATCCCCACACCTAAGCCTGCATAAACACAGCCATCAAACTCAATATTCAAGTCATCATCCTGTTGGCAAATGCTGTCTTGAGCTTGCGCGTTTGAACTGACAAACAACACACTCAAAACAACACTTAAACCCAGCATAAAAAGTCTTTTAATGCCGGCCCCCAAGCGGATGAAGGCCAGAGCAAATAAGCCAAGTAACGAGATAAGGTTAATACTGCCTCCATTACCATCTAATGCGGTTTCAAGCCCGGTATCTATCTGGATATAGTCTGGTATTCCATCTCTATTGAAATCACCATTTTCATCTGCATCACCGTAACCATCACCATCACTATCTGTATCTCTAAAGTTCAAAATACCATCGCCATCCATATCACTTAAATCTAATAGTGCATCATCAATACCATCATTATTAGCATCCACACCACCGGTCATATCAACATCATAGGCATCGTCGATACCATCAAAGTCTGTATCATTACCATTAGGTGCAACTAACATTTGCTCGATATTATCTGCAATACCATCGCCATCGGTATCCGTATCCAAATAATCTGGCAAGCCATCATTGTCGATATCTGTTGCCTGATAAGCATCATCAATACCATCATTATCAGCATCAACACCGCCACTTATATCAACATCGTACGCGTCATCTATCCCGTCAAAATCGCTATCTAAACCAATAATATCAGGACGATTTGCTTCGAAGCGATCTGGAATACCATCGCCATCACTGTCTCTATCCAGTCGATTTGATGTTCCATCATTATCATCGTCGGCATCACCTTCTAGCGTATCTGCAATACCATCTTCGTCATCATCCAGATCTACCTGGCTCGGAACACCATCACTATCACCATCTTGAATGGTGCCTCTTTGACCAGGCTCACCATCGACCACATCCAAAAGACCATCACCATCGATATCGGCCATATCATCAATCATACCATCGCCATCTGTATCTAATGCCCCGGTAGTTGAATCTTCAATATCAAAAGCGCCATCACCGTCACTATCAAGGTCACGTAGATCAGGCTTGCCATCGTTATCCGTATCTAGCAATGCATTCGTTATTGTTTGACCTGAATCGGCAACACCGTTGTTATCTTCATCTTGGAACCCCAACTCAATAACATCTAATTTACCATCGTTATCACTATCCAGATCAAGATAATCACTAACGCCATCACCGTCAGTATCTAGACTAATAACATCATCATCTATGCCATCCATATTGCTATCAGTGCCACCGGTAGCGTCGACATCAAATGCATCGGCAATACCATCTCCATCCGCATCATCAATCACGTTAGTCGTACCGTCGAAGGTCAAAGTGACTTGAGACTCGCTAGTATCACTCGCGCCATCGTTATCGCTATCTAAATCGAGATAATCAAAGATGCCATCCTGATCAGTATCCACTGCATTTCTAGCATCATCAATACCATCTCCATCAGCATCCACACCACCCGTCACATCAACATCCAGACGATCATCAATTCCATCATTATCTGAATCTGTGCCACTTAAGCCGGCTTCTATCAAGTCTGGAATACCGTCATTGTCACTATCAACATCATAGACATTAGGAATACCATCGTTATCCGTGTCTACAAAAACGGTGTCATCAACGCCATCGTTATTATCATCAGTGCCACCGGTCTGATCCACATCATAACTATCATCAATGCCGTCATTATCGGTATCCATGCCTGACAAGCTTACTGGCTGCTCCAAACTATCTGGTATACCGTCGTTATCACTATCGATATCTTTAAAGTCTGGAATACCGTCATCATCCGTGTCGTTAGTACCTTCAACAATATCCGGGATACCGTCACCATCTTCATCTGAAGATCGATCCAGATAGTCTGGCGTCCCATCCCTGTCGGTATCGGCTGTACCCTCTTCACCATCACTAATACCGTCGTTATCAGAGTCGGTATCAAGATAATCGAGGATGCCGTCGTTATCTGCATCACCAGAGCCTTCGATCAGATCGTTAATGCCATCGTTATCCGAGTCGGTATCTTTATAATCCGGAATGCCGTCATTATCGCTATCGGCTGCACCTTCATCACGATCAGAAATACCGTCATTATCGCTGTCCGTATCTTTATAGTCTGGCGTACCGTCATTATCTGAATCGGTAGCGCCTTCTACAGAATCCGGAATGCCGTCGTTATCAGAGTCGGTATCTAAATAATCAGGAATGCCATCTAAATCTGCATCACCATTACCTTCGTCCAGATCCGATAAACCATCGCCATCAGAGTCAGTATCTAAATAATTAGGAATACCGTCGCCATCAATATCTGCAATACCTTCTATTGCGTCAGAGATACCATCAGCATCACTATCATCATCCAGGTAATTTGCCGTACCGTCTGCATCAGCGTCTGTATTACCTTCTTCTGAGTCAGGAATACCATCACCGTCTGAATCACTGTCACGATAATTAGGCGTGCCATCGTTATCAGTATCCACCACACCTTCTACAGCATCTGGAATGCCATCACCATCAGCGTCTTGATCCATCACATCCAGAATGCCATCGCCATCTAGATCTTCAGTGCCTTCTGTCGCATCGGGAATGTTATCGCCATCAGAATCAAGGTCTAAATAGTTAGGTGTTCCATCATTGTCGGTATCAATCGTGCCTTCAATTGCATCACCCACACCGTCACCATCGGCATCAAGATCGTTGTAATCAGACAGGCCATCGTTATCGCTATCCACCACACCTTCTACAACATCTGGAATGCCATCACCGTCGGTATCGCTATCAATATAATTTGCAATGCCATCAGTATCAGTATCACCCGCACCTTCTGTTTGATCAGGTATGCCGTCTGCATCTGAATCAAGATCCAGGTAATTAGGTGTGCCATCATTGTCGGTATCGATAACACCTTCGCCTAAATCACCAATGCCATCGCCGTCAGAATCGGTATCCAGGAAGTTCGGAATACCATCGTTATCGGTATCGTTTGTGCCTTCAAGTGAATCATGAATACCATCGCCATCGGCATCGGTATCAAGATAGTTTGGAATACCATCACCATCGGTATCGCCATTGCCTTCTTCAGCATCCGAAATGCCATCACCATCACTATCGGTATCTTTGTAATCCAGAATGCCATCGCCATCGCTATCGCGGGTACCCTCATTCATATCCAAGATACCATCACCATCACTGTCGGTATCTTTGTAATCCGGAATGCCATCGTTATCTACGTCGCCATTACCTTCTTCTGCATCTGGGATACCATCAGCATCGCTATCGGTATCTTTGTAATTCGGAATGCCATCTCCATCGACATCACCATTACCTTCATCCGCATCTGGGATGCCATCTCCATCTGAATCATCATCTGTTGCATCCGGGATACCATCACCATCGGCATCACCTGCACCTTCTTCCGAATCTGGAATACCATCAGCATCGCTATCGGTATCTTTGTAATCAGGTGTGCCATCGCTATCAGTATCTATATCACCTTCTAGCTCATCACCTAGGCCATCGCCATCCGAGTCGGTATCTTTGTAGTCAGGTAAACCGTCGCCATCGGTATCGCCATTACCTTCATCAGCATCGGAAATACCATCTCCATCTGAATCTGGATCACGTGCATCGGGTATGCCATCACCATCGGTATCACCGTTACCTTCTTCACGATCTGGAATGCCATCACCATCACTATCAAGGTCTAAATAGTCTGGTATGTTATCGTTATCTGTATCACGCACACCTTCTAGGCTATCTGCAATGCCATCGCCATCGGAATCGGAATCGATATAGTTAGCTTGTCCATCGCCGTCTGTATCGAATTCACCTTCGATTGCATCACTAATACCGTCGTTATCCGAGTCGGTATCTTTATAGTTTGGCGTACCATCGCCATCACTATCTACCGTGCCTTCGTCAGCATCTAAAATTCCATCGCCATCGGAGTCTGTGTCTCGATAATCTGGGGTACCATCGCTATCGGTATCACTTGCACCTTCATCAATATCGGCAATGCCGTCACCATCTGCATCAGTATCCTGATAATCTGGTTTACCATCAGAGTCGGTATCTACAACGCCTTCGTCAGCGTCCGAAATACCATCGTTATCACTATCAGTATCTCTATAGTCAGGCGTTCTATCTTTATCCGTATCCGTCAGAACAATCGCATCATCGATTCCATCTGAGTTCGCGTCTGTGCCACCGGTTTGGTTAACATCAAAGGCATCATCAATACCATCGTTATCGGTATCAATTCCACTGGCGCCACTTTCTATCGTATCGCTGATACCATCATTATCACTGTCTGTCACAAGATAATCTGGCGTGCCATCTTCATCAGTATCTCGGCCCAGGTAGTCATCATCAACGCCATCATTATTAGCATCGCTACCACCGGTTACATCAACATCGAACGCATCATCAATACCATCACCATCAGAGTCTAATCCGGTTGATGCCGCTTCTACCGCATCTAAAATACCATCGTTATCACTGTCGATATCTTTTGCGTCAACAGTGCCATCATTATCGGTATCATTGTTACCTTCAGTTGCGTCAGGAACACCATCATTATCTGAATCCAGATCTTCGTCATCAGGAATAGAGTCGCCATCCGTATCACCGTTACCTTCTGTGGTATTAGGAATGCCATCGCCATCTTTATCCGTGTCTGATACGTCCGGAACGCCATCATCATCCAAGTCTCTCTGGACTGTAATAGAGACTGTTGCCGCTGTTGACGTACCACTTTGATTATCTGTCACGGTAAAGGTAAAGCTATCTGCACCAGAGTAATCAGTAGTTGGGGTATACGTTAAGTTAGGTGCTGTTCCACTTATAGCGCCATTACTCGTGGTGCCAACTGAATAACTGCTGACTGAACCATCGGAATCCGAGCCTGTCACGACAATTGATACAGAGCCGTTTTCAATCACATTGATCGACTGATTATTGGCCGTCGGAACATCATTGACACTACTAACGGTAATAGAGACTGTCGAGGCGGTGGAAACGCCACTCTCGTTATCGGTCACCGTAAAGGTAAAGCTGTCGCTGCCGTTGAAATCGGCATTCGGGGTGTAGGTTAGATTCGGTGCCGTACCGGACAAGACACCATCACTGGCGGTGCCGACCGTGTAAGCGGCAATCGTGCCATCAATATCGGTACCCGCTAAGACAATCGCTTTCGCGGTATCTTCTGCAGAACTGACACTCTGGGCAATTGCACCGGGCACATCGTTCACACTGTTGACTGTGATCGAAACCGTGGCTGTGTTTGAATCCAGTACACTGTCATTGGCTTTAAATGTAAAACTATCGTTACCAAAATAATTAGTATTTGGCGTATAAGTCAAGTTTGGTGCTGTGCCACTTAATACGCCGTTTGATGGGCCTGCAACAACAGAATACGTTAAGGCATCTGACTCACCATCTGTCGCTGCCAAAGTAATCGCCTTCGCAACATCTTCATTGGTACTTAGTGATTGTGCACTCGCAACAGGTGCAGTATTTAAAGCAAGTAAGGCATTTGTTGTTGCTTCACCTACATACGCATTCGTTGCATTACTAATTTGCAGATAAAACTCTTTTCCGTTATCGACTGAATTATCTAAAGTCAGCAAATTAACCACAACCGTTTTAGTCGTTTCACCCGACGCAAAACTCAAAGTGCCGGTTTTAGCTGTATATTCATCGACATCAACAGCAGTTCCATCGACCGTTGCATAATCAACTGTCACCCCAGCTGCAGGCGCGGCTTGATTGAGTTCAACCGTAAAGGTAACGGTACCCGCATCCGTGTCTACCACAGCCGTTGAATTATTTACACCAATGGCCATAACAGAATTACAGCTAGTGCCGGTAACCCGAAGTTGAGTTAACTCATGGTTATTAGTAGACCCACCAGTACTGGCCGCCATCGATAAACGAAACTGACTTGGCAAGG
>TARA_R110002074_G_scaffold15733_5_pt1 | contig 14691 bp, 16 predicted proteins | sample TARA_R110002074 | Tara Oceans TARA_R110002074 (sample SAMEA4397215) | marine metagenome | biome: Polar Biome; feature: [MIX] marine epipelagic wind mixed layer (ENVO:01000061); material: water (ENVO:00002006), including particulate matter (ENVO:01000060) such as... | depth 10-100 m
CGCACTTTGCTGTGCGCGGCGATGATCGCGCAGGCATTGGCCTGACCGATGCTCGAGCTGACGGCCGGCGGCTGGGTGCTGTGCCTCGCCGCCGATGCGACCGCGACCCTTGCCTTGGTATGGCTGGTTGAACACCGGGCGCGGCGCCAGGCCGTCGCACTTGAGGACGCCCGCCACGAGTTCGAAACCGGTTTGGCTTTTCTCGAAAGCCGCCTGCGCGCCCGCCGCGCACCGGCCGACAAACTTCCCCCCATCGATGACGAAGGAACCTGAGATGAGCCGATCCCCGGATCACGCGCAGGCGGCCCAGCACGCCGCCGATGTCCTGGCCCGCACTCTTTACGGCGAGGCACGGGGCGAGTCCGTGCGCGGCAAGGAAGCCGTCGCCGCCGTGGTCATGAACCGGGTGCGCCGCGCCCGCGCCGCCGGCGGAACCTATTGGTGGGGCGGCACGGTGGAAGAGGTTTGCCGGCGGCCGTGGCAGTTCTCCTGTTGGAACGCGGGCGATCCCAACCGCGCGAAAATTGAAGCCGTGGCCGCCGACAACCGCGTGTTCCAGACCTGCCAACGTATCGCGCGGCGCGCCCTGGCCGGCACCCTGGCCGACCCCACCGACGGCGCCACCCATTACCACGCCAAGGCGGCCAACCCGCCCTGGGCCCGGGGCAAGGCCCCCTCGGCCGAGATCGGCGGCCACCTGTTCTATGCCGATATCGAGTGACCGCCATGCTGAGCGCATTGATCGCCCCCGTGATCGGCGGCCTGTTCAACGTCATCGACCAGGCCGTCGAGGACAAGGACGAAGCCGCCCGCATCAAATCGCGGCTGCAGGAAATGGTGCTGACCGGCCAGATGAAGGAGATCGAAGCGGCGGCCCAGATCATCGTCGCAGAGGCCCAGGGCGACAGCTGGCTGCAGCGCAATTGGCGGCCTCTCTTGATGTGCCTGTTCGGCGTCATCGTCGCCAACAACTACATCATCCACCCCTGGTTCGGCGTGCCCATGCTGCCCCTGCCGCCGGACATGTGGGAATTGCTGAAGATCGGCGTCGGCGGCTATGTCGTCGGCCGGTCCGTGGAAAAGGGCATCCGCGTGTGGCGGGACCAGCCGTAATCCGGTCCGCCCTCGCCGCCGCCACCCCTCGCTGACAATTCGGAGACACCCATGGCAGATCACATCCAGATCGGCGACATCACGCCGCGCAAGCGCTACGTCGCCGACGGCACGCAGACCCTATTCACCTATCCCTTCCCCATCTTCAAGGCCGCCGACCTGGAGGTCTATCTCGACGACGTCCTGCAGGAAACCGGTTATGCCGTGTCTGGCGCCGGGCAGGACCTGGGCGGTGAGGTCACCTTCGATACCGCCCCAGCATCCGGCGTCCCGGTCACCTTGCGCCGCCGCCTGACCATCGCGCGGCAGGCCGACTTTCAGGAATCGGGCGCCTTCCGGGCCCGCGTCATCAACGACGAGCTGGATTTCCTGACCGCCGCCCTGCAGCAGGTCGCCGACGACACGCGGCGCTCCCTGCAGCTGTCGCCGACGGACCCGGACGCGGTGCTGACCCTGCCCGACCGCGCGACGCGGGGCGGGGCCTTCCTTGCCTTCGACGCGGAGGGCAACCCCGTGGCCGGCGCCGGGTCCATCGGCGGCTTTCCTGCCACCACCTTCATCGCGACGCTGCTCGACGATACGGATCCACTTTCGGCCCGCGCCACCCTGTCGGCGCAAGAAGACTTGAGCGTGACGCCGCCGACGGTCGGCAACGCGGGGGCCGTTCTCACCGTCAATCCGGCCGGCAGCCTCCATTACGACCCGACCTTGACCCATGGCGCCCATCTGACGGCGCTCAGCTTCGGCCTTTGAGGAGACCAAGACATGGCAACGACCCCCGATTATCTCGGTGCGCGAAATTCCAAATGCACCATCATCACCAACAGTGACGGCACCACGACGCAGACCATCTTCACCGCCGGCGCCAACGGGGCACGCGTGCACCTGGTTTCCGCCTCCACGGACGACACCACGCCGTCGCTCGCGCTGATGAAGAACGACGGCATCACGTCCTGCATCCTTGCGACCTTCCAGTTGCCGACCAACTCGGGCCGCGTGAACGGGGCGCCGGCGGTCGATCTTCTCGACCCCGCGGTGATCCCGTCCATTCCCGCCGACCCGGGCCGGTTCCTCACGCTCGGCGCGGGCGAGACACTCGCCGTCGCCATGACCACCACACTGACCGTCGACAAGACAGTTCACGTCGTGGTGGACGGGGTCAATTACTGATGAGTGCACGAAGCGGCGACGATCCGCGCAGCCTCAGTCCGGGCCCGGCGGCGGCGCAGGCCGACGACGGCGGGCTGACCATGGGCCTGCATCGCCAAACGGCGCATGTGGACGACCCCGGCGTAAAGACCCACGACCGCCTGCACGGCGTCGGGCCGTCGCGGCGGCCGGTCGACGGCTTCAAGCGCGAACGGCATGTGGACATCCGGGTGGAAAACTGCACGGGACTTCTGAAGAACGGCAACTGCGCCGGCGATCCCTATTGGATGCCGCCCGACGGCGCCTGGTACACCTGGCCCGGGATCGGCGGCACGCCCACCAACCGCAACGGCGGCACGATCATGGCTCAGAACCCGACCAATCCCGGATTCGACTTCGCCGGCGGGCAGACGACCTCGAACACAGACCTCGCCGACTGGAACGCGCCACAGCGCACGACTTATGCGGTTACGTCAGACGGCGCATTGACGGTCGTGAAACAGCGTGAGGTCACCGGATTCGGCCAAGGCACCGGCGGCGGCGGCTCAGCCGCCTACAATTGCTATTCCAACTGCAACTGCAATTGCGCCTGCGTCTGTGCTTGCGATTGCGCCTGCGATTGCTCTACTTGCTTTCCTGGTTGGACGGGGGTCACGCTGGCTAGTGGTAGCGTGAAGCGGATCGACGAGATACTGCCGGGCGACGCTCTCGCAGGGTTTTTCGGTGAGTCCGTCATCGTGCGGGGCGTGGACAAAACTACCCTCGGGCCGCGTTACCTGTGGCGCGTGTGGGGCCGCATAGGCAGCGGCCCTGAACTTCTGGTCGCCGAAACAACTGAGGAGCACAGCTTCTGGACCATGGAGTACGGCTTCTGCTCCATCGATCCGGATGCGACTTGGGCCGAGAAGGACAAACCCCAACCCGTCATCGTGGACGCGGCAGGCACCGTTGAACATTGGGTCATCAAGGGGCGTGGCCCGCGCGCCAACGGACATCTCGTGCCCGGCCTGCACCTTCCGATGGCTGGCGACATAACCGCCGGAGTCATAAAAATCACGCGCGTCGAGCGGGATGACCAGGGAGCGAACGACCCCGCAACACCACTCTACTCGCTAGTCATCCACGACATGCACCAAATCAACCGGAGTGCCTGGGTATCCGGCTGGTCCGATCTGAGTATCGATTGGACTAACGTTCTCAAGACGACCCATAAGCTGTTCAGAAAGAGGATAGAAACTAATGCTTAAGAACGTCGTCGTCATTGAAAAATCCCCATCGATGCCGAGCCGCAACCATCTGCTGCACGATTTCTCTGTGCGAGACGGCAGCTTAACGCTGCGCACTTGGTTCTGTCAGGCCGAGGGCATCAGTCAGCCCAGAAACGGCATCGCGAACGGCAACATCCACGGTCTCGATCTGGCTCCGCGTCTGGACGGACTAGTGTTCTCACCTCGCGCGAAACTCATCGTGCCATGGGAGCCGGAAACCATGGTATTCGGCTCCCTACATTACCTGTGCACCAAGTACGACGGCAGCCCCGCACATCCTCCGTTCGGCCGCATCGAGCAAGATACTCTGGCAAACTTGGCTACCCCGGAATCCCGAATCCTGGCACGATTCCCCCATTGGCACCACAAGAGGCTGGTAGATCATTGGCGGCTATTCGCCGGTGTTCCAGAGGAAGTCATGCCCGTGGGCCGTATCATCGTAGATGTCGAAAACCCTGTTGGCTTCGCCGATTGTCGGATCGATGTCCTCACGACCAACCACGGCGCGGTCGGAGACTGGGATCATCACAACCCAGCGACTGGTACGGTCCTTATCGACACGCGGAAAATGCTTGAGGACGGCACATCGAACCCGGACATCGTGACTATTGCACCATACACGCCGATGCCTGAGAGTTGGGAGTTCGGCTGATGACCTACAGACTGACCCTGGAAGGGGAGGACACGCTCCACCTTCTCTACGACCCCAAGGACTCCACCCTGATCCGTGAGGACGGCGACGGCGATCAGATCGTCCATCCCGCCTTCACCGCCGAGGGGCCCGTGTCCTGGCCCGTGCCGCGGCGCGTGTCGCCGGACAACCCCGGCCGCAAGGCGGGCGTTCGCACCCTGAAAATCCAGATGGGCTTCAAGTGCAATTACGCCTGCGCCTATTGCAATCAGGCGAGCTGGAACACTTTTCTGGGCGGCGCGGTGGAGGACGCGAAACTGTTCCTGCGCAATCTCGATACCTGGTTCGCGACCAACGGTGCCGCCAGGGACGGCGGCGGCGACCTGAGGATCGAGTTCTGGGGCGGCGAGCCCTTCGTCTATTGGGCCAAGTTGAAAATTCTCGGCGACGAGCTGCGCCGGCGCTATCCCCGGGCACGGTTCAATGTCATCACCAACGGCTCGCTGTTGGACGATGAAAAGATCGACTGGCTGATCTCTCGGCGGGTCGGGGTGCAGATCAGCCATGACGGCCCGGCCCAGAAGTACCGCAACCCGGAAGACATTCTGGACGATCCGGAAAAATGCCGGCTGATCCGCCGGCTGATGACGGCGGCGGGCCAACTGGGCGACGCGGACGGACCTTCCAACGACGGGCCGGTCTTCGGCTTCGGTTTCGGCACGGTGCTGACGCGGTGGAACTGTTCCCTCGCCGCCGTGCGCCGCCATATCGAAGACAAGCTGGCCGTGCCGCCGGGATCGATCTCCTCCAACACGGAAGAGATCCTGCTGCCCTACGACGACGACGCTCTGGCCTGCACACCGCAGAGTGATGCGGACCATCGGGCGGCCCTGCATACCCTGTTCGCCGAGGCCGCCAACGGCATGACCGTGCCCGGCTGCAATTCCGTGCGCGGCAAGATCGAGGATTTCCTTGAGTCCCTGGGCAAGAAGCGGCCGCTCGCCGCCCTGGGCCAGAAATGCGGCATGGACCGTGAGGACACCATCGCCGTCAACCTGATGGGCGAGGTGACGACCTGCCACAACGTGTCCGCCGACGATCCCCACCACAACCTGGGCAATGTCCGCGACCTGGACGCCGTGCGTCTGGACACGGCGCACCATCACCAGACCCGCGACGAATGCCGCAGCTGCCCCGTGGTGCAACTGTGCAAGGGGTCCTGCATGTTCCTGGAAGGAAAGTACTGGCAGGCCGCCTGCGACGTCAGCTTCACCTACAACACGGCCATGCTGGCGGCGGCCCTCTATTATCTAACCGGGATGACATTGACCCGGATCGACGCCCTGAACGGCGCCTTCATCCGCCGGCCCGACACCACGTCGACGGAGGTCATTCGCCTGGCGCGCACGGATCAGGCGGACGCGATCGATGCGTGACCTTGTCCGATGGTCGGAGCCGATCCCTGAAGTCATGATCTTCGATTTCGCCAGCGGCCGCATCGCCGCCATGAACGACCTGATCCTTGTGGAAATGCGCACCGTCGACGCAACGCCGGACAGCATCCACGGCGACAACATATTGCACCGGCGGGCGACGGAATGTCTGTTCGACCACAGGCCCCTGCCGCCCGGACTGGCCGGCTTGGCGGAACGGCTCTACGCGGCACTCGCCGTCTATCTGGAACGCTGGCAGCCGGCGCTTGTCGGCCGGCCCTTCCGCCACAGGTCCTGGTGCAATCATTACAAACCCAACGAAGGCGTCCCTTGGCACGCCCATGGAGAGACCCCCGTGGTCGCCGTCTATTCGGTGCAAGGCGACGACGGCGATCTGGTCATCCAGGACGAGACCGATCCCGCACGATGCCATCGGCTGGACACACCGCCGGGCCGGCTGATCTTCATGGCGGGCCGCATGCGCCATTGTTCGACACCCAACTTCGGGCCGGTCGCGGCCCGGGTCTCCCTGCCCGTGAACTTCATGTTTACAGAGAATTCCGGGCGCAACACCGGTCAACCCTGAGCCCGCCCACAACCAAAATCGTCACAACCGCGAGGACCCATGCCGCCGGTCAACTTCGCCGTCTTCGTCGTTCTGTGGAACAACCTGCAGGGGCTGAACACGCCAGACCTCCATATCCACATGGCCCAGTGGCTGGAGGGTGAGCGCCAGGCGGGCCGCCACGAACTGTTGCTGATGGCGTTCCGCAATTCGGGAAAATCGACCCTGGTCGGCCTGTTCTGCGCCTGGATGCTGTGGCGCGACCCGGACCTGCGCATCATGGTGCTGGCGGCGGATCTGGCGCTGGCGCGCAAGATGGTGCGCAACGTCAAGCGCATCATCGAACGCCATCCGCTGACACGGCACCTGAAGCCGCCGCGGGCCGACCAATGGGCGTCGGAGCAGTTCACGGTCAACCGCCGGGCAGAACTGCGCGATCCTTCCATGTTGGCCCGCGGCATCGGCGCCAACCTAACCGGCTCGCGCGCAGACGTGGTGATCTGTGACGATGTCGAGGTGCCCAACACCTGCGACACCGCGCCCAAGCGTGCCGATCTGCGCGCGCGCCTGGCGGAAATCGAATACGTTTTGGTGCCGGATGGCCTGCAGCTTTATGTCGGCACACCCCATGCCTACGACACCATTTACGCGTCCGAGGTCCGGACCGGCGCGGTGGACGGCCAGCCTTTCCTCGCCGGATTTCAGAGACTTGAGGTGCCGTTGCTGGGCCCCGGCGGAAGGTCGCGATGGCCGGAACGGTTTCCCATTGCCCGCATCGACGCGATCCGCGAGCGCAGCGGCCCCAACAAGTTCCGCAGCCAGATGCTGCTGGAGCCCGTCAACATCCTGGACAGCCGCCTCGACCCGGACCGTCTGGTCGCCTATCCCCATCCGTTGGACTATGCGGAACGCAACGGCATCGGCGTTCTGACCCTCGGCGGCAAGCGCCTGGCGTCGGCGTCCTGCTGGTGGGATCCGGCATACGGCGCGCCGGGCGCCGGGGATGCCAGCGTGATCGCCGCCCTGTTCACGGATCAGGACGGCACCCATTACCTGCACGCCGTCCGTTATCTGGAACACGACCCGGCGGAGGCGGTGCGCGCGGCGGCGGGATCGGACAATGACGACCGCGACGAAGCCTCGCAGCAATGCCGGCAGGTCGCCGCCTTCCTGCGCGACCACCATCTGCCCTCGGTAACGCTGGAGACCAACGGTATCGGGCGGTTCCTGCCGGGCCTGCTGCGCCGCGCCCTGGGAACGGCGGGGGTCGAGGCGGCGGTGATCGAAGCGACCAGCCACCGCGCCAAGGATCTGCGCATTCTGGATGCCTTCGACGCCGTTCTGGCGGCCGGGCGCCTGCATGCTCATGAAAGTATCTGGCGGACTCCGTTCGTGCGTGAAATGCGCGAATGGGCGCCCGGCCTGACCTGCCGGGACGACGGCCTGGATGCGGTCGCCGGGTGTCTTTTGGCGGAGCCGGTGCGTTTAGGCCGTGGCGTCCCGCCCGCCGACGGCATCACCCGCCGCAAGCCCAACTGGCGAGGCAGCGGGACTTTCACAGCAACGACGGATTTCACTTTGTGACTGGAAGCAAACTGACTGAAAAAGGAGCCTTCCCTTGGGAACCATCGAACAGAACCATGCCTTACCGTCCGCACAACCCACGCCCTCAGATCAGCCAAACGACGTTGCGGAACCCGGCCTACCTGGTGTCGGTGGCACGGACGGTATGGGGGGTTATGGACGCACCTTCTTAAAGGCATACATTGGGCGCGGCCAAGAGAACAGAGCAGACGATGTGGGCACAGCCTCCGCCTTCCTTGCCGAGAACAATCTGATGCCAGCAGCCACGCGGGAGGCCGATGAAGACTTTCTCAGCGCCATCGAAAAGGGCCAGAAAAAGCTGAACGGACTGGCCGGTGACGGGCTCCGGGTCGACGGCATTGTAAAACCCTGGGGGCCGACCGAAATTCTATCTCAACGTGCCGTGTCATCAGGAAAAATGAAGGCACCAGGAGGAGATGTGCCATCGCATTCCGAGCCGGGATCGAACGTAATCCTGCTTACGCCCGATACGCCGGAAGAGATGCTTACGCGATTGCTCCCAAAAAACACCGGAAAGAAGCCGGCAACCGAGTTCCGACAGATCACCAACGCTCGCCACCTTCCCGGCGGCGGCATTCAAGGTGACCTTCGGCCCCCGCCACCCCCTGAAAATGGCAAAACAGATTCCAATAATCAGACTCAATCCGGCCTGTCCATCGCCGACAGGAAAGCGATACTGTCCGCATTGCAAAACCTTGGTGACAACGCAATTCTGTTGCTGGGACAAATTCTTCGCATCGGGACGCCGACCGTGGTTACGCCGACACTGGAAAATCCAGGAAGGTATTTTATAAAGGATATCGAGAAAAGCGCCTGAACTAGCCGTGGCACTAGGAAAGCAGAGAAGGGCGACATGGGACTGCGCTGGATCACACCATCAACGGCACGACGCCTCCGGCCTTTTTGGCGACGCACTGCCCTGATCGGCTTCGGGTTTTTAGGTGCCGCTTTCATCGTGTTCATGGCCTTCACCCTTCTTACACGATATCTATCGGTTCATGGGCTTGATGACCTCGCCAGCGCCGAAGATTTGATCGAAAGCTTCGATCGGGTCATGCATACCTCAGATCACCAACCGTTAACCATCCGAGAACCCCTCCGAAAATGGACGGGTGATATCCCGATATTTTTCGATGCATCGGTGCCCGGTTGGCACCGCAGTATGGCCGAGCGCCAACTGCCTCTGATTGCCCGCCTGATCGGTCTCCGATTCATTTTAACCAAAGCCTACGACCGACGATCGACCTTAAATATTGTCCTCGCCGAAGATACCGCAGCCATGCGCAAGGAGGCCCGGCGCTTCACGGCAAAAATAAACGATTCATGGCGTTTCGACGATTATTTTTGCTTCGCTATTGTGACCACAACGCCGAACGGAACCATCCAGGGTGCATTGGCCGTTTTCGGCGAAAAACGCCAGTCCACAAAAAGCCATTCTTGTTTGATAGAGGAACTTCTCCATGGGCTTGGCCCGAATGCAGACAAGGCGACATATGCGCCTTCTATCTTCAGCAAATTCACGTTTCCCGTCGAAATTCCGTTGAATGATCAGATTCTCATTCGCACCCTTTACGATCCGAAGATCAAGCCCGGGATGTCGTCGGAACAAACGCGAAAACTGGTTCCGGATATCATCCATGGCTTGATCGAAGACGTAACAGCGCACGGCCCTGAAGCGCTGTATCAGCACTAAGACCGCGCAACTATCGGCGCGCCGTAGAAAGGATTTTCCCGTTCATGTCTGTATCTATCGGCGGCGGAAAGGCAAGCGCATTGGACACCGCCAACGAAGCCCTGCGTGAGGCCAGCCTCGCCCGCCAGGCCATCATCGCCCATGAGCGGCAATGCGTAGAACGGTCGCGCGAGGCGGCGCAGTCGTTCGAGCGCATGGGACAGGAGCTGCGCGCCTTCATGGCCCAGACCCGCGACGCCCGCGCCCGCCTGCACGACCGGGTCGACCAAACCCAGAACCGCATCACGGAAAATCAGGTGCAGGTATTGGAGGGCTTCGCGGCCCTACGCTCGGGCCTGATACGGGGATTGTTCGCGGCCCTTGTGGCGCTGATGGGCGGGACCGCTGCCATGGCCTGGTACCTTATGACCGGTACGGCCGCGGGTCGCCTGATACCTTAGAGAGTTTGCCGCGTTCACTCGGCAGTCGATATCCGGTGGATCAATTCCGCCATGGTTTCCTCGGCGATCGAATTGTCCGCCTGACAGGTGCCGGCGGCGCGATGACCGCCGCCGCCGAAACGCAGCATCAACTCGCCCACGTTGACCGGCGAGGACCGGTCGAAGATCGACTTGCCGACGGCGAACACGGTGTTCCTGTCCTGCTTGCCCATGACCACATGCATGGAAATATTGCATTCCGGGAATAGGGCATAGATCAGGAACCGATTGCCGCAATAGATATCCGTTTCCTTGCGCATGTCGATCACGGCGAGCTTGTCGTGCATGGTGGTGCAGCGCCGAAGCTGTTCCTCGAACTTGGGCCGGTGTTCGTTGTACAGGTCGATGCGTTCCTTGACGTCGGGAAGCTCCAGGATTTCCTCGATGGTGAAATTCCGGCAATCCTCGATCAGGCCCATCATCAGTTCGTAGTTGGGAATACGGAACCCCCGGAAGCGTCCAAGCCCCGTGCGCGGGTCCATGATGAAATTGAGCAGCGCCCAGCCCTGGGGGTTGAGCACGTCGTCCATTTCGTACTGCGCCGAATCCGCCTGATCGACGGCCTCCATCAGTTCGCCCGACACGTAGGGGAAGCCCTCTTCCCCGCCGAAGTAGTTGTAGACCACGCGCGCCGCCGACGGCGCCGTCGGATCGATGACATGGTTGTCCTTCTTGCCACCGACGCGCTCCATCTCGCTCAGGTGATGATCGAAGGCGAGATAGACACGTTCGTCGAACGGCACGTTGGTCGAGATGTCGTTGTCGGTGAGATCGACCTCGCCGTACTGCATCTGGCGCGGATGGACGAACAGGATGTCGTCGATCAGCTCCATCTCCTCGAACAGAACGGCGCAAACCAGACCATCGAAGTCACTGCGGGTGATCAGGCGGAACTGCCGTCCGCTTTCCTTCAGCGCGCGGGCCAGCGGTTTTCCAGCGCCCATGATCGGAGATTCAACGGGCTTTGTTACTGGCTTGGCCTCGGGCCTGGGTTCTGGAGCGGACGTCGTACCGCTTTCAACAGGCTGGTCCGCTGGCTCTGATGCCGGTGACATGGAGACACGCTGCGGTGTGCCGCCCTTGACGGCGAGGCCAATTTCCAGGGTCTCGAACCAGTTAAGGAAGCGGTCCACGTTGGCCCCGGTGAACACCAGGCCGCGCTGCGGCACGATGATTTCGGGACCCAGGTCGCGCACGCGGCGGATCCAGTCGTCACGCGCAGCGGGCGATCCCATCCAACGCTGATGGAACCCGGTCAGGTACTGAACATGGCGATCAAAGTCGCGCACGGTGAACCCGTCGCGGTCGTCGGGCGGCACCAGGGCGCCGCCGATGTCGCCGGAGAACAACACCTTGGCGACCGGATCGAAGACTGAGAAATTGCCCGGCGAATGCAGGTAGTGGGCCGGGATCAGTTGCAGCCGACCGCCTTCGCCAAAACGGATTTCCATGCCCTCGTCGGGCACGGCGACGAAATCGGCCTCGCGATCGTAATGGGTGACATAGCCCAGCCACAACCAGGGCACATGGACCTTCAGTTCGTCGACGCAGACCTCGCGCCACAGCGGTAGCGACGATCCCGCGTCCGGGTCCTCATGGGTCAGGATCACGTGTTTGATGTCGGCAAACGGCACCTCGCGTTCGACGGCGTCGAACACGGCCGGGAAAATCTCGACGCCGCCGGGATCGATCAGCACGGCCTCATTGCCCGCGCGCACGACCACCTGGTTCGAATCGACCAGATCGGGCGGTTTGCCGCTGTCCTGACCGAAGATCAGCCAGGACCGCATTCCGTCTCGGAACACCACTTCTGAACGCACTTATGACAACCCCTGTCGTTGGACTTGGTTCAAGTGGCCTTCCTCTTGAGCACGCATGGTTTCTTATTCCTTCCCGGCGCTAACAATAGAAGATTTCTCTAAACCGCGCCAAGGGCTTGTGAACTTGCGCCAATCGATGATTGGTCGTGTTCACCAATTTGGCGTTTCGGGCACGACCCTCGGGCGCTTTCCTCGACAACTCGACAAGGAGATCCAATATGGGAGGAACCGAAGGCGGACCGAAGGATCTGCCGCTCACGGCCCAACCCGCCACCGCTGCAGGCCGCGTGAAATCGCCTCCCGTCTTGCTGCCCACGGTCTCTGCCGGCGAAACGGACGGCAACGGCCTTTCCCCGGCGTCACGCATCGACCTTGACCGCCTGGCGCAAGGAATGACGAAGACGACGGCGCCTGGGCCCGTCATTACGGACGTCGCGGGTGCGCTGCGATCAGGTGGAAACCCCGCAAAGAAAGAGGCCCGATATCTGATTTCTGAACTTGACCGGCTCGCACCGCAGCAAGCTGATCACCTAAGAATAGGGCTCACCGAAAGCCTGAAGAACGCGCCGGACAACCTGCACGGCGCGTTTCCCGAACACAACGCGGTCACCGCGGACGAAAAGGAGACGGATAACAGGCCGAATCCGGCAACGCGCCCGGGTCTTCTCGCAAACCAGGCTCAGCAACACAAATCCCGTGATTTGGATGAGCGAACCCAGGCAATGATGCTTGAAGCCGCTCGGCTTGGTGAACTGACGACGTCAAAATCAGTGATCGACCGGATTCAATCGGCTTATGCACGGGATGATACGGTATTGGACCGATTGGGCCCGGAACTGCGCGCTTTCTATAATGCTTATCAGATGCACCTCCGGACTCAGCCTTACACAACCAACCCCGGTGTGATCGCGACCCGGGACCGCAACGCACTGATCGCGGGGCGGGAAGCGATGGGCACGATAAAGGCCGGTCCGGCGTTCGCGCAAGGCGCTCTCAGCACGTTCGCCGACATGATCAACGGCACGGGACAAATTACCGGCAATCAGGCCATGATCGACGCGGGTCGCGAACTGAGAAAGAAAATCGAGAACGCTTTTCATGTGCCCGACGGACTCCGCAATACCGGCAGCGTAACAACCGCGGCAGGATGGGGTGAATTGACACCCGGCGCCGCGCTCGGCGCGGGCGGGCTGACTGCCAACGGTCTGATGCGCGCCGGGGCGGCCGTGGCGGCGGGCGCGGCGGGCGCCGGCAAAGAAGCCGCCAGCGTGGCACGCCAAGGAGCCAGCGTCGTCGAACAGCGAATCGCCGCTTTCGTGGGCGCCGTCTCTGAAGGCGCCGGTCCTACGGGCATGAAGCTCGCGGCGAAACAAGGCGCCAGGCTGGTGAGAAAACATCTGGGGCTGAACCTGGCGACGCTGCCGAAGGCGGAACTCAATGTCCTGAATTCAGCATTGGCGCCGCAGGGGGTCAAGGTACTGGCAAACGGGGTTGTCTATAGTTCGAAGGCGCCCACCGATTCGGACAAGAAATAGTCTCCGGCATAAAGCTCAATCGGCAATCGGATAGCAGTCGTCGGAAATCGGTGTCAGGCTGGCCGGCGGCTCTTCCTTCACCTAACGCCAGGTTGGCAATAGCTGTTCCGCACGTTGCAATTGCTCGACGGCGAAAAGGCTTGGGGCTTCACGGATCTCCTTTAACCGCTGAATGGAATTCTCGTGACCCTTTCGGGCCGCGACCATCAGGTAGAGATAGGCCTTGGTCTTGTCGAACTCGAGCGGATTGAGCAGCCAGACCTCAGCCTGCCGCCCCAAGGCGTAGGGGTTTCCCTGCCTTTCCGCACGGACCAACCAATACTCGTACCGTTCCCAGTGGCGCCGTTTCCAGTAATGCCGGGCCAAGTTCCATTGCGCGTTGGCATACCCCCGCCGAGCGGCGTCGATGAACAAGCAAAGCGCCTTTTTGTCATCCTGAGACGTCCCGACCCCATTGTTCGCCATGTAACCAAGAGCCCCCAGCGCCTGGGCATGGCCCTGCTTGCCCGCCTTCGTATACCAATCGATGGCGGCTCCGTAGTTTTGCACGACCGACTGCCCCTCGTAGTACATGTCGCCCACAAGGTATTGGGCGTGCGGATTTCCCGCCTCGGCAAGCGGCAGGAGGATCGTTTTAGCCTTGTCGAATGCACCGGCCTCGTAGGCTGCAATCCCTGCGCCCATGCCCGGCGTCTCGGCCCGAGCCAATGCGGGCGGAAATGCGAAAAACCCCATAACGAGGAGCGCGGGGAAAAGGTACCTGAACATGCCCGCGAGGGTATCTATCCATCGCGCGAATGACAATTTCTCCATTCCCGGACAACCCATGAAGCGCAGACCACTGCGCGGATGGGCCCGGCCTTGACCTGAACCAGACAGGCCCGCCGGCGGCGCGCACAACAGGCGCGCCACAACCGTGCCGGCTGCGTCCTTTATGACCATCGACAGACCGAAAGGAGTCCGGATTTCCGGAAGACGCATATGTCGACACATATCGCACAATCCTTCATCAAGCACTTCCAGACGGACGTGCACCTGGAATATCAGCGCGTCGGCTCCAAGCTGCGCAACACAGTGCGTTCCAAGAACGACATCCAGGGATCGTCCACCACCTTCCAGAAGGTCGGCAAGGGCACGGCCTCGACCAAGGCCCGCCACGGCATGGTCCCGGTCATGAACCTGGACCACACGCCCGTCGAATGCCAGCTGCAGGACTATTACGCCGGCGACTGGGTGGACGAGCTTGACGAGATCAAGACCAACATCAATGAACGCCAGATCATCGCCCGGGCCGGCGCCAACGCGCTGGGCCGCAAGACGGATGAGCTGATCGTCGCGCAGTTGGACACGTCCACCAACTATTCCGGTGACGGGTCCGACGGCCTGACCAAGACCAAGGT
>TARA_R110002074_G_scaffold399047_1_pt1 | contig 14686 bp, 16 predicted proteins | sample TARA_R110002074 | Tara Oceans TARA_R110002074 (sample SAMEA4397215) | marine metagenome | biome: Polar Biome; feature: [MIX] marine epipelagic wind mixed layer (ENVO:01000061); material: water (ENVO:00002006), including particulate matter (ENVO:01000060) such as... | depth 10-100 m
CTCCGGAGGCAGAGGTCAGAGGTTCGAATCCTCTCGGGCGGGCCAATAAAATCAATAAGTTATCCCAAAAACTCCATCTCAGATTTCCTCTGAAACCGGAATTAAGTCCCAGTTAAGTCCAGCCTTCGAATAGCAGAGTCTTACATAACCAATATGCCCCACTTCTGGGAACACTATTGATAGTGAATGGAGCCACTGCCCCTTCATGGAGCGATAGCCGGATTCAGGCGAGAATTCACTGCAATATCGGTCATGTTATATGGGCCAAACACCTTAACCGCCCGAGACAAGAGTAACCGGGAAAATCAGCTATTGAAGCAAGCGCAGCAACTGGGTGCGTATAGTTGCGCTGGAGGCCGCGAGGTTTACGGTCGCAAATCGAAAACAGTGTCCCTGAATAGATACAACCTCATCAACGTCTTCATCAATTGCTGCGTGAAGCAATAGTCCACTAGCGTTTTGGCTCAAAGGGTCTTCGTTTGACACCTGGGACCGGACGTAAGCGTAGATTTGGTAGAGATAGTTCTGGTTCACGGTTAGTTCCCGGTAGTACCCCGGTTTGATGACAGCGGTGAACTTGGTATCGATTATGAGACGCCTTTGTTCGATGGCGTGCTCTAGGATCATGTCTGTCTTCATCCGAGGGAGTAGATCAAGGATACGATCACTATGAGCTTCGATCTGCCAATTCAGGCACTTGCCCTTGCTAACTTGCCACCCCATAGGACTGGCTACCACGTTATAGAAACCTGCCACCGCCTTTTCAAACAAAGCTCTCAGCCAGCGTTCGTCATATTCCGGCTGAAAATTGTAATGCATACCATCACTCTCCGAGGGAATACGCATTTCAAAAGCCAATTTTGCCGCAGAGAGCATCAGTCTATCCGCGCGATCGTTGCGGGAAATTTGATCTCTGCTGAGCTGCCTAGGTGTAATGTCCATCAAAGTGACACCAAGAGTTTTGAGTGTCGCAGCATTGCGCCGGCATCGATGTGATAGATCCGAATCGTTGACGAGAGTTGAGCACCTGACCAGCGCCCCCAAAATAAAGCGATTCCGCTGAGTATCGACGCTTAAATCGTCGAAGCTGCAGGCGACCCTCCCCCTTTGGAGCAACTGGTGTCTTTCCGTGTCTAGTAATCGAATCTTGCCGCGAACTCGCGTTCGTATGCCTACCTTCCTGATGTGTGCGGAGGTGAGGTTTCGATGCAATCTGTCTTCAACAGCACGACACAAGATTTCCGCAATGAGATTGGGAAGGCTATCTGGGTTTTCGTCACTACCCGAGAATTGTTTGTGGTGCGCCTGGTATATCTCAGAGGCATACAGCATGAGCAGCCAGATATTCCGTATAGGTATCTTGTGGGACATTAATGTCTCAACCCTCAGGTTCGAAAGCGCGAAAGCGCCTCCTCAACACGCGATGGGTTATCAAACCAATATTCCGCAATAAGTGGACCGATCTCGGTACTTGCTACCTGCTGAAACCATGCCTCTGGATCGCTGATCTGTGCATCAGCTGGCGGGGTAAGATAACTATGTCCGATGCAAAATTGAGGGCCAAGTGAAGGGTCGCCAGTTATGGTGTCGTTCAGTTCGGTGACCCTCCGCTCGATACGGGCAACGAAACTTGGATCAAAGCCGATCTCATCTGCCAACCAATCCCGCCACGCCTTGTTGAAGGAAGGATCCATCTCTATGAACGCAAATCGTCGGCGAAGGGCCATATCCACCAAAGCGAGTGATCGATCCGCCACGTTCATAGTTCCAATCACGAACAGATTCGGCGGGACAAATACCCGCTCATCAGGGTGCTTTCGGTAAGACAATTCTATTGCCTCTGACGCGGTACGCTTGTCGGCCTCCAGCAACGTAAGCATTTCCCCAAAAATCTGAGCGGGGTTACCTCGATTGATTTCTTCGATAACCACCACATACGGCCTAGAAGAATTTTTTGCGTCCTCGATAGCCTCCATGAGTGTTCCATCAACAAGCGAAAGCCTCCCATCGCCAGAAGGCCTCCAACCTCGCACAAAGTCCTCATATGAAAGATTTGGGTGGAACTGCACCACTCGAATTCGAGCACGCTCCTTTCTGCCAATCAGCGCATAGGCTAGACGCTTTGCTAGCCATGTCTTTCCTGTTCCAGGTGGGCCTTGCAAGATTATATTTTTCTTTAGTCGTAGCCGATCCAATCTTTCTCTGAGTTGGTCGACCGCGACAAAGCACCCTTCATCCACAATATCGGCGATCGAGTAGGCGGCCTGCTTGTTATCGTCTTCTTCTGTTGCGTCATCTACTCCACTTCCCTGGGCTAGATCAATGTCCAGGTAACTCTTTACTAGCTCGACAATCGACGGATAAGGTGTGAGTTCAGTAAGTGTTTTTATGGCAACCCCTGACCCCGGAAACTCGCCAACATCCGTTCTAAGCCATTCCACCTGCCGTCGATTTTTGTATTCCTCGGCAGACTCGCAATAGAAGTAGTCAGAGGTGACGACCCCCATACCCAACACTTTCTTTCTTCCAGCCTTGGCAATAACAATGTCCCCAGGCTGAATCACTCTCGAAAACTGATAGCAGGCCAACGAGCTGTTAGACCGCTTATTATCGTCGCCGAAAATTTCCTGCAACTTATCTGTAATAGCCGCTTGGTCTGGGTACTTTGCTAAATCGCCAAGCTGATCCCACCCAAAAGCGATAATTCCGTCTTTTAAAAACTCCTCCCAAAGGCGCCCACCTTCTCCTGGCGATATCGCCCAGATTCGGCGCTCGCCCCCTCCCTGCACATCGGGACTTTCGTCGCCCTCTAACCGCTGATCTATGTACCGCGAGTAAACAGTAACAAGCTGATCAATGCTCTCACCAATGACCGTATCAGATGGAACAGTAGCCGCCTCCCAGTACTTGGAAAAGATAGTAGAAGCCTCATACAGCTTCGCGACACCCTTTTCTGCACCCAGCTTCGGATCGCCAGAAAGATCAAAGCCAGCGTCAACCATTTCAGGGAACGACTCTCTCACAAGAGCCGCACGGCGGCCTAGCTCCTCAGCCGCCCTACGCCCAAAACTCGTCTTAACTGCCGTCACCCCTTGAGCAAGCTTAAGATGACAGCCAGCGCCTTCATCACTGAAAAGCAGAACGATGTAAGTGCCATCCTGAGTGCTAGTCGTCTCTCTAGAGTCGAGAATCGCCAGCCACGGCACAGTTGCCCAGTTACCCTTTCCGTAAGAGTACTTAACCAACAAGTTCGGATTACCAGCTACGCTCGGCAGCCTCTCAACTTGTGTTTTGAGCTTTTGAAAAGTCCGCTGAACTTCGTGCGGGCCTTTGAAAAGCGTGGTTGCACGAGCGGATGGATATACCGCCAGTAAAGTTTCGATCTCATCGTGCATAATTTCGGGCATCCAGGACGATTCATAAATGGGGCGCTTCACATTTCCTCAAGTAAGAATACCTTCGGTCTAGCTCAATGTCGCCTCGTCCCAGCTCCAATTGTCGGTGCGCCCACAGTTATTGTCAGCACTCCTCGACCACGGGGGCTTAATCTACCCATATAAGGGCCTCAGCCCCATATAGAGAAATTCTTGCCCCCCCATATAGACTACTTTGTTGAGCACATAGCCTTTGCGAACACAGGTCCTGTACGTATCGGTACGCTCGCAACGCAATCCGTCCATCCCCATTAGGAGCAATCATAGGCTTGCGCGCCAGCTATCTGGCCCCATTGTTCGTACTCCTGGACGGCCTGCCCCCACTCCCAATCAGACCACTTCAACCGAGCTGCGGCCCGACGCGCCCTCCGCCAATAGTGGTTCTTCTTGAACCGATCAAACCAAAGGCTGTCGGGCCGCTCACCGGGCCTCCAATCCTCGCCGGGGCCCTTCTCTGGGAGCCAGTCGATGGCTGCCCTCCAGTGGCCCGGTGAGCGCGCCCAGTTAATAAATTCGTAAAATGCCTCCTTTCCCTTGATCAAGACCTGATACTTACCTGCCACCACCGGCACATTGTCACTCAAGTATTTCCGGACCAGCTCCAGTCGGCGGCCAATCTTTCGACGCAACGCAGTTTGTCCGCGCGGAATCCTATCGAGGCTGTTCTTCAACTGTTTTCGTTGTCGGTAGAGATCGCCGTATTTCTCATTAATGTGTTGGTGCAGGTCAGCGATCAGCGCCCCCATAATGTGTAGCTGCTTTTCATCTATTGTTACCCAGGCTGGAGCCCGTGCTTCGGCACTCATGCCGTAGCGGTTGCCTCTCACACTACCCTGATCGGCTTTGCCTTGCGCCTTACACAGGTATCCAGCCGCCTTCATCATGTAACTGCCCGCTGCCCCTGAGTCCTTAATTTTCTCTAGATGGGCGAAACCCTGCCCCCAGAGACTCTCCATTCGGCTCGCCCATGCTCGAAAGTGCTCCGAACCGACACGCCAGTTCAAGAGCATATGAACATGGGGGTTCGGCTCCCCCTGCTCGTTCTCTGGCACTTCGACGACCCACAGATACAGCAGAGGCTCACTGCGGCTCTCTTGTCGCTCTACGAGCTTCGTGCGCGCATTTTCGGCGTCCCACCCCCTGCACCAAACCTTTTGCATCGAATCAGTAAAGCGCGACACCTCACGCTGGATGGTGGTTTCTCCGGCTTGAAGCCTATCCCGAGCGGCCTGGTCAAACGTTAGGGTCAAAAATGTCTTGTAGCCCCCATGACACGTTGCCACGTACTGGCAGGATTCAGCGATTTTTCGCAGACCACGAAAACTTAAGTCAGCCGATATTCGAGGCCCGGAGTTATCTGGGGGCGCAGTACCAGAAGATGTTTCCACCCGACTAAAAATTCGGTACTCCTGCGCCCACTCACGGTACTGAATGACCGCATAGGCCCCTGACTGCCCCTCTGGGCAGCGATCCTGCCGGGAAGGCTGATAGGTTTCGGCCCGCCCGCGACTTTCCTCCCACGCCGCTCCATCGAACCCCCGTGGCGGCCCTAACGGCATAGGAAGTGGGCGCGGAAGGCTTGTCGGACTTTTGGCGCCCTTGACTAGCCTATACTCGCTACGCTCGTCGGCGCCTTCAGCGCCCAATAAAAAACCCGGCCATTGCTGGCCGGGCTCAAGAGATACTGTTTCCATGTCCCCTCTCAGGATATTTTTACCCACTTGACCTTATCCTTTGGCGTTATCGCCGGAACACGACGAAGCACCACAAGGTGATCACGCTCCCAGGCGCTGCTGGAACCGAGCTGTTCTCGCCAGTAGGCGTCGCTGCCATTGTCCTGTTGCTCCTCCTGACACAAGGCTAGGTACCTCACAATCATCTCGACATCGCGCTCGGACCCGTCACCGTCGGGCAGCAGGCGCGCCAATGCGTCTGGAACCTCAATCGTTACTGGGAGGGTAATTTTCGTTGTTGTTTGGTGATCAGACATGCTTCTACTCCGCAGGCTGGTTGATATGATTTAACTTCCGGAACTGATTCAACCAGCCATCAAGATCGTCCAGAAGATATCGGACTGAGCGTCCAATTCGGATAAAGGGGGGAGCGGGAGTACGATTGGCGCGCAAGCCATCCATTCTTGACTGAGCAAGAAATGACCGGCTCATGCCGATATAGGTTGCCGCCTCCTGTTCAGACAGTACGCGGGTAGTAGGCCGCTGTTGCTGATGATTCATTCCGGTTCCCTCGAACTAGTTGTTCAACACGGAGCCGATATTCATCAATCTGATTGGCGAGTAAGCTTATCCGGGAAAAAATGGCCTTATCCGGGAGCTTATTCGGGAAAGTTCCAGCTGCCGCTAGTGCTGGCGGCTCGGGCGAGACTGGCGAAAAGCGCCGTGCACCATTGGAGGGACCCACTAATGCGGGATATCACGGCAGTTCTCGAAGCGCTACAGGCATCCCGGCTTCGCTGCACTTACAACGCGCTAAGCGCGCTCTACGGGGTCACTATGCCTCAGCTGTTTTCTGCCCTTGGGGAAAAGCGCCCCCTCGCCTCATGGGTCGTCAACGCACGCACCCTGCAACCTACCGGCTACGGACAAAGCCAAGAGCACCCCGACCTTTACCGGCACTCGCAGGTACTGACCCAGCCGGAAGAAATTCGCGACCTGCTCCAAAGGGCGCATACGGGGCCGGAAGGCGGCTCTCCAGGAGGGTGCGCGGACACAACACGATACTTCGGCGTTGACGGATGCAGGGGAGGCTGGTTTTACGTCTGCCTCGCGGACGGCAAGCTTTCGGGCGGCACGGTCTCCCGGGTTGAAGGGCTTCTAGAGAAAGCAACATTGGCGGATGTGGTGTTTGTCGATATTCCGATTGGCTTGCGGGAGGCGTCGCCAGGCGGGCGACAGTGCGACACCGAAGCAAGACGATTGTTGGGGCCCAGGGCGTCCAGTGTTTTCAACGCCCCTATCCGGGGGATACTCAGACTTCCCGACTATCAGGAGGCCAATACGACCAGCCGCCAGCTAACGGGAAAGGGCATCAGTAAGCAGACTTGGAATATTTGCGGCAAGATACTGGAAGTGGATGCCGTGATGAGGGCCGACCCGAAGGCCCGCCGTATCATCAGAGAGGTGCACCCGGAACTGTGTTTCTATGGACTGGCCAACGGCCGCCCAATGGCACACAACAAGAAGGTGCAGGCCGGCTTTGACCAACGCTTGGAGATTATCGAGAGTCACCTGCCGGGGGCCAGAGACTTTATCGATTCGGCACTTGCCCACTACCCACGAAACATAGTGGCCGCTGACGACATTCTGGACGCCACTGTAGCTGCCATCACCGCATCGCTAGGCTCCCACTGGCAAACCCTGCCGAAACAGCCAGAGCTGGACTGCGAAGGACTGCCAATGGAAATGGTCTATTGCCAGCGGTGAATCGCAGGCGAACCGCACTTCGTTAGCCCGCCGCCAAAAGCTTCTTGGCAAGAGCGCGGTATTCCGACCAACGCCGCTCGAAAGTGGACCAGCGGAAATCTCTATGCTTGTTCTCCCCCGGTGCGCGCCACACGATCAGCTCCGACCCCATGTCCACCAGTATATTCTCGGTATCGTAACGGAGTGTGGCGCTATCATCACACTCGAACTCCGTCTTAATCTTTTCCCAGCCGTCTCGCGCCCTGCGCTCCGGCTTGATGCGCAGCACACGCCAAACCAACTTACCCAACGCATCGACGCGCTCCAGGGGCGGCTCAAATGGCAGAAAGACTTCCGCCCGGGAAGGTACAATATCGCGGCCAACAATGCCGGAAAGCTCTTCACCAGAGACCAGTAACTCCGATAAGGACCAGGAGCCCCCGACCGAATAATCCAGAATCGCGTCATGCTTGGGCAGCAACAGATTTGAGAGGGCCTCGGAGAACTTCGGCATATCAGGGTTATCGGAGTTAGCCGTCATTTGATTCAGTGACTCACTGATTACTGCCCGACTGGTGGCGACCTCTCGCGGCTGGGGGGTAAAGTACTCGTGCCCGGTGAATTGTGGAATTGAAGCTCGCGACTTCCATTGCACGAGACTGCCAATCGGCAGGCGCGAGTACGGATTAACCGGCGACCACTCCCGCACGGCATCCGGCACCAGCGGCCGCAAGGCATGTTCTCTAGCCTTCACCGGCTCCCCCCGCAGAACCTCGTTAAGGAGGTTCTCAGGCATCCAGAGCGGCCCCATATAGTCGCAGGTACCCAACCCGGTCAACTCCCCCTCTGGCGACGCCGTGAACGCCAGGTACCGGCGCAAGGGCGACATCAAGGCAACAGCCACCTTGCGAGCATCGATCCAGCCTAGCAACTCGGCGCGGGTTACTCCGGCGCGAACGGCGGCCTCTTCCAGGGTATACCAGGCCCGATCAGCGATATTCGGTTTCATTAAATGGCTATCCTATCAACGCGACCGCGCTGGACTTGTGATCCGGCGCCAGGTGCGCGTAGCGCAACGTGGTATTCAAGTCCGCGTGCCCGCACAGGTCGCGGACGGTGTTGAGTGGCACCCCGCGCATGACCAGCCGGGAAGCGAAGTCGTGACGCATATCATGCCACCGAAACGCGGTAATACCCGCATCAGCCAGAATGCTCGACCAGGAGTTTCGCACGTTATCCAGCCTGCCCCCATCATCCGATGGAAACACTCGCTCTCCCGGCTCCCCGCCTCGCTGCAGTAACCAGGCCGTCAACACTTCGCTAGCCTTCGGACTGAGCGGTATATGGCGTGTGTGTCCGCTCTTGGCGTCCTCGCCTCGCACGGTAAGATACCCGCCCTCCAGGCTGACGTCGCCAATCCGCAGGTCGAAAATCTCCCCCCTCCGCAAGCCCGTTTTCAATGACAAGACCACCAGGGGCGTCATGCGATCAGGATAGGCAACTTCGCCGAGGTCCGGCAAAAGCGGATAACCGCGCGCCGCGCGATGTTTATTGCCCCTGGCCCTGGCGGCCTTCAACTTCTCGTCTCGTTCGGCCAATGCCTGATACAGACTCTTCTCCTCCGCGTCACTCAGGTACCGAGCCTTGGGGGACTTGTCCATTCGCAGTGGTTTCAGTCTGTCCAGAGGATGACTCGGCAGCCAGTCCCATTCAACAGCTTTCGTCAGAACGCCACGCAGGCAATTCACCGTTCTATTGACGGTGGCCGGTGCCATGCCCTTGCGCAGCGCGGCGGTACGCCAGGCCTCAACCCGGCGAACAGAAATATCCTCGATAGCCAGACCCATGAAGTCATCGAAATGATATTTGATGCGCTCCAGGGTGCTCTCCGCGGTCTTGAGACTCGACATAACCCAAGGGCGGTACTGTTCCGTGATGAAGGTTTGCAGGGTGCGCTGGCGGGCCTCCAGGGCCGCAACCTTGGCCACCTGCTTGGCGCGCTGGACATCGACCCCCTTGGCTACCTCTGCGGCACGCTGAAGAGCCGCGTCCCGGGCCTGGGCCGGTGTGAGCTCGGAGCCAGCCACCCCCAGCTTGATCCGCTTGCGCATTCCGGAGGGAGCCCTGTAGGAGTAGTAGTAGGTCATGCGCCCGCTGGGCTGCACCCGGACAAGGAATCCTTTAATCTGGGTATCCACGACCTCGAAGGGCTTCGGGCCGGGAGTCAGCGCCTTGATTACACTGCTGGAGAGCTTCTCTTGCATCCTGCCGTCCTCTCTGAGCTGAACTTAAGTCCTTATTAAGTCCAAATGAAACGAACGACAGTGAATCACAGTGCGACTTGGCGAACAACAGAGAATTTCTAACGATATGTAATATAAGCACTTTTTATCATTTTCTTGTACCTGGCGGTTCATGCTTGTTCACGGGCATTCACGCCTTAAGCGCCCTCCGGAGGCAGAGGTCAGAGGTTCGAATCCTCTCGGGCGGGCCATCCTACAAAAGGTCTGTACCGGAGACATCCTTTACGGTTTATTCCCTGAGCGGGCCGCCGATAGCATAGGTAACACTTTCGAAGCGAAGGGATTCTTCCCCACTGCCTCCACCTTGTTTAACTCTCTATCAAAAAATCCTAGGTCATAATCCTTAGAGCTGGAGTCCGGCCTTCCGGCAAGCCAGATCTCGTCGGCGACCTCCCTACTACCCACTTATTGGGCCGCAAACACGGTACTGAGATTAGGCTAGAAATTTCCACGGGATGGGGTAAGTCCACACTTTCTATTTGCGTCAATTGTAACGCTATCAGGTATCCAAGATACTAGGGGCCTGCCAGTACCATTCCCTGGCGCGCCTTTCTGGAAGTTTTTGACGCGGGTATTGACTATTGTCCAAGCATTCCATTCTGACTCGCTTACAGTGGCGGGGCAGCAACAAGGTCTACCAGATTCCCTGGTTGCGTAATCGTATTGAGTTCAGTGCGAATCCCTCCCGGATCAGGGAGTTTACGCAGGGTTGTGAATTCACGCGGTCGCAGTTGACGATTGATATGCTGAACCGATTTCACTTAAGCAATCATTCGATTGTTGTCAGCGATGACGAACATGCCGGATTATTGCGCAAACTGTTTCGGGAAACGATGCCGGACCGGCATCGGTTTCCAGTCATGGCGCGTGCTCTTGTTCAGGCATGGTTAGGCAGACTCGATCTCAACAAACCCGAAATGGGGCAACCTATTTCCAGTCATTTCATTGGAGAAAATTACATCAGTCTACTTCGTCATCTTTTGGGGGCAGATCTTCCCGACACTTTGATAGAAGAAATAAGAAATACCACCTTTCATCCCGGCTCTCGCCCGGTACATATTGAGGGTTTGATGTTTGCTTTCGGCCTGCAGTTACCCGGCTTCAAGCCGATGCGAACCGTTGTCGACCTGCTGTTTTTCAGGGGAGAGCACTACACTCGAAAAATCGCCCGAAAATTTGAAAAGCTTGTTCGGGAAACTGCTTTGCCCAAACCAGGCAGCTGGTACTCGACTCTTCTGGATCTCAAAGCCAGAAAAGTGATTGGCAAGGCACAGCTCGACGGTGAATTGACAAGCATTCTGGTGTCTTCGTTTTCCTTGTCAGCGGCCATGTGTTCGATGCTTTTGTGTCTGGCCGCGAGACAGGAGTATGTGCAAAAAATTCGGAGTGACGAGAGGCTGGCGCGGGCGTTCGTCAGCGAGGTTCTTCGTCTGTACTCGCCATTTCGCCGCTTCGGCTATGAGCATAAGGGCGTATGGCACAACAGGGCACGCAATCCGATGGAGGCTACTGATTTCATGGTCAGTGTGGGCGACCTCCATCGTGATGAGTCGGTCTGGCCCGACGCGGGCAAGTTCATGCCCGAGCGTTTCCTTGAGCCCAGGGCCGCCGCCGGGTGCAGGTATTTACCCTTTGGTATGGGCAAGCGCTCCTGTATCGGTCAGGCATATTCATTGCAGATATTGTCGGAGGTTTTGAAGTATGTGTGCTCCGAGGACTTTGGCTATGAACTGGATTTGCCCGAAGACTATGAAAGTGATGCAAGCGGGTTGCCTGTAGGTATCAGCGGTCGCCTCATTTCCTTTACTGTCGACGACCGCATCTGCGTCACGCCTTTGGACAGAGTTGTTAACGGGAACCGTGCCCTCAATGCGCCAACTTCAGGTCAGTAACGGGTTTAGCTCTATGCGCGAGAATCTCATAAGAATTATTGACCGTATTGTCAGCAATGCCTGGATTAACATCGTGTTTGGTATGGCGCTGTTGCTAAGTGGCCTGAATGAGGCGCTGCAGAACATGGACCAGGAATTTTCAGTCGGGGCCCATCACGGTATGGTGCTTCTGGGTCTGGCACGATGCTTCAAAAGCCTGTCGATGCTACTGAAAGGGTTGAAGAAGAAGTGACGGTGGCTGCTCAGGCGAGGGTAGTGTCCCGTCAAGTGGTGTGATTCCGATCTCCAGATTCATCGCTCCAGGGAATTGGTCGACGCCAGCTGTGGCCAGTGCTCCTTCGGGAAGCTCGTGAAGGCCGGCACGTCGTCCTCGGCGCTGCCCATGAGGGCCGCGACAGTGGCGAAGCGCTCCCGCAGCTTGTCAGCGGCTTCTCGCCACTGCTGGCGAATCTCCCTGATGTCCCTTGCTCCAACCGCTCGCTCGCGACTAGTACGATTGCACCCCATCACCTTGTCGATGTATAAGATCCCCCACCCTGGGTGGCAGACACGCGCTATCGCCATCGTTCATGAGGTTTAGCAAACCCGTATAAGGAAACCACTATGTCTACTGAAGAAGTCATTGTTGATATCGCAGATGGCGTCATGACCATCACCCTCAACCGGCCCCAGGCCAAGAATGCGGTGAACAAGGCCGTCGCCGTGGGCGTGGCAGAGGCCATTGACGAACTGGAAAGCAACCCGGATATTCGCGTCGCGATTCTCACAGGTGCCGGCGGCACCTTCTGTTCCGGCATGGACCTGAAGGCCTTTGTGACCGGCGAAATCCCCGTAGTCGAGGGCCGTGGATTTGCGGGCTTGTGTGAATACCTGGTGAGCAAACCCCTGATCGCCGCCGTTGAAGGCTATGCCCTTGCCGGTGGATTTGAACTCGCCATCAGCTGCGACCTCATTGTTGCAGCGGATGATACAAAGTTTGGCATTCCTGAAGTCAAACGCGGGCTCGCTGCCGGTGCCGGTGGCCTCGTGAAATTGCCCAAACAGATTCCGTCACGCCTCGCCATGGAGCTGGCCCTGACCGGGGACTTCATTACCTCACAACGCGCCTATGAACTGGGCCTCATCAACCAGGTCGTCGCCAGCGGTACCGCACTGGAGGCCGCCAAGGCGCTGGCAGCCAAAATCGCAGCCAATGGCCCACTTGCTGTAGCTGTCAGCAAACAGGTGGTTGCCAGGGCCCAGGACTGGAACAGCGCGAATATGTTCGCCGAGCAACAGAAGCTACTGCAACCGGTGTTTGTCAGCGAAGACGCCATCGAGGGCGCCACCGCATTCGCTGAGAAGCGCGCCCCCGTGTGGAAGGGGAAATAAGCACCCCGCTATCCAGCCTGGCGCAGGTTCAGCGTATACAGGCTCGCCAGGCACTCGGTGAACGGCCGCTGGTGCGACGAAACGCCACCGAGAATGCCGCCGCGCTGGAATAACCCAACAGCGCGGCGATTTCACCCAACGGCCGATCACTCGAGGCCAGCATATTTCTTGCGTGCTTCATCACTATGCGGTTCGCGTAGGCCGCGGGACTTTCACCCACCGATTGCTTGAAGGCCCGCATGAAGTGGTAGCGGCTCAGGCCGCAAAGCTCCGCCAGCTCATCCACGCTCGGTGCCGGCCCGAGCTCTTCCATGCGCGAAAAAACACGTCGCAGGTGCCGCGGAGCCAATCCGCCGCCTGCCTGCATGGCGTGCCTGTCGGCATCCGCCAGGTAACGCGCCAAATCAATGGCAATGGTCTTCACCAAAGCCCCTGCCAGGGCCCGGCTTTCTGGCGTTGGTGCGGTGAGCTCCTCCGCCAGGCGCAGCATGGCGTCCTCAATACGCGGGGAATGGATGTCGAAACAGGCCTCGAGTTGCGCCTCACTCAGGGCGCCGGAACCAACCGGGGTAATCCACGCGGCGTCGGGCTCAAAACGGCAGCGAACCGTGTGGTAGTGCCCTTTCGAAACCCGCACCTCAAACGGCACATCCGCCGGGCGGAAATTCAAAGGGCCATAACGGGTAAAGCGCGGCGCGCCGGTTGTGGCGAAGCGGCCCTCTGCCGCCTCCAGCAAGCTCGACAAGCCCAGCGACAACACCGACTGCGCCTCGACCCCCCGCACGGTCTCCGCGGTCAATTCCGGGAACGCGCAAAGCTCCACATGCACGGCGTGCAGGTCTATAGCCGCCACAACCAGATTCTTCTGGGTCTGGGCCTGACGTACACTGATTGGACCTGAGTTTTCGTGCATTCACAGAGATTATCATTTTGTGCGCTTACTATCGATATAGTGGCATTAATCGTTGTCGTCAGTCCTGACCCCGTTGCACCTGAAGCAACGCAGGACTCTAATATGCAGCCAATCGACTATTCACAAGGGCTTTTTAATGGACAGTGCGGAGACTACCGCTCGGCCGACTACAGATCCCACGGCAGATGAGATACTCGCGGGGCTCGACCTCAGCGGGCGCACAGCGATTGTCACCGGCGCATCTTCGGGGGTGGGTGTAGCCATTGCCTCGGCTCTGGCGGGAGCCGGCGCCCAGGTCACCCTGGCCGTGCGCAATAAACACGCCGGCCAGCAGGTCGCGGCGGACATTGCGCGAGAGCGCGGCGTTCCCGCACCTGCCGTGGAGTTGATCGACCTGCTCTCCATGGCTTCTGTGCGTGCATTCTGTGCCCGCTGGGGCACGCGCCCCTTGCACTTGCTGATCAACAACGCCGGGCTGATGGCGCCGCCGCTGGCCTATACGGAAGACGGCTTCGAAAGCCAGATGTCGGTGAATTACTTTGCTCCCTTTCTGTTGTCGGAACTGCTGCTACCCAACCTGGCGGCAGCGGCGCCGGCGCGTGTCGTCACGGTGTCGTCCGGCTCGCATCATTTTTCTACGTTGCAACTCGATGACCTCAACTACAAAAAACGCGCCTACGAACCCTTCGAAGCCTACGGTCACGCCAAGCTCTGTGCCAACCTGCTCGCGGTGGAATACAGCCGACGCCACGCAAAGGACGGGGTCACCATGAACGTGGTCACCCCGGGCGGGGTTGAAACTAATTTAGGCCGTCACGTCACGCCGGAAGATGCGATACGCCTGGGCTGGATCAACGAAGATGGAAGCCTGCCGCAGGGCCAGATGCGCTCGCCGGAAGAAGGCGCCGCACCGCCACTCTGGGCGGCAATTACAGATGAATTGAACGGACGCGGGGGGCTGTATATTGAAGATTGCGCCATCGCTCCATTCTGGCAGCCACCCACGCCACAAGGCTGGGAAGTCACCGCCGAGTCACTCGACCCACAGCGCGCACAAGACCTGTGGGGGCGCTGTGAACCCTTGATCGCTAACGCAGGGAGATCAACATGAACAACAAGGTCAGCAGACTGAACCCAAAAAACACGGGCCAGGCCACGACGAGTGAATTCGATGAAGAGGTTGCACGCTGGGAGAGCGAAACCCGCGGGCCTTACGTTGCCGCCCACCCCGAACGTCGCGAAGAGTTCCTGACCCAGGCGCTCAAATGGCCGATCAATCCGCTGTATACCCCTGCCGACCTTGAAGCATTGGGTTTTGACTACAAGGAAGACGTTGGCTTCCCGGGCGAATACC
>TARA_R110002074_G_scaffold2737_3_pt1 | contig 14685 bp, 9 predicted proteins | sample TARA_R110002074 | Tara Oceans TARA_R110002074 (sample SAMEA4397215) | marine metagenome | biome: Polar Biome; feature: [MIX] marine epipelagic wind mixed layer (ENVO:01000061); material: water (ENVO:00002006), including particulate matter (ENVO:01000060) such as... | depth 10-100 m
ACAAAGCTACTCGTGGTGGTATTAATGCTACTGCTGGATCTGCTGCTATTAGAGGTGTTATGATTCCTGCTGGTACATCTACTGTGTACGATCAATCTTTAGGTAAAAACTTAAAGCGACCGTTCCTACACGTTAGATACAGAGCTTCTGCTACAGATAATAGAAAGATGAAGACTTGGACCACTGGTTCAGTTGGAGCTGCTACGTCTGCGCTTGATGCAATGGAAATACACATGTTATCAGAAAGATGTTTAGTTACTCAAGGTGCTAACAACTTTATGTTAATGAAGTAGTATTTACTTTATAGAATAGGGGCAGCTACGTGCTGCCTCTATTTTTTTTATTAATTTTTATTATATTATATTATGGCAAAGAAAAAAGAAACAAAAGTTGTAGTTGAAACACTTCAAGAAGAAACAGTTGTTATGGAACAACCAAAGGTTAAAACTTTTAAAAAAGAAGTTGAACCAATAAAAAATAAATGGAAGATTGAAGATAAAGTTTATTATTTAAAAGATAAAATAAGACCATTGTCTTATTCGATGAAAGCGGCTAATATATATTATTTTGACGAAGAAAAAGGTTACGAAAGAGAGCTTAAGTATTGTCAAAATCAAAAAACTCCTTTTGTTGACGAAATGAAAGGTGATCAAAGATTAGAACATATTATATTTAGAAGCGGAGCACTGCACGTTCCTAGAGAAAAACAAACACTTCAAAAACTACTGTCAATTTATCACCCAGAAAAAGATAGAAGATATTTTGAGTACAAACCAGTTGAAGAAGCTAAAAACCAATTAGACTGGTTAGAGTTTGAAGTAGAAGCATTAAAAATAGCGGTGGACATGGATATTGATATGGCTGAAGCAATAATGAGAGCAGAGGTTGGATCTGGAATATCAAAGATGAGTTCTAAAGAACTTAGAAGAGATTTGCTACTATTTGCTAAGAACAAGCCTAGATTATTCTTAGAACTAACAGCAGATGACAATGTTCAATTAAGAAACTTTGGTATTAAAGCTGTTGAAGCTAATATTTTAAAATTATCTTCCGATCAAAGATATTTTATATGGGCGTCAACTGATAGAAAAATTATGACAGTTCCATTTGATGAACACCCGTATTCAGCGTTAGCCTCATGGTTTAAAACTGATGAAGGCATGGAAATATATTCCAATATTGAAAAAAGAATGAGATAAAAATTTTTTTAAATAATTAAAGTAGCCACTCCTAATCGGGTGGCTATTTTTATTTAGATGGTAACCTTTTACTTTATTATGTAACTATAATAATGTAAATATATTATATTATGGAACAATCAAAAGGATTAGGAGATTCAATAGAAAAAGTAACAAAAGCAACTGGCTTAAAGTCACTTATGGACATATCTATGGGAATAACTGGTGTTAAAGACTGTGGATGTAATAAGAGAAAAAATTGGCTAAACAAACAGTTTCCTTATAAAAACAAATAAAAATGGCAGTAGTAATAGATGATGTATATCAAAAGGTCTTAGCTTTAGCTAATAAAGAACAAAGAGGTTATATAACTCCTCAAGAGTTTAATCTAATGGCCAACAAGGCACAGTTAGAAATATTCGATAGTTATTTTCATAACTATAAAACAATAGACTTAAAACCTAAAACAAGCTTTACTCATGGAGATGAACTAGATATGCTAGAAGAAAAAATATCTACATTTAGAACTAGTAGTAGTGTTATTGTTGCGCAGGGCAGTGGTGATATAAACTTTCAAACAATATCTCCTAGTATATATAGATTAAAATCAGTTACAACGCCCAACGGCCAAGCAACTCAAATGAATGAAAAAGATGTGATAACAACCGAAACACATCCTTTAACTAAATCTAATAAAAAGCGACCTATATACACTAGGCTTTCTAATGGCATAACTATTTACCCAACTTTTACTGAAGAATCAATATGTGTATTGGTTTACTACAAGCGACCTACTTCACCTCAATGGGCTTATGTTGTTGCTAACGGTAGAGCACTATATAATAGCAACCTTAGTGTAAACTTTGAACTACACCCATCTGAAGAAGAAATACTTGTATCTAAAATACTACAATTATCCGGTGTTATAATAATGAAGCCAGAAATTATTCAAGCTGGTGGTGGGATGGAACAAGCGACTAAACAAGAACAAAATGACTAATTATGGGATTACTAGATAACCAAACACAACATGAATACTATACTGGTAACGATTTTGGAAACTACCAATTCGTATCACTAGACAATATAATAAACGCTTTTATGATGGTTTACGTTGGAGAGGGTAAAATAATATCTAAAGTAAGTAGAACAGACGTTCAGTTTCATGCTATGAGATCTGTCCAAGAGTTATCATATGATACTTTTAGATCAGTAAAAGCTCAAGAGATAACTGTTCCAAATACTTTAAAAATGATACTACCTCATGATTATGTTAACTACGTTAAGTTGGTTTGCGTAGGAAGTGATGGTATTGAAAAAAACTTATATCCAACTGGTAAAACTTCTAATCCATTTAGTATAAAACAAGATTCAGATGGAACATACACATATGATGACGCTAATAATGACGGCCAAGATGACATATTAGACACTGGTGCCGGTGATCCATATATACAAGCTGACAGTACAACGTGGGAAAACTTTAAAAGTAAAGGCGTAACATCAAGTACAGATGCTACAGATTCTTCAGATATTGATCTTGATAATAGAGGAAGAAGATATGGATTAGATCCACAACACGCTCATGCGCATGGTTCTTTTTATATAGACAATCAAAGAGGACATGTGCATTTTAGTTCAGCTTTATCTGGAAAAACAATAATACTTAAATACATAAGTGATGGACTAGGTACAGATGAAGAAATGGTAGTACATAAGTTTTGTGAAGAGGCTTGTTACAAATGGATAGCGTATGGGGTTTTATCTTGTAAAACTGGTATACCAGATGGAATATTAATGAGATTCAAAAGCGAAAAATTTGCTGAAACTAGAAAAGCAAAAATAAGACTTTCTAATATTAAGATTGAGGAGTTTGCTCAAGTACTAAAAGGTTTAGGTAAACAAATAAAATAATAGTATGCCAGAAATTAAACACGATTTTTCTACAGGTAAAATGAACAAAGATCTCGATGAGAGAATTGTTCCAAACGGCCAATATAGAGATGCACTAAATATACAAGTTAGAACTACAGATGGTGGTGGTGATGGCGTTGGCAATGCTGGCTCTGTACAAAACATACAAGGTAATAAAGCTATTATAGAATCTATACACTACGAAAAACCTTATAATCCAGACCATCCAGATAATCTACCATCTAACGAAACAACGTTTATTGGTAGTGTTGCTAGTGAAAAAAATAACAACGCTTACTTTTTTGCTGCCTGTCCTAGAATAGAACCTTTTATAAAAACAGTTGCACAAAACCCAGAACTTGTTACTAGTCAGAAGGTTTTTATAGATACTATAGTTGAGGTTAATACCGGTGAAAATGATTCAGACCCAACTACACTACCCGTAGTTGTTGATAAGTGGGCTATTATCGACCAAGCAGTAAGTGTAATTGGAAGTTCTTATATGAATTTTACTTCTGAACTTGATGGTAGTTTTGATGAAATAGAATTAACCTCTGGGTACACTAGTGACCTAAGAGTTGGTATGGTAGTTCAAGCTTTAGATGATAACAATTTTAATCATTTTAATGCCGGAGCTGAAATACAATCTATAAATAACACAACTAATACAATAAAGTTTTACGATATTCAATCGCAAATAACTAATTGGGACGATATAAGCGTTTTTATTTTCCGTGCACCAAGGGTTTTAAATTTTGATAATAGACATATATTAACTGGTATTAATATTATTGACGATTTATTGTTTTGGACAGACAACCATAGTGAGCCTAAAAAAATAAATATAACAAGATGTAAAGCTGGTACAAACAGCTACACTAATCACACTAAGTTAAAGTTAACTGATCCTAATGATAGTGATATTATAGTGGATTTTACTAACGTTAATGGTAATGGTATAATAAACTCAGATTCAATAGTTTCTTCAGAAGAGTCTTTAACACCGGCGGTTAATAACGATCTAAAAGAAGAACACATAACTGTTATACGTAAAGCTCCACTAATGGCTCCCACTGTTCACATGAAACAGTCTGATAGAGAAGGTACAACTGAAGTTATTAATTTTTATCATGACTTTGCTAGTGTTTTAATTAACGGCGAAATAAATAATATAGCTCTAAACGCAACTGTTACTATACCAACACAAGCTGATCAGGATAACACTGACGATACCGACGATGCCACTGTTGCGTTTAATAATCCAAACGTTTTTAATAATGTGGATTATAGAATAAACGATTTGCTTGAGTTTAAATCAGAGACGTTTGATACGGAGCTTTTTATAACAGCAATAATAGATAGTGTAAACTGGAGTGAAGGTGATGGTGCTGGTTACAAAATACTATCAATAAGAATAATATCTATAAATAAAATAATACCTGCAATTAACGACGCAATTGAAAACTCTGGTTTTTGGAAGATAGTTCTTTCTCAAAGAGACCCTTTGTTTGAGTTAAAGTTTGGTAGATTTGGTTTGAGATATAAATATCAAGACGGTGAGTATTCTAACTTTGGCCCCTGGTCTGAAATAGCTTTTATGCCAGGAACATTTGATTTTGATCACAAAAAAGGTTACAATCTTGGTATGACAAATACCGTAAGAAGTTTATCTATACAAAATTTCATTCCTCATCAAAGAGTTAGATGTGCAGATATGATTGGTGTTGACTTACTATATAAAACAACAACTTCACCAAATGTATATATAGTAAAAAGTATAACAAAAGGTAGAGACCCAGAATGGGACGAGTATATTATTGATGAAAATGGCTTAGCGTTTGGTAAACTTGACATAACATCAGAGATGATATATAAGACTCTACCAGGTAATCAATTATTAAGGGCTTGGGATAATGTGCCAAAATACGCTTTAGCTCAAGAGATAGCAGCTAACAGATTAGTATATGGTAATTATGAACAAGGATACGAAATAGATAATAGACCAGGGTTAAAACAAAGTTTAAAAAACTATCCATCAGCAGTTGACGCTCCTTCTAAGTCTATGAAATCAATGAGAGATTACCAAGTTGGTATAGTGTTTGGAGATAAATATGGAAGAGAAACACCAGTTGTGTCTCCAGGTTATTTAAGTGAAGAAGTTGAAGGTAGGTTTCAGGTTGTTGACGGTAACTTAACAATACCTAAAACATTTAGTGAGCTAAAAAATACTATAGAAATAGAACAAGTGTGGGGAGAAGATATGAATGGTGTTCCAGACAATTGGATATCTTACACTAAGTATTATATAAAAGAAACAACAAACGAATACTACAATGTTGTTATGGATCGTTGGTATGATGCTCAAGACGGGAACGTTTGGTTATCATTTGCTTCTGCTGATAGAAATAAAATAGATGACGAAACGTATCTAATATTAAAAAACGAACATGGAGAAAACTTTGCTGTTTTAGAAAAAGCCAGATACAAAGTTATAGCTATAGAAAATGAAGCCCCAGATTTTATTAAACAAGAGAATAGAAACATGGGTAGAGTTACTTTAGGGGAGTTTGTAGAAGGTGGAACAATGACCAACGAACAAACAGAGTATATGTGGGCAGGAACACCAGACCCTTTAAACGTTTCGCCAAGCATATTAGAAAGTGGACTAGAGATTGCTATAGAAAAAGACAGGTGGAATGGTTTTCTTGATGGTTATACTGACCCAAAGGGAGATCTACAAATTAGAGTTAGCGCTAGGTCAGGTGGGACAACTGTTCATGGAAACACATGGAGACAGGTTACATATAATCATAAAGTTCCAATACCGGAAGATCCAGATGCTGTTGCAGATGAATTTGCAGGTTACGCTAGTATTAGGTGGGATAAGCCGTTTCATGCTGAAGCTGACATGCTTACTCTTTTATTAGCTGCTCTTAACGTAGATGAGATTACTGAAATAGATTATTATCTTGAATTTAGAGAAGTTATTACTACTAACAAACCTGAGTTTGATGGTAAGTTTTTTGTAAAAATAGAAAAAGATGCTGTATTATTATCTAAAGTTTTAGGTACATCAGCTGAGCAGACTTCATATGGTATTACGCAGGTTATTCCAATAGCTTATATTGATAATTCTACATATAATCCTTCTGATCTTTTTTCCGTTGAATCTGATGCAATGCCAAGAAGAGCATACAAATGGTTTAACGATGGTAATAATGATTCTCTATATGGCGAAGAAGAAAACTTTGCTAATGGTGATGATACTGAATCACTGTCTATAGTAGCAGATGTAGTAACAGGTGGAGACGCTGGAGCTAACGTTGCCACTACACTAGATTACAGTGGAACATGGCAGGATAGTCTTCTTTGCGGTAACACATCTACTCAAGGATGTCATCCTCAAGATGCTGAGTACATGGGCCTTGGTTGCTGGACTACAGAAAATCCAGACGACCCAGATTTAGCTCCGAATGTTATGAACAGAGCAGTTGAGACGTATAGGTTCTGGAGCTGGTTTAATAATTTTGCTAGTGTATTTGTTGGCGATACGGGCCATAAAGCGACTGTATTTATAGATGGTATGAGAACTAGAAAAACCAATAAAAATGGTGAAAGTGGAGAAAGTGCTATTTACGATGGGAGTGCTTCTGAGCCTGGTGAAACTTTTAATACTAACTACTATAAACAAACTGGTCTTGATGTTGGTAATCTATCTAGTCAAGGTGGAGACTATGATGTTTTTGGTCCTTCAACTGGAGAGCTTGGTAGAGTAGTATTTTCTGTAACTGGAGAATGGGATACAGATCCAGACAGTGCTGAAAATCAATTAAGAAGTGCTATGTCTGCTAAGGGCACTTTGTTTAGGTTTCAAAAAGACCCTAATAAAGTTGTTTACAAAGTTGTTAGTAGTCAAGATAATGGTCTTTGGAGTTTTCAAATGTCAAACTCATCTGCTACAGCAGGATCAGAATGGAACACTTTTTATAATGGAAATCAAGTTGCAGATGCGGCGAGTAATGTAAATTTTGCTAACCCTGATTTTGAATGTAATACGCCTGCGGACTGTCATAACTTTATGGGCTGGACAAATATAAACCCAACACACGTTGATCAACCCGCTACTGATAGTGCTGCTGTTGTGAATACTGGTTATGCAGATGGAGTTAATAGTTTTGTTAAAGTTGCTGGTGTGGGTCCTAGTCTAGGTGGAAATGCTAATGAAGTACCTATTGGTGGTGATGCAGCATTTGCTTGTATACCATGCAAAAATCAAGGTTATAATCAACCAGGAGGTAACTCAGGTAATAAGGAAGATTGCGAAAGAAATGGAATAAGGATAGAGTTTAGAAAATTCGACACTTCAAATGGAACATTAGTTGATGATGGAACTAGAGGTATAGACACTTCTGATTGGGATCCAAGGGGAGCAATATGCCACGATGGTAGAGAGTCAATGGAAATAGCTATACTAGAACCTAAGTCTATATCAGGTGAAGTTGTTATACCAACAGCAAATCCAGCTATATGGGAAACAGAACCAAAAGAAGATGTTGGGCTTGATATTTATTACGAGGCCTCCAATGCTATTCCAACCAGACTAACAAGTGAAAATACACCAACCTTTGCTCCTTACAACTCTATAGTTAAGGTGATGAGTTTTGTAAACAGTGCTTACCAAGATGCAACTCCTGTTCCATTACAAGATAACAATCCTGGTTACCAGAATTATCCAAATGGATTTAGAGTTTCTCATATAGGTTATACTAAAACACATTCGGTAATAGCTGTAAAAGGAATTGTTCTTGATTTGGACACAGTGGCGTTTGAAGATAGTCTTATTAATTTTGGAATTTCTACAGATAACTATCTTGTTTTTGTTCACCCTGATGGAACGAAAACTATGTCAAAAGTTGTTGCTCATATGGAACCACAAGGTGAAGTTAATGACACAAGTGAAACATTGTTTAAAGAATCTGTAACTGCAACAGGTTACTACAAAATAGATTCTGAAGTTTGGAAGTTCCCAGTAGAATTAGGATGGTTTAATTGCTATTCATTCGGAAATGGTGTTGAGTCAGATAGAATAAGAGATGACTTTAATGCTCCAACTATAGACAATGGTGTTAAGGTTTCTGCAAAATTTTTAGATTACGGTAAGGAAAAAAGAGGTAGTGGTATGATATACTCAGGCATATATAATTCAACTTCAGGAACAAATAGGTTGAATGAATTCAACATGGCTGAAAAAATAACTAAGGATATAAATCCATCTTATGGTTCTATACAGGCTTTAAAAACTAGAGATACAGATGTTGTTGTATTGACAGAAGACAAAGTGCTAAAAGTTACAACTAATAAAGATGCTTTATATAATGCAGATGGAAATCCACAACTAATAGCTTCTAATAGAGTATTAGGTACAGCGGTACCATTTTCTGGAGATTATGGTATATCAAAAAATCCAGAATCATTAGCGTCAGATCAATATAGATTATACTTTACAGATATGCAGCGAGGTGCTGTTTTAAGATTATCAAGAGACGGGTTAACTCCTATATCATCTGTTGGAATGAAAACATGGTTTAGAGATAACTTAAGAAAAACAAAATCAAATATAGGTACATTTGACTCTGTTAACGGGGAGTATAATATAACAATGAACTTTGGTGAAAACGTTGGAGGTAGTGTTCAGTACTTAGGTGACAACAAAGCAAGGACCATATCTTTTAACGAAGAGTCAAAAGGTTGGGTTAGCTTTAAGTCGTTTATTCCACAAGCAGGACTTAGTGTTGGTGGTAAATACATAACAGCTGTTTCTTCTGGTCTTAGTAAATTGCAACCTAAAAAAGGTATATGGCTACATAATTATGACATATTAGAATCAAGCGTTAATTCTAATAGTTTTGGCGATGTTATTAATAGGAATACTTTTTACGCTCCTGAAACGGCTTTATTACAAGGAACAGCTTTGTACTATCATGAAAATTCTATGATGTCAGTTATGTTTAACGACATGCCTGATACCGTTAAAGGTTTTAGGGCTGTTAGTTATGAAGGTTCTCAAGCTAAAGTAAATCAATTTATAACATCTAATGCAAATCAACCAGATGGAACACCTTTTAACGGTGTGTCTGACAACGAATACTACAACTTAAACAACGTAGATGGATGGTGGGTTAGTCATATAAAAACTGATTTGTCTTACGATGGTGATGTTATTGATTTCAAAGAAAAAGAAGGAAAATGGTTCCAAAGAATAAGTGGTAAAAAAAGAGGACCTAATAATACTGATATACTAAGGGATCAAGATCTAAATGAATTTAGTGTACAAGGCTTAGGTCAAATAGTACCTCCTCCACCTGAACCTGAAATTACTTCAATTAATATCACAGTTTCTAACTCAGACGATAACGAATAAATATGGCTCAATTAAATTATACATTAGAAAACGTACCAATAACAGTACTACCAAACGGAACATGGGTACAAAAAGATGTACCTAGAGTTTACGACGAAGTTTCACTTGGTGAAACTAGTGCTGGATTTAGTGCTGTTGCAGATGGTATTATAGATGATGGTTTAGTTCCTTTAGTTGTTAAGATTTTTCCAATTAACGTAATGGAGTACAGTGTGTGTTCTGATAACTTTACCATAGGTGGTATAGGACCTGTTATTACAGAAGATATACAATCAAACACAATAGTACCAGAAAATGGAACGGATTTAAACGCGATAGATTGCGTGTCAAGAACTCACACTTGGTTATCTTCTCAAGTTGGATTAATATTACCAGATGGTGTAATTAAAGTAACATTACACGATTTAAAAGAATATGGTAGCTTTATTAATCAAGACGCCTCGTGTAGTTCATACAACCAAAGGGTTGGTATAGGTAAAAATGGCGTATTTGGTCTTATTTATTTAGATCCCGATTACCAACTTGGAAATGAAGACATAGATTTTAAAATTGATTTCGATGGTGACGCTACGCCTTTGTGCGGACAGTTTCCATTTATTAATACTGACGCTATTACAAACGTTAACTCTAATGTTAATACAGCAATACCACAACCAATTAGAATTGTATTAGAATTAGTTGGGGAGCAAATAGCAGGATCTGTACCTACAGCTTATAACAATACACCTAATTGTGTTGTTGTTCCATATCTATGGGATTACAGTGTCAATCAATCCTACACTGGTATAGTAAATGATCAAATTAGTAACATGAGTGATATAAAGTTTTCGCCTCCAATCTTACAGATTTTTGAGGACGGTATGTCTATGATATATTCTCCTGATCAAGTTGACACTTTTGGTAACGTATATAAACCTCTCTTGTTTTACATAATACCAGACGTAGGATATAAATTATCTAGAAACATGTTGTTACCTAAAAGCACTAATAGTGGTGGTCTTATAGAGGTAGACGGTGTGCAGCAAACCGCTAATGTAAATTACGAAATGTTTAAGCTTCCAACGCAACCTCAAATGGATACAACCCCAATGGCTATAGGACCAACAGAAAGCACGTACGGCACATTCCCACCTAATAATATGGTGTTTGATAATTACTATCCGTCAACGCTATGGAATAACATAAACGTTTTAGTCGACGGCGTAAGTACACCGTATAATGATTTAAATTTTAATCAAAGTACTTCAGATAGTTCTACTCAAAGTTTAGGTTTTTTATCTGGCGACGGCTTTACTCAGACTGCTGCTGAGTTATATCTAATAGATACAATTTCTCCAAACAATAGCCAATACTTTAATGTCGATGCAAATGGTAACGCAGGAGATAATCTTGGTGTATATGGAGAAGGCTACAACTTTGGAACAACTGGTGGTGCAGCTGGAACTATACCAGATAATTATTGTCCTTCTGATTTTGACGGAAATGCAGTACTTGTTGGTATCAATATGTTGGAAAGATTTAAACCTGGTGAAAATGGTTATCCATCAGAGTTGAGAATACAAATAAAAGGCGCTGCAGTTATTGATGATGGCTCAGAGTGTTTTGATGGAAATATTCAAATAGATGAATGCACAGATGGCATTGATTCAGAAGGTAACCAATGCTAATAACTATATAATATGGCAAAAGAAGTTTTAAAAAATACAAATTCAGTAGAAATACTTAGTGACAACTTAAAAGTATCTTCAAGTGTAGTTAACCCTGGTTTTACAAGTGAAAGAAAGGTTTTTAATGTATCTGGTAGATTTAAAAAAGATGCACCAGTAGTTGTTGGCACATTGAACTTAACTTCAAGTGAAAACGATAGTCTGTCAAAAAAAGGTAATATAGTACCAAACTCTTCTAATTCAAATTTAAATAGTACCCTTAAATTAAAACTTAAAAATACAACACAAGATGCTAATGGTAACACTACTGGTTATTTGTATAATTTAGTTTACACACCTAAAGAAAATACATCTAAAGCTAATCCATTAAAATACTCGATAAGAACTGGTCGTAGAAAAATCGCACCTGCTATAGTAGGTGGTATTAGTAATATTGACTTTGGTACAGATAAGATACACAAGAATGGCGAGACTAGAAGAATAATTATTACTGGTGACAAGAATATTGCGTTTAAATTACAAATAAATAAAATTGAAGATATAAAAAATAGTGCTGGTAATATAATAGCTAGCAACTACACTTCAATATTAAATACTAATCTTTCAAAAAAAGAAAAAGGTTTATTAAATAATGTTAGCACAGAGGTAGAGACTATCAATTTTAATAGCATAACGGGAAGATCAGAATTATCTTGTAAAACAGATGTTAATGGTAAGTTTGTACTTAATCAAAAGTTTGCTAAAACCTCTTCTACTGTAAGATATTCTATTCATTTAAATGAGGATACTATTCTATCTAGTTCTTTTAATAAGACCGCGTGGAATAAAGAAGTTATTGGCTTTGAGAATTACTATACCGTGTTTTTAACTCAACGTATAAATCCTACTTTAATAATAAGAGCAACAACGGATGTTCAAACGTACAGCATAAATGCACAAGCCGTTGATCTAAAAGATAGTGGACAAATCTACCAAAGAAAGTACATTGGTAATTCTAATGGTTCACCAAAAGGCGATAGTAGATATACTACAATAACTTATAACTTAGCTGTTGTTGACGCATCTAATAACATAGCGAAAAGAGGTAGTGCATATCCAAATGGAGATCCAGTGTTTGATAATGTTGATAGAAATAACGATGGAACCATTGTATCTAGCTGGGCTAATACTAATTTTGAAACAAATGGTGGAGCTGATATATTAATATGGGGTGGAAATGTAGATGACAACATAACTGGAGATTCAGGTAACGACAAAGCAACCGTAACATTTAACTTGCAAATAAATAGCATGGGAACAGAAGATACAACAATTATCACTTTAGATTTAGATAATCATATTGTAATAAGTTAAAAATAATACTATGGCAGAAATAATAATAAATTTAGGTTTACCATTAAACGCGTCAGTACAACCTGGTGATATAGCTCATTTTCTAAAACTATCTAGTAATACTCCAGGTGGATTTACGGTTGGTCAAAATTTAAGTACTATGCCAACTAGGATTGGTATAATAAAGAGTATAACGCTAAGTGACGTTAGTGGAAATGGAGTAAATGATAATGCAGCTTTTTTATGCGATACTGGTATTAACGAATTGATTATAGAGCCAGACGTTGGTGATTTTATACTTTTTAGTAAAGATAGATCAATAAACGAAACGTCTATACTTGGGTACTACGGAGAGTTCAAGTTTGAGAATGATTCTAAAAAAGCTATAGAGTTATTTGCTGCATCATGCGAAGTTACCGCAAACAGCTAAATAAGTAATAAAAAATGTAACTATATAATATATATAAATAACTATAATGGGGAAATTTAAACTAAAATCTAACATCCACTCAGGATTCAAAATGATGGGTAGCTCACCTCAAGGTGTTGCACCACAAGGTATAACACCTTATGCTAAAACGCCTTTATACAAACCTGAAGACGAAAAAGAAGTTGTTGAAACTAATGATCCTCCTAAAACAACTGAGACAACTAATGATAACGAAACTTCACTAATGAGAGAAGCTAGAGAATCTAAAGAGCAACAAGATATAGAACTTCAAAAATTTAGAGATCAACAAGAAATAAATAACGCTCCAAAACAACCTACTGAAATAGTAGACGATCCAGATAGAGAAGATGGTGGTGTAGAAACTGGTTTTGGTGGAAACGCCTCTTACAACCAACAAGGAGATTTAGTTAGTAACGATGATTATGTTGAAGATCCTACAACAGTAAAGAGCAATGATGACTTAACATATGAAGAAGAAGACTCAAAAAGAGGTAAAGGTATTAATTATAATTTTAGGGATGATACTGACGATGTGCACGTAGATTACGGTGGACAAAGTGGTGGTGGTAGTACTAGTGCATCCGAAACATGGACCGAAGATGCTAGTGGAAACCCAGTGAAAGTTAATAATGCAACCAAGGAGGCAATAAATCAAGTAAACGAAAACCCTAATGTTACAGCAACCGCAAACACAGCTGATCCTAATAATCTTCGTGAAGATAATGAAGGGAGTAACACAAAAATCGACCAATTAAATACAAATCAAGTAGATCAAGATGGAAATCCTGTAGCAGACTACATGACAGTTGAGTCTACAAGTGAAAGTATTCAAGAAAGAGAGCAAGATCAAAAAGGCGGAACCTACAGATCCAAATATGGTAAACCGTTCGCTCCAGGTGATTCAATAATTACTGGTAACAATCAAGTAGAAGGAGAAGAGTACGATAAGTTTGGTAAAAGAACAGGTGAGCTTGAGTATGGAGATATGAACGAACAATATGGGCAAGACAAATCAATAAACGAAGGAATAACTGAAGCTGATTTAAACGCTATAAATGCAGAGCGCCAACTCGGCCAATATGAAGATGGTTCACTAGAAGGCAATTTAGCTGGAGATATAACTGGATACGATGATGGCTTAGATAGTCTTAGGGAGAATATAACAGGTAGAACTAGAGCTTCAGGTGACATTATAGGAGGTGAAAACGTAAATGATAAAATAAGATTTATACAAGGAGACAATATAACAAAAAAAGTTCTTTATGACGAAGATCAAGGAAGAATGATTAACAAAGACAAAGACGACGCGTTTAATCGTGGGGGTTTAAGAATAAACCCAGATACAGGTGAAACTGAATACACTAAAAATAATGTAAGATCTAAACAACATGTGATAAACCCTGAAACTGGCAAAAAAGAATTAAAGAAATTTATTAATGGTAGAGAGGTTACCCCTGAGTATAAACAAGAAATAAGAGATGCTAAAAAACTTTACAAACAAAATTTAAAATTAGATAAGAAAAATAAAAAGCAAAATAAAAGGGATAAGAAAAAACACGAATTTCGTAACCCAAAAATGATAACAAATAGTTCTGGCAAATGGATTATGAATCCTAATTACAATCCTAATCAATAAACACAACCATGCACTTTAAAAAAGATAAATCAAAATTTCAACTAAAAAGCCCAATGAGATCCGCATTTAAAATGATGGGTAGTAAA
>TARA_R110002074_G_C12557022_1_pt1 | contig 14683 bp, 10 predicted proteins | sample TARA_R110002074 | Tara Oceans TARA_R110002074 (sample SAMEA4397215) | marine metagenome | biome: Polar Biome; feature: [MIX] marine epipelagic wind mixed layer (ENVO:01000061); material: water (ENVO:00002006), including particulate matter (ENVO:01000060) such as... | depth 10-100 m
AAATAAAACGGTAAATAAAGAGATAAAGAGAACAATAAAGAAACTTAATTTTTTGATTTTCGAGATTAAAAATTGATAAATAATTCCTAGAAGAATAAAATCTATAAGTAGGATTAGAGTTCCAGTTAAAAAATATTTATAATTAATTAAGAATGTAGATACGGCATTTTGATCATGGGTGTTGCCAATGATAAGTTCTTGTTGATATGTCATTCCAAATATTGCAGAGAGAATAAAATTAGAAATTATAATTCCCAAAATAAGCATGCGAGCACTAATAACCCCCTCCTTAATATAAATTAATAAAACTGCAAATAAAACTGCAGAGAATAGGATGACAGAACCAGGGTAAATTGTAAACCTATCAAAGATCTCAACATGGATCATAGTCTTTGAAAGGGCTTGTACATATTGAACAGCTCCTAAAAGAATGTATAACGGAGCCAAGCCTATTTTCTTTCTTAACTTAAATAAGCAAAGAATGCTAGTAGAAATTAGTAAAAATTCTAAAAATATGTTGGTATAAATGTTCATTAGAGACTTTCTTTTTTGGTATTCCAAGTTATACAAATAGAATGACGGTTATAAACTAAACTTATCGTAAATCTTATTCCTAAAAAGGCTTAAGATCATTTATTGTAAAATATAAAAGGATCCACTTCACGCTATTTCTTAAAGAGAAATACTTCTGAGGGCCTATTTTTTTCGAGGTTTTTTTATGCCAAGTTTGGCCATTTTGTCTGTTAGTGTACTTGATTTCATGTCTAAAACTTCAGCCGCACCCTTAGGCCCACTTATCTTCCAATTACATTGTTCCAAAACCTGTAATATATGACTTCTCTGCACCATATCTAGCGTCATATTATTTTTAGTATTGGTGATAAGTTGTTTTGAAGATTGAGTCGTCGATTCAAATCCTGGAATTTCTAATGTTTCATTATTAGATAATATAGAAGCTCTCTCAATTAAATTTTCAAGTTCTCTGATATTTCCTGGCCATTCATAGGCTTTTAGTTTATCCATTGTTTCATCAGGGATGAACTTTATTTTTTTTGAATAGTCTTTATTGAATTTATTAACAAAATGCTCCACTAAAATTGGAATGTCATCAGTTCGATCTCTTAAAGGAGGAATATCTATTGGAAATACATTTAGTCGAAAATACAGGTCTTCTCTAAAACGTTTTTTGGAAACCTCTTTTTTTAACTTTCTATTGGTTGCAGCTATTACTCTCACATCTAATTTCTTAAGGGTTGTACCTCCCACAACCTCAATTTCACCTTCTTGTAAAAACCTCAATATTTTTGGCTGCATATCAATAGGCAATTCGCCTATTTCATCTAAGAATAAAGTGCCTTCGTTTGCTAGTTCGAACTTCCCAATTTTATCATTTAAGGCCCCTGTAAATGATCCTTTTTTATGGCCAAAGAATTCACTTTCAATAAGCTCTCTAGGTATAGCAGCACAATTAACCTTTATTAAGGGTTTATTGTTTCTAAAGCTAGCACTGTGTAATGCCCTGGCAATTAATTCTTTTCCAGTACCAGATTCTCCTTGTAGCAAAACGGTTGCATCTGTTGGTGCCACTTTTTCAACTTGCGTAAGAACATTACTAAATGCGGCACTTCCATAAACCATCTCCCCATAATTAAATACTAAATCGAGCTCATTTCTTAAATAAACATTTTCTTGCTCCAATTGTTTACGCAAATGATTTAGCTCTAGATTCGCCCTAGATAGTTTTTCATTGGTATCTATTAACAAGTTTTCGGCTTTTTTGCGCTCAATGATTTCATTCTCGAGATCAATATTTTTAAGCTCCAATTTGTTAACCAATCGTTCACTATACAGTTTTAAAACTTCTTTATCATTAAATTGAATATTTTTTAAAGTTTTGATTTCAAGATCCTCCATGGCAAATATGGATTGGATTTCGAGCATCAATTTTTCATGATCCATGGGCCTTCTCAAAAATTTTGCACCTCCCAGTTTTAATGCAAAATCCTCATCAAGCTTATCTGTATAGGTAGAGGAAAAAAACACAAATGGAATATCTTTAAATTCTTTATTTTTTTTACAAGCCTGACAAAACATATATCCATCCATAACTGGCATTAAAATATCTGAAATAATCAAGTCTATTTTTTGCTCGTTAAGAACTTTCAAACCCAGCTCTCCATTTTGCGCCTCAAAAACAATAAAGCCTTCTTTTTCAAGTATTACCCTAAGTAAATATAGATTTTCAAAAGAATCATCTACTATTAAAATACATTTCATAATTATTAAATGTGGCTAGAAGCCTAAAAGTTTAATTTTCAAATTTATGGGATATAAGATTTTTGTAAATTCTTTAATTTAATATAATTATTTGAATATTTTATAATATACACAAAAGATAGACAGTGTATTACTCTTGGGATTAAAATTGTCTGATTTTAGCAAAGAATAGGTTGATAATTAGATTTTAGAAAACCCTGAATTTTTCCGATTTCTAAAATTTTTAATTTAAGTATTAGTTTTAAAATTTTTACTATAAGAATATGTGATAGGTATAATTCACCCAAAAATCATCAAATGGTTAAATTTGTAGTTCAAAGATACTTATAATGACTTCAAATAGTATTAAGAAATTACAATGGCGGTATGCTTGTAAAAAATTTGATTCTTCGAAAATACTTTCAAAGGAGAAACTGGAAATTTTAAAAGAATCATTCAATTTAACTGCAACTTCCTATGGACTACAACCTTTAAAATTAGTTGTGATTGAGGATAAAATTACTAAAAAGAAGTTGGTTCCATTTAGTATGAATCAAAAGCAAGTAGAGGATGCATCCCATGTATTAGTACTTTGTATCGAGGCGGAAATGAAATCGGAGTATATAAAAAAACACTTTAATAGGGTAGAGGCTATACGGAATACTTCCAGAGCTATTTTAAATCCTTATGAAACGGCCTTAATTGCTATGTTTTCAGAAAAAACGGAAGAAGAAATTGAAGGTTGGATGACAAAGCAAGCCTACTTGGCCTTAGGGAATTTACTAACTGTGTGTGCCTTGGAGGAAATTGATTCGTGCCCCATGGAGGGATTTGAACCACAAAAGTATGATGAATTATTAGGTCTGGAAGCAATGGGACTTAAGTCTGTATTGGTATTACCAGTTGGATATCGAGCAGAAGATGACTTCTTTTCCAGTTTAAAAAAGGTAAGAAAGGGAGTAGAGCAAGTCATTATTGAATTGTAACTCTAAAAAAAACACCCAAAAAATGGGTGTTTTCATATTAAATAATTTGAGTTTTTATTTTATAATTCCACCACAACTTACTCTGCCTCCAGCATCGCCGGTTGGCTGCGTAGTAAAATCATCGGCACCCTGATGAACAATAAGGGCCTTACCTAATATATCTTTATTCTCATCTCCACACCCAATACACCATTCGTTTGTGGTAATGGAAATAGTTCCTTGTCCATTTTCATCGGCTTCAAAATTTCCAATATCTCCTTTGTGATATCCTGCTTCGGCACCCCACTTCCCATGTGGCGCAAAAGTTGGATTCCAATGCCCACCACTAGAAGTACCATCTGCTGCCGAACAATCTGCCTTCTCATGAATATGAATGGCGTGAGTTCCAGGAGTTAGTCCATAGAAACTTGCTGCTAAGGTTACTTCACCATTTTCTTCCGTAATTATTACTTTTCCTTCTGCAGTAGATCCACTTTTTGGTTCTAAAACAATTCCTAATTCTTTAACTTCTACCTTTTCTTCAACAACTTCTTTTACCACTTCCTTGCTTGAATCTTCTTCTTTTTTAGTGTCATTTTTACAGCCTATAAAAGTGAAAGTGAATAACGCAATTATCGCAAATGTTATTTTTTTCATTTTTTTCATTTTTATTATTTTTTAGTTTTTTAAAAGTACTTGGTTTTAACAAAAACAACAAATTATTAATCTCTAATATTTTCATTACCCTTTTTTCTGAAATCTGTATCAATCCAAAAACCTAATTGAAATCTGTCGTAATTAACCCCAGTAAAATGATTCTTTAAATAACCTACTTGGGTGCTAACATTTTTAGAAAAATTATAGCCTATGGCTCCGTATAATCTGTTTTGTCCAAAAATGGGCTCTTGTAAATTTATAAATACTTCATCGTAGGCAGTTAAAAACCATTGTTCGTTAATAGGGTAGGTAACTCTCAATAAATAACGCATCCGGTGTTGGGTATCGTTTCCTGTTAGTGGATTGTTTATAAAACGTTGTTCAAGGCGATATCGATGCCCAAATTTGAATTTTCCAACGGAATTATTAAGACTAAACTCTTCATAAATCCTATTTTCAATACTATTTTCTTCCCCCTCCATCTCTACAAAGGTGCCGTCTGTAGCAATATACCCATATCCAACGGTTGCCGTTGCATTTTTAGCAAAATGATAATTTAGCCCAGCACGAAGTAATAATTGGTTAAAATTACTTCCAAATTCGTACGTACGATATTGTATTTCTGAATGAATACTAAACTTTTCTGAAACTTTATGTTTTGCAAAAAGCATAAACCAAGAACCAAAATTATTTTCTCCTGTTTCTTGACTTTTAACAGTCCAAATAAACATAAATGCAATAAGTGTAAATAGTGTTTTTTTAATCATAATTCATTTTTATTCTATAGTAAATGTTTCGGTTTCTTTGAAGGGTGATATCTTAATTTGCTCCATTTTTGAAGTAAACCTAATCCAGTCATTATTATAAAAGGCATTGGTAGTTTGCAACGCTTTTTCAAGTTCGTCCTTTGCTTGTTGTATTAATCGTTCCTCTGTGGTCGTAAGGCCCTTAGGACGACTACCACTATACCAATTCGCTATACCAATTCGTTGCATAACACTTACCTCTAGATTACGTGTAATGCCTTGACGCTTGTCTTCTTTACCAATATACAAAGCAACTATGGAATCGAGCTTTTTAATGACTTTGCCGCTTTCCTTAATTTCGTCTTTATATTTTTCTTTATCTTCATTTTTCAGTTTTTTACTAAAATCCTCTACCTGTATTTTGCTTTCATTCAATTGCTTTACCGCCTCTGCAGCAATTTGAGTCATTTTCTCAATGGTTTTACTAGCCGAATAACTTTCATTAATCGCCTTTTGGGAAATTGATAACCGAGGGTCACTTTCAACCCTAATCGAGACAGATGAAATTTTATCCATAAACTGAAGTTCAGCTCTATATTTTCCTGGTTTTACTTGTGTTCCGCCAGGTTCATTTTTTCTATCACGTATATTTCTTGAAGGTCTGTCGACCCCAGCCTCATCCATAAACCATCGCCATGAATAAATACCAGAGCTATCGGGTAGTTTTCTTTTTAGCGTTCTTATTAATCGATCACCATCATAAAGCTTTAAATATAAAGAATCTTTACTTGGACCTTTCGGTTTTTCAGTGTCATCTTCTTTTTCTTCATTTTCATCTTCCATGGTCTCTTTCTTTTTTGGCGCTTCTTTATTCTGAAAGTAATATTTAAAAATGGCGCCGTACTCTCTATTCTCACCATTATAAATCGCATCGGCTCCAAAACGACTTCCTGTGGGCTGTTGATAGGCAGCTTGATACGCTGTGGGTGGATTGAAAAGTTTAATAGCTTCATTTAAAATGGAAGTGTTTTTGGCAATTTCTCGCAATGGACGAATATCATCCAACACCCAAGCAGCTCTTCCAAAGGTTCCAATTACCAAATCGTGTTCTCTTGGATGAATTACTAAATCTTTAACTGGTACGGTTGGAAAGCCTTTAGTCCATTTTTTCCAACTCTTTCCTGCATTTATAGAAACGTATAATCCATCATCGGTGCCTAAGAACATCAAGTTTTTTTCTTCAGGATCTTCAATGATGCTTAGTGCATAACTTTGCACCTCATTTTCGTTAACTATGCGCTCCCAAGTTTTTCCGTAGTCCTTGGTTCTAAAAGCATAGGGTGCGTAATTAAACCTTCGGTAGTCATTGGCAACCAATAGGGCTTCCCCTTTCATTTTATTAGAGGCTTTAATTTGAACAATCCAACTCCCCTCCGGCAGCCCTTTTATATTTTTTGAAACATCCGTCCAGTTTTGTCCTCCATTGGTAGTATAATGTACTTTCCCGTCATCGGTTCCCACCCAAAGCATATTTCTTTCAAGAGGGGAGGGTTCAATCACCAAAATGGTGGTATAGTTTTCTGCCCCTGTAGCATCCATCGTTAAACCGCCACTTTCGTGCTGTTTTTGCTTTTCGGGATTGTTGGTAGTTAAATCTGGTGAGATTATTTCCCAAGTCAATCCTTTATCGGTGCTCTTATGTACAAACTGACTTCCAAAATAAAGGATGCTGTTATTAAAAGGATCGATATTTATGGCGCTATTCCAATTAAAACGAAGGTCCACTTCAGGATTTGGATGGGTTGGGCGAACGGTATAATTATTCCCTGTTTTCCAGTCGTAACGGCTAACATATCCCTGCTGACTCATACTCCAGCCGTATTGACTATCGTCCTTATCGGGGACTACATCAAATCCATCTCCAAAAGAAATTTCTTGCCAATAATCGTTTCTAATCCCTTGTGACTTCCAAACATAGGCGGGGCCTCTCCAGCTTCCATTATCTTGCATTCCTCCATAAACATTATAGGGAAATTCATTATCCACAGCGATGTGATAAAACTGAGCTACGGGAAGATTTCCTATAAATCGCCAAGTTTTCCCACCATCCTTGGTTATGTTTAAACCACCATCGTTTCCGTCAATCATGAAGTTTCCATTTGAGGGGTGAATCCACCAAGCATGGTGATCTGGATGTACACCATTATCTACACCATAGGCTGGCATTAACTGTTCAAAGTTTTTTCCTCCATCTTCTGAAACATTTACATAGGTAAATACTGAATAAACCCTATTCTCATTTTGAGGATCTACATATATTTCAGAATAGTAAAATGGGCGATTTCCAATATCGTCTTTGTCGTTAATTTTTTTCCAAGTAAAACCTCCATCTTCACTTTTATACAATGCATTTTTCTTGGCTTCAATAAGTGCATAAATAATATTAGGTTTGTTTCTAGCAATGGCTATTCCAATACGCCCTAAGTCCCCTTTGGGTAATCCATCTGCATCGGTTCGTTGTTCCCAAGTTTCACCACCATTATGTGTAATGTACAGTCCACTACCTTCACCACCACTTTTAAAGAACCATGGGTCACGTTTGTGTTCCCACATGGCAACAATCAATTTGTTTGGGTTTGTGGGGTCCATCACCATATCTGCTACCCCCGATTTATCATTGGTGTATAGAATTTTATTCCAAGTTTTTCCGCCATCGGTAGTTTTAAAAACGCCGCGTTCAGGATGAATTCCCCAAGGCGATCCAATCGCACCCACATACACTATATTAGGATTTGTAGGATCAATAATGATTCGGTGAATATGACGAGTTTTTTCCAACCCCATGGATTGCCAAGTGCGACCACCGTCCAAAGATTTATACACTCCGTAGCCACCATTTAAGCTATTTCGTGGATTCCCTTCACCAGTTCCTACCCATAGGACAGAAGGATTACTTTGCTGAACAGCTACTGCTCCAATTGATGCTGTAGGTTGGTCATCAAAAATGGGTTCCCATTTAATTCCTCCACCAGTAGTTTTCCAAAGACCCCCAGAGGCCGTACCTGCATACATAATATCGGGATTAGAAGTGACCACATCTATGGCAGTTACACGACCAGACATTCCTCCAGGACCAATATTTCTGGGTTTCATATCTTTTAGTAAACTCATGTCTAACTGTTGAGCCGAAAGGGAAGATGCGATACAAAAAAGCATCAAAAGAAAAATATTTTTCATGTTGAAAGACCCATTAAGGGTAATTTTGGAGATTAGTTTTTTTTCGAATTTTAAAGTTACTAAAAAAGTCTTTGCATTTCCCTTTAAGGAGGAAAAGACGTTTAAAAATTGACAGAAATTTTTGTTTCCTGAAAATTTTTCAGTGACATTTTTTCACTTTTAGCCAGAAAATGTAAAGGAAATATTAAAGAAATTTTAAAAATTTAAACGTTTGGATCAAACTTGTACTTTGGAATATATTTTGCTTTTTTAAGAGTGAATTTATAAAATAATTGTTGAACTAAAATTTTTTAAGTTATGAGTAATCTAATTAAAAGTGAAAGAAATGGAAGTTTGGCAAATACTGGATTAACTGGTACATTTCCTACTTGGTCCTCTTGGATTGATGAAATGTTTAGCAATGATTTGCCAAGCGTATTTAAATCGAATTTTAATACAGGCTTAAGTCTTCCAAAAGTAAATATTTTGGAAACTGCAGAAGATTTTACGGTAGAATTAGCTGCTCCTGGAATGAAGAAAGAAGATTTCAATGTAGAAATTGACAATCAAGTACTATCAATTTCTTCTGAAATGGAGCATAAAAATGAAACCGAAAAGGAACATTATACTCGACGAGAGTTTGAATATTCTTCATTTAAACGCAGTTTCACACTACCAGAGTCTGTAGATGGTGAAAAAGTAAAAGCGAAGTATCAAGACGGTATTTTAAGCTTAGTGCTTCCAAAGAAAGAAGAAGCAAAGAAAAAACCAGCTAAGATTATAAAAATTAGCTAAGTTTCTAAATGTGTAATTTTTTATGGGTCGCTTCCTTACAATTTTAAGGAAGCGATTTTTTTTATAATATCTCTGCAACAGCTTTTATAAGGATTACAAATCCACTAAGTACCATAATGGCAATCACCCATCTTCTAAAGGAAAGTTTGCTCATCTTTTTTAGAATTCTCTTTCCGAAGTAATTACCTAAGGAGGCTCCTAATCCTAAGGCAATACCATAAATCCAGAGTTCCTTGCTCAATAACCCAAAAAAAGTATAGCCACTTACTTGAGAAAGGCCCAGAAAGAAGGATTGTGCTGCTTTGGTGGCCACCAATTCTTCTTTATCAATACCTACATTCATTAAAAAGGGATTAAGAATGGGGCCCATGCCTCCTGTAAAGGTTCCTATAATTGAAATAATAAACCCTAATGGAATAAAATACCATAAATGGACTGGAAATGAACGTTCCTTCTTTCCGAAGCGATACTGAAAAAAGGTACTAATTAAGAATAACCCAACAACTATTTGGATCCAATAAATTTTTGCTTCAGAAAAAAACCAAGCCGCTATAAGGGCACCAATCATAGCAGAGGGTACAAAATACCAAAATACCTTCCAGTTAATGTATTTCCAAAAAAGAGCAATCCGTGCGGGTCTGCTAATAAAAGCTCCTAAATTGATTACAGGGGCTGTTTGCGAAGTTCCTATAAGAAAATTAAGAATGGGAATTTGCATCATAGCACCACCACCACCGCTTATGGTGGATAGGGTAAATGTGGCTGCTCCAAGAACAAACAAGCCAATGAGTAGCCAAATTGATATTTCAGTAAAAAATTCCATAAAAAATCCCGCTCGTGGCGGGATTAAAATTACAAGATAATTTATTATAAATGAGGAATAACTAACTCTTGCCCAGGATGAATCACATCTGGGTTTGAAAGTAAGTTTCGGTTTGCATCAAAAATAGCATTGTATTTCATGGCATTTCCGTAGTAGTGCTTAGCAATTTTACTTAAAGACTCTCCGCTAGCAACCGTATGTCTAGCATACACAGACTCATCTGCTACTTTAATATCAGCCATAATATCATTTGGGTTTTCACCTCCAACTTTTTTAATCTCATCCCAAAGTAAGTTTTTGTGGTATGGCGTGGCTGCAGTTCCCCACACTTTTAATTTTCCTCCTTCTTCTTTAACGTCGCCATCTTGGATGTTTAATTTCTCACCTAAATCGAGAACGCTTTGGTATTTTGCTTTAATCATTGTTTTGTAAATTTAAATTTCGATTTAAAGTTACAAATTTTCGTTTACGCACCCAATACTAGTGGGTAACTTTACTTAAAAATAATAGGGTTTTCGATGAACTGAAATATTAATCGGCTATGTTTTTCTGAAAAGCACCACTATCTACATCCTTTATAAATGAAATAAGGCCAGGAAAGAAGTGTTCTTGGTCATCATATTGCGATAAATGACTACCGTTTGGGCAATGTAAATACCTTCCGTTTTGAACTTCATTGGCAAGCCATTCCATTTGTTTGGGGTCCATAGTGTCGTATTGTGCACCAATAGAAAGAGTAGGTACAGTGATCGTATTCAAGGTATCTTTTACATCCCAGTTTTTTAAAGTAGCATCGCCTTTTACTCCAAATTCACTTGGACCTTGCATGGTAACGTATACATCGGGATTTAGATGTGAAAATCCTCTGTTAAGAGAATTAGGCCATTTTTCTGGAGGTAATCTTATCACGTGTTTTGGATAATAATGCTGTACAATTAAATCTAAATATTCTTGATTCCCATAATCTTCGGCTGCCTCGTATTGCATAATTTTATCGAGTACCTCTTTGGGTAATTGTGGCGCTAGTACTTCTTCATTGTATTTCATATAATCTGGAATAGAAGGCACCATATTAGAAATGATTAATCCTTTTAGGTTTTCTTGATATTTTAAAGCGTATTCCATGGCAAGAATACCACCCCAAGATTGCCCAAATAGGTAAAAATTATCATTAGTTAAACCAAGGGCTTTTCTCACTTGTTCAACTTCTTCAACAAATCGTGCGGTTTCCCATAAACTTAAATCTTTGGGTTGATCGCTATAATAGCTTCCCAATTGGTCGTAGTAATAATATTCAATTCCTTCCTGCGGAAAAAAGCCGTCAAAACTCTCGTAAATCTCATGGGTCACCCCTGGACCTCCATGTAATAATAATACTTTAATGGTGGGGTTGTTACCAATCCGTTTTGTCCAAACATTGAAGGTTCCTTTTGGGGTTTCAATGGGAATCATTTTAATACCGCCAGTGGCTTGATCATCTCGTCCTTCAAAGGACCAATAGGTGTTTTCTGGGCATTTTTTTTCTGAAGATTTTTCAGCATGTTGTTCACATGAAACACCTATAAATGCCATGAGCAAAATTGCAAATACCTTTTTCATATGGAATTGGTTTTTATAATTGGATAAGTGAATTTACAAAAAAAAGGAGTTAGGTTACTTCCCATTTTAATGTTTGCTTTTAAATGTGAAAGCATATTCTGTTTCCCCATGCTTTTGAAGATATTCAAGTCGTTCTTTGCCTTCAGCAAGCGTAGGTATGTGCCCTTCTTCAATATACCAAAGCACCATATGAATTCCTTTTAATTTTGAAAACCATTCATTCTTTCGCTTAAAGATTTCTACATGATCGGTACTATAAACATAGTTAAAAAGGCTTTCGCGATCTTTCCAAACACTCATATTGGTTAACAACGCTGGGTCTTCAAAAACTTGAATAGCGTAGGCATTGTCACCTTCCTCATCGGTTAGTCTCCAAATAAATCCAGGACTTTTTTCTGCAAGCGCATTAATTCTCTCCGTGTTATTTACAAAGTCTGCCATAATGGGACTATCCATGGGAGCAATGGCTTGTGCAATATTGAGTTGTGCTAAATACATTCTCGAAAAATAAAACGGCACCCTTTTTAAGTTAATTGACCAGCTGACAAAAACATTAAAGTTTTGGTCTGGGGAGACGGCCGGTCACTTAAATACAGGTGCCTTTTTTTAATGGTTATCAAATATAGTATAAACTATGTAATTAGTAAATGATAATTGCTCAAAAATTAATTATGTCCAGAATGGCAACTACAGCCTCCATCCATAAACCCTTGGGTATCTTCGTGCCAAGGGAATGCTTGGTTGTATTTTTCGTTTTCCCAATAAAATGGAGCTCTCTTTTTAGGATGATTCCCAATTTCATCCATAGAATTAGCATCGTACAAACGTCCATTTGCCATGACCATTTCAATAGTTTGGGTATTTTCTATATTTTCCAAAGGATTTTCCGAAAGAATCACTAAATCTGCAATTTTACCTTTTTTTAATGACCCAATATCGTTTCCAGCTCCAATATACTTTGCGGCATTAATAGTAGCTGCTTGTAATGCTTCCAAAGGTGTTAATCCTCCTTGCGCAAGCATCCAAGTTTCCCAATGTGCTCCAAGACCTTGTAGTTGTCCGTGGGCTCCCATATTCACTTTTACTCCTGCATCACTCAATGCTTTTGTGGTATTAGATACCAAAATATGGCCATTATCGTATTCTTCTTTAGGGACCATGGTTCTATGGCGGGAACGACTATCTATAATTGCTCTTGGAGTGAATTTTAAAAGCTTTTCATTTTCCCAAACATTATCTCTTTGATAAAAATAATATTCCCCATTTAATCCCCCATAATTTACAATAAGGGTAGGAGTATATCCAGTGCCACTTTTCCCCCAAATTTCCAAAACATCTTTGTAGACAGGTGCCACCGGAATATTATGCTCCACCCCTGTATGACCATCTATTACCATGGTAATGTTGTGATAAAAAGTAGAGCCACCTTCAGGAACCACATTTATGCCTAATTCTCTTGCAGCTTTTAGTACTTGTTGTCGTTGTTCGCGACGTGGCTGATTATAGCTCTTTACACTCTTGGCACCAAAGGCTTTGGTACGGCGAATACTACTTCGAGCGTCTTCTAGATTGTTTACCAAGGCTTTAATATCCGCATCGGCTCCATAAAGTATGAATCCTGTAGAGTAGAGGCGAGGTCCTACTAGTTGTCCATTTTTTTGTAATTCTGAAAGGGTAAACACAGTTTCGGTATTGGCCGATGGATCATGGGCCGTCGTAACGCCAAAAGCCAAATTAGCCATAAACTGCCAATTTTGCTGAACAGTTAATCCATCCCTAAAAGCACCAATGTGCGCGTGGGCATCCACCAATCCTGGAATAATGGTTTTTCCTTTTAAATCGTACACTTTGGCATCTGTAGGAATAGTAATCTTTGAAGTTTCTCCTACACTTTCAATTCGATTTTGATTTACTACTAGTGTTCCGTTTTCAATAACCGAAGTGCCCTCCATCGTAATAATACGTACATTGGTAAACGCAATTTTCCCTGAAGGTTTATTGACGGAAGCCGTTAATCCAATTTTAATTCCTTGGGATTGCATTTCGGGAACTTCCTTGGGAGAGTTGGGTAAAAATGTAAAACGATCTTTTAAATCATTGCTAAAATATTCATCTCCCAACGTCCAATTCACTTTTTTACTATCGGCAGACCAATGCAAGCTGGTACCTGCATCTTTTGTTAATTGGGAAATGGGAGCAAAACTGGATTTATTATCTAAATCTATGGATTGACCACTCATAATTAATGGGGCAATGTACACTTTATGTAAATGTATAAACGCAATCCAATTGTTATCTGGGCTTGGTACTAAACGGTTGGCATATTTTGAAGAAATGTGTTCTTTTTCATCATTGCCGTTGAGGTTTACACTAATTAATTTTTTGGTTAGTGCCCCAAAATAGCTACCTCCCGTTTGTAAAAATATTCGCTTTCCATCCTTACTGAATAAGGGAAACTCTCCATTTTCAGTTACCTTTTTTTCATTTCCTCCATTGGCATTCATGGTATATATTCCAGCTTCTTTTGTAAAGGAATGCCCTTGCGCAAGGTTTCCATTTTCTTTCTGAAAAACAATGGTAGAACCGTTTGGCGCATAAGAAGGGGTTCTATAAATACCTTTATTAGAAGATAGTTTCACCGGAGTTCCCCCTTGTAATGAAACTTTCATGATAGCACCCTTTTCTAAATCATTCCAAGTAACATACACAATGTCATTTCCGTTGGGTGAAAAAGAAGGTTCAAATTCAAAATCTGAAGAGGCTGTTACTCGCTGCGGTGTCCCATTGGGTAATTCCTTTTTCCAAAGATGTCCTAATGCTTGGAAAACTAGTGTCTTTCCATTGGGAGAAGTAACCGCTTGACGAATCATTTTGGGAGTAAACGAAGTGTCTTCAATAGGAGTGTTAAAATGCACCGTTTCTGCTAAATCTATGGTAACATCGGCTTCAAAAGGGATGTTGGTAATAGCTAAGGTATTTATGTTTATCTTCAGAATTTTCCCTCCACTCCAAAAGACTAATTCAGTATTATTAGGCATCCAATCGAAGTTAGGATAGACGCCAAATATGGCCCAAGCTTCTTGCTGATCTTTGTTTAAACTGTCATAAATTGGCCATTCTTCACCTGTTTCAAGGTTGTGGATGTATAATACACTTTTGGTACGAACACGTTTTACAAAGGCGAGCATTTTTCCGTCGGGAGAGACAGTAGGTCGCGCTGCTCCGCCAGGTCCTCCAGTGATAGTTTCGGTTTTACCATCTTCAAAACTGTAGCGTTGAATGGCATAAATTTGCTTATTTGGGTCTTTGTTATACTGAAAGTAACCTCCCGGATAAATATCCTCACTGTAGTAGAGATATTTGCCATCTGCCGAAATAAAGGGTTCGTTCACATCTTGCTGGTCATTTTTGCGTTTGGTCAATTGTAGACCGCTTCCACCCGTAATATGGTACTGCCACATTTCCCCGGCACCCACACTTCTTCTAGAAGTAAAATGTTTGCGTGCAATTAGGTAGTTTCCATCGGGAGTCCATATCGCATTATTAAGAAGTCTAAAATCTTCTTTGGTAATTTGTTTTGCATCGCTTCCGTCCACATTCATTACCCAAATATTATCACCACCGCC
>TARA_R110002074_G_C12557018_1_pt1 | contig 14669 bp, 14 predicted proteins | sample TARA_R110002074 | Tara Oceans TARA_R110002074 (sample SAMEA4397215) | marine metagenome | biome: Polar Biome; feature: [MIX] marine epipelagic wind mixed layer (ENVO:01000061); material: water (ENVO:00002006), including particulate matter (ENVO:01000060) such as... | depth 10-100 m
AGAAGCTATACAATATAGAAGTTTAGATAGAGAAGGTTGGTTGGGGTAGATTAACAAAATTCTATCCATGATATTTACTGAATTTACTTTCGGTAAATAGTCTTTGTTTGGTATTACGGAAGAATTTAACCATCTGAAGAAATATTTTTAGAATTTTTTTTTGACTAAGATTTTTAATTTAATCTTTGACTAGTACTGTAAATACGATTTCTCCAAAAGCATATTTTTAATACTTTCCAGTGCTATTTTTAGATAGCATTTGATGATGTATTGTCTAGAAAAATTTAATCATTTGAAGTAATGTTTCGCAGTTGTCTATACAAATTAATATATCATGAATCAGACGAATAAGTAGTTGATAGACAATGTTTTAATCTGATTTATATTTTATATAAAGATAGACATTGTGGTGGTTAAGTGGAGTTTCAACCCCTGCTTTTAACGCTTATAATAGTAAGTAATAAGGAAAATATGATTTTTTATTACAAGCCCAGAAAATTGTTTGTTTTCTACCACTTAGCTCAACAACCATAGAGGTAAGGAATAGACGTTTCATGCAAATCAAAACAAGTTAATATTAAATTTATAGTGATTTGTGGTAGGGTTTTTTCTGTTCTAATTGTTTTAGAATATATAAGAATTATTCATAAATAATATTTATAGTTAAACCCCCTATGAAACAAAAAATTAATTATCCCCAAATGAAAAATCAATTTAACCTTTTAAACAATTTAAAAATGAAAACGATTCAAAATATGGCTCTAGTAGCTTTATGTGCTATAACTATTGTGTCTTGTAGCAAAAATAGTGAGGATGTTTTAAATGATTCAACCGTTGGCATAGCCCTAAAGGCAGATGCAAAAGTTAGAGTTGGAGATTTGCCTGTGGAAATTTTAGATTTTGTGGCAAGAGAATATCCTGAATTAACTATTAATAAGGCCGAAGAAGAAGATAACGGTAATTTTGAAGTAGAATTAAGTAATGGAACAGAACTTATTTTTGATGCCAATGGTAGCTTTTTAGGTATTGACGATGATAGCCAAGAAAATGGTGACTTCGATGACTCTGAAATTGCTAAAGAAGATTTATTGCAAGTTATTTTGGACTATATCGAGCTAAATTATCCTGGAGTGGGGATAGATGAAGCTGAACTAGAACATAATAATCAATACGAGGTGGAATTGAATAACGACACCATTTTGATTTTTAATATGGACGGTGATTTCCAGGGTGTTGGTGTCGATGAAAACGACCAAGATAATGATGGAAATTATGACTGGGAAGATGAAAATGGGAACGATGATGGTGACTCTATAGACCTTGCCCAATTACCAGAGATTGCATTGTTGTATTTGCAAGAGAACTACCCAAATCTTACCATTGTATATGCGGAAATTGAAGGTGAAGGAGATTTTGAAGTAACCATGAGCAATGGGTTGGAAGTTTATTTCGATGCCGAAGGAAATTTCCTTTCTGTTGATGAAGATTAAGTTAATTTATATCGTTGATAAAGGGATATAGTCCCAAACCATAACAAAATAACCCTGTTGCCTAGCTGTTTTTAGAGTTAGGTAACAGGGTTTTTAATTTGTATTTGAAGAGTAATAGAAGAAGCAGTGGTTGGTTTAACCATCTATTTTGTAATTTTAGACAAAGCCTTTTATATGCCAACCACAGAACAGTGTAAAAACTGCGAACAAAGATTTGATTCATCTTTTGAATACTGTCCTCACTGCGGTATGGAAGCTACGGATAACCTTACCGTTGGTGTCTTGTTTAGTAATACCATAGAAAATTACTTTTCCATAGACGCTAGATTCTTCAAGAGTTTTCTTACCCTTATGTTAAAGCCAGGGGTACTTGCACGGCGGTTTGTTGATGGGAAACGTCTCAAATATTTACATCCTGCACAGTTTTATCTCTTTATCTCAGTCGTCTTTTTTTTTATCTTTTCCTTTACCGTTCGCAAAGCGGATAATGAGGTTACAGAAGCCATTAAAAAGAGCTTCGAGCAAGAAATAAATTTAGATTCTATAACAGTGAATGCAGATTCATTGGATATTGAAGAGGCAAGACAGGCCCTTAAAAAAAATCAAAAAATTATAGGCCTATCCGACGAAGAGTTAGTAGAATTAGATTCGGTAATGACTTCAGATGCTGGGGTGTCGAACATATCATTTGGTTTTGAACGCAAGTTGTTGGACTCTCTTATCGCTGTAGGCGCACCATTAGACCAAAAATTGGAGGCTATGGGAATGAAGGCAGATAAAAATGCCTTTGGCCGAAAGTTCTATACCCAAATGCTGAAGTTTTATGAAAAACAGGGTGGTGGTATTCTCCAGGTATTATACGATACTATTCCTATAGCAATGTTTCTTCTTTTACCGCTTTTTGCCGTATTTCTTAAAATATTTTATTGGAAACCGGCTACGTTTGCCCACCATTTAGTTTTTAGTTTTTATTTCTTCACCTTTATATTCACATCATTCTGTGTTATACTTTTAGTAAATAAAATGTGGGAGATTCCCATTTGGATTGAAGTGCTTATTTGCTTCTCTTTTATTGTTTACCTAATGATTGCCTTGCGAAATTTTTATAGGAGTTCATGGTTGGGCTCCTTCTTTAAGGCCAGTATCATCTCATTTTGCTATATGCTTATGATTGCGCCAGTAGCGGCAACAGGTGTTGTTATAGTAGCCTTTATGCTGTATTAACCTTTGATGTAACTCAAAATGCACCCTTTCTATGCCACAGTTAGTTGATACGAGTCTGCTTAATTAACTGTAAATTCATTTAACTCAAGTTCGATATTTGATAAAGTTTCAATATTACATTAAATTTCTATCTCATGTCCTTGAACAGCTAGTTCAATTGGAAAATCATAATTGGACTTCCTTGTAAAATTTTCAAACATTTGGGTTCTCTCTTCATCAGAATGTGCTGGATCATGATGGAACAGTACTAGGTGTTTTGCTTCTGTCCGTGAACAGTATTCTGCCGCAATATCTAAGGAGCTATGTCCCCATCCCACTTTGTTCATATATTCTTTCTTGCTATATTGGGAGTCATGTATAAGGAGGTCTGATTGATAGGCCAATCTAAATCCTGATACCCAATCGTTTTCAGGAAAAAGGTGTGCTTTGCCTATTACAGGTTCGTGGTCTGGCATATAGGTTACCGATTTGGAACCACATTGAATTCGAAAGCCAACAGTAGGTCCCGGATGGCTTATAAACTCTGAGGTTATTAAAAAATTTCCGAGTGTAAAACTTGTATTCGGTAATTCTTCGATAATAAGATTGCAAGGGATATCTCTTAATGGTATTGGAAAAAGGGGTGGTGATAAAAACCGATTCAATCTAGATTGAAGTGATTCAGGACTACCTCCAGGGCCCCAGATATGAATTTCTTTATTGGGATTGAACAAGGGTTTACAAAAAGCAAGTCCTTGTATATGATCCATATGCAAATGGGTTAACAAAATATCGATTCGGTCAGACTTATAAAAGGAGTCAAAATCGATTCCTAAAATCCCGGTACCTGCGTCAACAATGATTCTTTCCTCACCATTAATAATCTCTATGCATGGGGTATTTCCCCCATATGTTTGATTATTTAAGGTTGAAGTTGGATATGCTCCTCGGGTACCATGTAGCTTTACTTTCATCCTATGAAATCGTTATCCCAGAAAATGGCCATTGCGCCCGAAAATTTTTTAGATCGCCCAATTATAGGAATAGAGGTTACCGATATTTTCGTGTATTTGCCATTAAGGGCCTTGATCCAAAAGGTCTTGTGTGCTGGTACCTTGTTTTTTATGGTTTGTACCAGCGGGAGTTCCTCCGGGGCTAAATCCTTCCCATCTTCATCCTGTGGAAAAAATGAAGTACCCCAATCAGTTACGGGCATTGGCCCAGTATCCTCAAATTTTTTACCTAATATTTCTTCAGCGGGTTCGTTGTAAAAAATTAAGGTTCCTTCAGGATTTACTATAAAAACTGGCACAGTAAGACTATCTGCCAGCTGCCTGCTTAAGATAATTTCAATTTCGTGAGCTGACATAGGCAGGCAGTTTTAACGGTACAACCTCTTAAATATATAAAAAATAGTTCGTTTTTGCTATTTTGCAGGGTTGTATAAGTCGTTCCTTCTTAATAAATGGGTAAATATTAAAGGCAATTCTCCATTGCTTTGCCACGTTTCAAAACATTATATAATTCCTTAGGTTGTTTTTAATTTCGCCTGTTTATCCTCCTTTACTTCCGAGACGGGGACCAATTATTTTATATGCTTAGCCTAGGGTTGTTCTTTTGATAATACCGAATCTGCAGGGCCATAAAAATTCATTTAACTTTTTAAACCAAGAGAATGATAAATTTTTGTGTCCTAACCTTAAAATGAAAAAAGAAACAAAAGGTAAATATGCTAATTGTTTTTTTTCAAACCTTGGATTACGATATTCCCAGTGCCTGATTTATCGCAAGGATAGCTAAATGCCTTTAGGGCTTTTTGTTGATCATTAATAGTTTCATAGAACTGGTCAAGAAACTTAAGTGTTTGACTTTGGTAACTACTGCTAATTAGATGGTTGCCGTCGTAGAGGGCATAAATATCATCTTTTAGTTGGTTGAAGGTTTCAAATACTGTCGTGAATTGATTCATTTCAGGCATACAATATCCCCTGTATCTTCGCTCTAATGTGGAGCTCAGTTTAAGCTCCGGCGCTGGTTTGGCATATGGTGCTCTAACAATTCCAGCATGATCAAAATCATAAGGTATTGCAATAGGTAAGCTGGTTGAATCTGTCATAATCAGCTTAATATTTTGTTGGTACTGTATAGACCAGTCGGTATTACCGATCATATATTCGAAAACGGCCATTTCCAAATAATCCTCTTTTTGAGTGCTCTCTGGACGTAACCCAATTTTCTTTAAAGAGCTGGACTGATTTCGCTTGGCCATCTGCTTTTCTTCTTCCAATAGAATTCCGAAATAGGGTAGTGAGCTTTTGTTTTTTATAGTATCCTGAAAGGTGACCTTCACGAGCCTCGCGTTAAAACTTCTGGGCGTAATCAGATTATACAATTTGTAAACTAAGTATTCATTAATGACGTGCTTTTCACCTTGGCAAGGTGTTACCAATTTCAGTTTGTCCTGGCCTTCAAAAACACTACTTTTTGGGATAGATGATTTTTTAAAATTCAGTAATAGGGGAGGGTACTTACAATTGGATGACATCTTGCGAAAGTGCCCACGGGTTTTAATTTTAATAGGGATAGTAGAGGTAGTGTACGCCCCTTTATATTGTAAAGTTGCTGCGTGGTATTGGGAATCATTTCTACGATCCTTGAGGATTTTCTTCAAGTCGCCTTGCAAATTCAACGCCAATACTTCATCGGTATCAAACAGATTTGATGACTGACCTATAGCTGCGCTGCATAGAAAGAAACACAATAGGAAAAGTAGATTATGTGATATTTCTCCTTTTAATGACCTAGCGAATTCGCACATATGGTATCTTTTCATTTGCAGGGTAGTGGTTGGCTACCCATAAATATAATTTTGATTGCAAAAGCTTGACGGTTTTCCTATTAAGGTACGAAAATATTTAATGTATACTTTTCACGATATAAAATAACTAGACTGATTTTATACAAAGGTTGGTTTGTTGTTGTCGTAATCTTACATAGAATCAGATCACTGATTTGGGTGAATGGTATAGGTATCAAGGAAAGGGATGGTTCGGCTAATTAAAAGTACCAAATTCCAATAAAAAATATGAAGGCTAGCACTAAGTTAGTTCTAGATTAGAAGGTAATTGTCCTTGTTAAGAAATGGATTCCCTTGGCTCATTCACAAAATACATTTCTATTTTATTCAGCCCCTTAACCACTATTTTTCCTCGGGAAGTACAATCATATTTTGTTTTAAAATTCAATAAATACTTACTGTCTTGGTTTAAAGGTATATCCGATTTTAAGGGATCCCATGATTGGAGCGGTATTGGTTTGTGCCCAATCTTTCCCAACTAAATTTGGCCCAACGTCAATCTGAACTATAAATCCTTTTTTCGCGATGTATTCAAAACCTATTGGAAAGTAAATACCAGCTTGGGATTCTCTTTTGTTCGTAGTTGAAGATGATCCCATACTGCCAAAAGGATTTCCAACGGAAAATTGAAATTCCCGTATCAAATATAATTGTAGACCACCGTACCAAGCAAAATGTTTTAGATTGCGATCAGTGAGATAGGCATTTGCTCCGATATGAATACCTAAATCTGCTCCTAAACCCGCGTTCAAAGAAACGCGCTGCGATGCATTGTGATTGAGATGAATGCCCAAGGCCTCTGGTCCGAAAAACTGAAGCATTAGGCTTGTGCTTCCTTTTATATCATTATTAACTTGCTGGGCTGTCAAGAAGGTTTGTGTTGCAGTTATGGAAAAAAGCAAAAACAATGCAACAATATTTCGCGAGGGAACTAACTTTCGATAAAACACTTGAAAAGAGTTTATCATGGCAGTTTATGTTTAAAATGAATACCCTCCTTAAGATAATGAATTAATTGTAATTAATCTTTAAGGAATCAACAGATCTAAAAGAATAACTCGTTACTATATATTGAAAATATTTTAGTTAAATAAAATAGATTATTCTATAAAGGTTAAATTTTTTGAGAATATTAAAGAAGAACAAAACCTTAATCCGGAGTTCTTTAGCTCCTTTTGAACCAAGTTCTTATTCCTTATAAATCAATATTTATTTATGGAAGATTATTTAGTTATTATATTTTTATTTATCTTAAAGGTCTTGAACTCTAATACTTTGAGTGGTTAAACTTTACTTCAACAAGACTGTTTCGAAAACTTTGGTAGTTGTATGGTTGACGCTGAATTTTAGTACTTTGGTGCGCTAGGGTCTATTGAAGGTTCTCAACGAAAAGCCGAACAAATTTATGTTGCTGCTGTTAGAACTTGTGTTTCTGAATATAATGATTGTCCTCAACAATAACTTACATCGCCCCTTATCTAAGGGGCAATATTTAAAATTTATATGTTATGAAACATCTGCTTTTAATCTCTATTTTAAGTATTATCTTATATTCATGTGCCAAGAATGTAGTAGTTACTGAAACTGAATACATACGTTCTCAGGCATTTAAAAGTCAAGAATTTAAAGAGCTTAAATTTGCTTACCTTAATTATATGGACTATGGTAAAAAAAATAATACGTTCAGCGCAATTGCCAGATATAAAAACAGCCCATATCTTAGGGATACCATATTTCACTATAAAGCTATGCGAGACTCATTGCTAGTTGTTATGAAATCAAAATCAAATATTTTTTACTCAAAATATCCATCTAATTTACTTAATATGGATATGGATGATTTTAAGGAGCAATTAGTTGAAAACTAATTACTAGAATATTTTATTTATTGTTATTCCTTAACCAGCTTTATTGATAGCCTTGGTTAATGAATTTTTATCCCATCACTTTTCTAAGTGCTTTATCAAATAACATAACATCTTCTATAGTGCCTGTACTAATACGTGCCCAATCATTAAAGGGGGGAAAGGGCCTTCCTATAAGAACATTTTCTTTTTCCATAGCAGCCATCATTTCGCCTATGGGTTTTCCTGTTTTAAAAAAAACAAAATTAGTATGCGATTTTTGATGTTCTAAATTCAAATCTTTTAATGTTTTATAGATTTGATTTTTAGCTTCCACATTTTTAGCAATGCTAAATTTGTAAAACTCATCATCTCTTAATGCTTCCTTAGCAGCTTCAATGGCTAAAACATTTGACATTGCCATGATATTTTTTTTCAGTCTAGTAGCAATATCTGGTCGAGCGACTAAATACCCGATTCGAAGTCCGGCAAGGCCATAAACTTTTGAGAATGTTTTTGAGACGATAACATTCATATTCTCCTTTACCAATTCAATCATTGAAGGGTAATCTGGTTCGGTAATAAAATCATAATACGCTTCATCACTAAAAACCATGGTTCTAGAACTTACTGAAGCGCAAAAATCTCTTAAGGTATTCTTATCAAGTAGTGTTCCTGTAGGGTTGTTAGGGTTGCATATAAAAATTAAACCTGTTTTAGAGGTTATTCTTTTCTCCATTTCATTTAAATCATGCCCCATGTTTTTATCTACGGGAACTCGATGTACAGTAGCTCCAAAATTTTCGGCATAGGTCATGAGGGACTGAAAGGTAGGGTCAGCAGCAATAATTTCACCTCCGTTAAGTCCGTAGGTTAGGCCAGCTGCTTTTAAACCTTCTGTAGAACCGCCAGTTATAACAATGTGGTCTTTAGTTACACCTTCTTTCTGGGCTATTTGTTCTACTAATGGATGAATTACTATTGAGGGATACCTACAGGCAATGTCTAATGAGTTTTTAATTACTTCTCGTACTGCTTTTGATGGCCCGAACGGATTTTCATTAGAATTTAATTTTGCAATACTTGATTTTTCGAAGTAATTAGAATTTTCGGTTGGTGAGGCGAAAGCTCCAAATCCTCCTAAAAAAGTAAAACCACTAGATAGTCCAGCAGTTTTAAGCCATTGTCGTCGGTCAATTGTATTCATAGGTATACCCTTTGGGTATAAGATACGAAAATTGACTATAAAAAAGTTAGTTAGAAGAACAGATGGTCACTTGTAGTTAAGAAAATAACTCTTCATTATTAACATCATCCTTCTGTTTCTTAGGGGCAGTAAAAATATCCTTTAGAATAAAACTAGCGACTATAGTAAGACCTGTGGTTAAAATAGGAATAGAAAAATCCCAATTTAATAAGTGCATTATGCCACCAGAAATAATGGTGATTACACCAATGACCATTACAAAGTTCCAAATAATTTCAGTTAGGCTATTTCTTGATTTACCCTCTTTGTCCATAAAGTAAGCAGTACCTTCCATAGCAAACCAGGCAATAAATGTCACGGCTGTGCCTATTTGGAAAATTACGGTATATGGAAAACCTAGAATTGTTAATATACCGTTAGTTGTCCAAAACAGAACTAAAGCCATTTTTATAAGGTCTATCGCAAGTTTTTCTGTTTTCCTGAAAAAACGCATTGTGTATAATACGAGGATTGCAGTAAATGAAATAAATACAATACCTGCTGAATATGGCCACTGAAGAACCTGCATTAGCATACCTATTAAAAGGGTGGCTAAGGCTGCCCGAATCGGATTTTTAAATGCTTTTTTAGGTTTTTCCATGTCTATGTTTTTTAATTAATTACTTTAATATTGGCTTTTAGACCCTCCATAATCCCAATTATATTATTGACGGTTTCGTTTAAGTAGTACCGTACAACAATATGAGGAATACGAATAGTGGTAAAGCCATTCTTAAAAGAATGCATAGCTTCTTCTAAATTGTTAATAGCTTCATGTTCAGTCAGTTTATCATATTTAGAGTCAATTTCAATATTGAGTTTTACACGTGAAATGGCTATATCTATTGATTTCTTACCATCCCACCATTCTAACATCGAGTTAACACCAGCTTCTTTAAGGGCATAATAAAGCTGAATAGCTTCTAATGGGGTATCATTTTTCTTGATTAATTGCTCAATACGCTCATGATGTTTGTTGCAGAGTTCTACACCTGCACTTTCCATGGCATTTTTGTGATCTAAATAACCGAGTTCTTTTTTACATTCTAAACAAATCATTAATAGGTTAAGTTTAAGGTTTGGGGAAATTAATAACCACGTTTTTTTAAGATTAGTATGTAACCTCGATGAAAGACGTCCAACTTTTAGACGAACTGCAATATTTTAGATTAACGGCATTTTGAAATGTTAAAATTGTGGTGAAAATGATTCTGGGTATGGTGAGTAAATTCAGATTTACCAATTATATTTACAAGAATCATAATTTTACGAAATGTTTAAGAAATTAGGTCCAGGAGTACTGGTAGCTGCGGCGTTTATTGGTCCTGGTACAGTTACTGCATGTACCCTTGCAGGAGTTGATTTTGGGTTTAGTTTGCTGTGGGCCATGTTGTTATCTATAATTGCAACCTATGTTCTACAAGAAATGTCGGCAAGGTTAGGTATCATAACTCAAAAAGGACTCGCTGATGTTATTAAACAAGAGCTACATAATCCTTGGATTAGAAATAGTGTAATTGCCCTAATATTTTCGGCAATAATTATAGGTAATGCGTCATATGAAGCTGGAAATATAGGTGGGGCGACCTTGGGCATGGAGGCACTATTCGGCTTAAGCTATAGTAAGTTCTACCCAAGTATATTAGGACTGTCGGCATTTTTACTACTCTATTTTGGAAATTATAAAGCCCTAGAAAAGGTATTTATTTTTTTGGTTCTAATAATGAGCTTGTCTTTTATAATGACTGCCGTATTAACCCAACCTAACCTTTGGCAATTAATAAAGGGTTTGTTTGTTCCATCAATTCCCGAGGGTGGTATTTTGACCATTATTGCTTTGGTGGGTACTACTGTAGTACCATACAATCTTTTTTTACACGCAGCTTTGGTGAGTGAGAAATGGAAATCAGAAAAAGATTTGAAATTTGCTAAGAGAGATACGTTGATTGCTATAATATTAGGTGGACTCGTATCTATAAGTATTATCATATCTGCGGCAGCTATAAAAAGTACTGAAGTAAAGAACGTGTTAGATATGGCAAAAGCATTGGAGCCTTTGTATGGTTCTGCTGCACTATATTTTATGGGAATAGGTTTATTGGCAGCAGGTATTACCTCTGCAATAACAGCTCCTTTAGCTGCTGCGTATGTAGCAAATAGTTGTTTTGGATGGAAGGCTGAATTTAAGGACGCCAAGTTTCGGGCTATATGGATAATGATTTTAGTCTTAGGCGTGGTCTTTTTATCCTTTGGAATAAAACCAATAGAAATTATAAAATTCGCCCAAATCACTAACGGATTGCTTTTACCCATCATTGCTATATTTTTATTATGGGTAGTTAATAGGGTAGGTGTAATGGGAAAATATAAAAATACCTTATTGCAAAATTGTATAGGTTTGGCTATAATTCTTCTTTCAATTTTACTGGGAGTTAAAAGTATTTTAACTGTATTAGGTATATTTTAAATGGGAAACAGAATTATTGATATTAATTGTGATGTTGGTGAAGGTATCGGTAATGAGGCCGATTTGTTCCCAATGATAAGTTCTTGTAATATAGCTTGTGGTGGTCATGCTGGCTCTAAAGAATCGATTAGGCAATCTATAGAATTAGCAATTAAATATAATGTTAGGGTTGGGGCACATCCTTCTTATCCTGATAGAGAAAATTTTGGTCGAGTTTCTATGAACATTTCCGACGGTGATTTAATTAAGAGTATTAGTAATCAATTAAAACTATTCATGACCGAGTGTAACAAACTTGGTGCAACTCTTCATCATATTAAACCTCATGGTGCACTTTATAACGATATTGCCAAAAGCGAGCATTTAGCAAATGTATTTCTAAGAGCTATTTCAACGTATAAGGATAAAGTTATTTTGTATGTTCCATATGGAAGTGTAATTGAATTATTAGCAAAAGCTAATAATTTCAGTATTATGAAAGAAGCTTTCGCCGATAGAAACTATAATAACGATTTAAGTTTGGTTTCTAGAAAACAAGATAACGCACTAATATCAAATGTTAAAGACGTTTTAGAGCATTTGGTGCTTATGAGTAATGAAAATCAAGTGCGAACGGTGAATGGAGAAAAAATTCCGATTGAGGCAGATACCTTTTGTATTCATGGCGATACACCGTCAGCTTTTCAAATTTTGACGTATATTACAGTACATTTACCAGAACATAATTTACAAGCTAAACCGTGAATTCCCCTGCAATAACTATAAAACCCTTTGGTGTACATTCCGTTCTTATTGAATGGCCCAATGAGGTAAGTGAACATATTTTAGAAATTATATTACGTTTTCAGTCTTATTTGAGGTTAAACATGTTAACCGATAAGGATTGGGAAATGGTGCCTTCATACAATTCTCTTCTACTTATAAATAGAAAAAAGACCATTGATTTTGATAAAATTTCAAAGGAGATAAATGTCGGATATTCTCAGTTAAAAGAGTCTGAAAAACCAGATCGCTATTTATGGAGATTACCTGTTTCATACGATTTAGATTTTGCTTTAGACCTAGATGAGGTTGCAAAGAAACTTAATAAGACTATTCCTGAAATTATAGCGATGCACACTGGTACTACCTATACGGTATACGGAATAGGTTTTTTACCTGGTTTTATGTATTTAGGTGGTTTGTTGAAAGATTTAGAAGTACCACGAAAAGCAACACCAAGATCAAAAGTGGTTAAAGGTGCGGTTGGTATTGCAGGTAAACAAGCAGGTATTTACCCACAAGAATCTCCTGGAGGGTGGAATATTATAGGTAATTGCTCTGTTCCTATTTTTGATGCTACAAAAGAAAATCCTTGTTTTGTTAATGTGGGTGATAAAATTGAGTTTTATCAAATTTCTAGGGCAGAGTATGATCTGCATAAGATAGAGGTTGAAGTCGGTATTTATAAACCTGAAAAAATCAAGTGGAATGCTTAAAGTACTAAAAGCGGGTTTTTATACCACGGTTCAAGATTCTGGCAGGTTTTATTTCAGAAATAAAGGTGTTCCCGTTTCTGGTGTAATGGATGAAATGACTGTTTTTAAGGTAAATTCATTATTAGAAAATGAAGTTTCAGCAGCAGTTTTAGAGATTACCATGACCGGACCAACTCTTATGTTTGAAGAGGAAACCTATATGGCTTTAGGTGGGGCAGAGATGTCAGCAACCTTAAATAATTTACCTATTCAGAATTATAAAGTTTACCAGATTGAAGTTGGTGATATTCTATCATTTGGTAGATTAGATAAAGGATTTAGGTCGTATTTAGGCGTTAGAGAAGGATTTACTTCTAAAAAGATATTGGGTAGTAGGTCTTTTTACAAACCGATAACAAAAGAGAATAGACTACGTGACAATGATTTTGTCCCCTTTCTTTATAACAAATTATTTCAACCGAAAATTTCAGAAATTAAAGTCGATTCTTTTTTAGATGATGATAAATTAGAAGTAAGCAAAGGACCCGAATTTAGTTTGATGACCGACAAGCATTTAGAAGAGATTTTTTCTAAGTCATTTACTGTTGCCCATGAGAACAATAGAATGGCGTATCAAATTAAAGAATCTGTTTCTTCTCATGATATGTCAATGTTAACATCCGCAACAATACCTGGTACTGTTCAGCTTACCCCTGCAGGTAAAATAATAATTTTAATGAAAGATGGGCAAACCACTGGTGGTTACCCAAGAATTCTTCAATTAACAGATAAAGCAATTTGTATTTTGGCACAAAAAAGAGGTGGAGACTTGGTGAATTTTAAATTGGTATAATAGTTTCAATTCGTGTCAGCTTTAAGAGATGTTTTATGAGGTTCTTGACTAATAATTCAAAAGTTTAAGTTTTCCTATTTATGATACTTTTTTTGTAAATGTATTTTATGTACTATTGTAGTATGAAATTATCATTTTTAAGTATCAATGTCATTCTAGTCATTCCTAGTTAGGAACGATATAGCTTTTCATTGTTAAAAAAAACCTGTATCAAATATATTTGATACAGGTTTTTTTTATTGTATTAAAAATAATATCATATAGTTTTGAAGTATTGAATATGGTATAAAATAGGTGTCTAAATAATTGATAATCAATTGATTAATTGAATTTTGGATCAAATGAATTTGTACTGTCAATTATTGTTAAAAATAGAAATTTTTATAAACTTTTATCTTTGATACTACAGCTCAAAGTATTCAAGATAAGCATACGAGAATTACAATATGGAATTGAACAAACACAGTAAGAATGTAACACAGGATCCTACTCAGCCAGCAGCTCAAGCAATGCTTTATGCCATTGGGTTAACTGAAGATGATTTAAAAAAACCATTAATAGGTATTGGTAGTACAGGTTATGAGGGTAACCCTTGTAATATGCACTTAAATGATTTGGCGCAAGAAGTAAAAACAGGTGTCAATGATAGTGGTTTGGTTGGTCTGGTGTTCAATACTATAGGAGTAAGTGATGGTATTTCTATGGGTACTTACGGTATGCGTTATTCTTTACCTTCTAGAGATATTATCGCAGACTCTATGGAGACTGTTGTTCAGGCGATGAACTATGACGGTTTGGTTACTGTAGTTGGTTGTGATAAAAATATGCCAGGCGCTCTTATGGCGATGATACGATTAAATAGGCCTTCTGTTTTAGTATACGGTGGTACTATCGCTTCAGGTTGTTACAAGGATAAAAAACTAGATGTTGTTTCTGCTTTTGAAGCTTGGGGAGAGAAGGTAGCGGGTACTATGAATGAAGAAGATTATAAGGGTGTAATTCAAAATGCATGTCCTGGTGCAGGTGCATGTGGTGGTATGTATACTGCAAATACTATGGCTTCTGCAATTGAAGCATTAGGTATGGCCATGCCCTACAATTCTTCAAATCCTGCTATTGGAAAACAAAAGCAAAATGATGCTATAGAATCTGGTAAGGCTTTAAAAAACTTATTGGAAAAAGATATTAAACCTAGTGATATTATAACACGTAAATCATTTGAAAATGCAGTGCGCTTATTAACATTGTTAGG
>TARA_R110002074_G_scaffold34997_1_pt1 | contig 14656 bp, 18 predicted proteins | sample TARA_R110002074 | Tara Oceans TARA_R110002074 (sample SAMEA4397215) | marine metagenome | biome: Polar Biome; feature: [MIX] marine epipelagic wind mixed layer (ENVO:01000061); material: water (ENVO:00002006), including particulate matter (ENVO:01000060) such as... | depth 10-100 m
TGTGCTTGGAAAAGCAGCGGTACTAGTAAAAATACAAGAGCTTGCTCCGGCACCTAAAACTCCTCCGTTATTAATTGTCGTTGAAGTAATGGGAGTAGTATAACCTCCAAAAGTATTAGTACCCCAACCATAACCATATCCTTGACTGATGGGTCCAATAACATAATAAAATTTAACTGTAGTACTTCCACCCGTGGCTGCAGAACCCGCACTTGTAAATTCACAGGTCATTGTTGTTGCACTGGGTACCGACTTTACTTCAAACAAAGCATCTTCAAAATCTGAATCTGTTAATCCTGTTCCGGTTGGAAGCGTTACAGCATCTAATAAAATAATATCTCCTACCTCAGCTCCGTGAGCGGTGGATGTTGTAATAGTAAATGTGGTTGTACCATCAAAGGTAAAGGTTGCTGAAGCTTGTTCACGTCCTGTATCTAAAGGAGTGATATCATAGACTGCACCTTCATAATAAATATAAAGACACTTATCGGTTCCGATAGCTGCGTATCGGTTCCCCGCTAAATCTACCCAGGTATGTTGATCACGGCCTGCGCCTATAAGTTTAGAGCTAACAAGCTGTTGCCATCCTCCTACTTTTTCAGGAAAGCCATAACGAAAACGAGCATAGTCTGCGTTTACCCATTTAAATTCTGCGCCTGTATCTGAGGATTGTTTATCTAATCCAGGTTCTAATCTGATCTTATGTAACATAGAAAAATCCGTTTCTATTACAATTATACTATATTTTTGTGGAGATCAACCTAGTTTAGGGATGCCTAAGATGGGGCGTTTATCGTATAAATTAGTCGTGGCGTAAGGACCGTTCGCATGATTATAATGCAAAAAAACCTGTGAACATACATTGCCTTCAAAGGGTTCTCTCCAATGTTCTAACTCACACCCTGAATAAATTAACATATCTCCTATCTTTAAATTGACTTTAGTTCCTTTAGGGGCTCCAGGTTTATGTATATTTTTATATTCATCAATAACAAAATCAGCGCCTGTTCCATCAATAAAGATAGGCCATGGATCTCCTCCTAGATGTAAGGTAGTAGAAATCTCACAACTGGGTCTATCTTTATGTCGTTTTAAAATATTTCCTTTTTCATAAATTCGTGTGTAGGAGTATGTTGGGATAAGATCTAATCCGGTTCTTTGTTTCATAATAGGAATCATATAAATAAGTAATGTCTCCATGATCCAGTCAGCATATTTAGAATAACATCCAGGTACTTGTTGATCGGTACGAATACCTATAAAAGGATTCCAACGATTAACTCTATTATTTTTGGTCATCCAATCTACTGCATCCCGTTGCAATAACATATAATTAAAAATAAAGTTAGCCATCTCTTTAGATAGAGCTCCTTTAATGACTTGGTATTTTTTTGTTTTAAACATATTTGTCTCTTACCTTTAAAAAATGAGGTGGCATAATTTGATCTATTTCCCCAGTTTGATCTCGTCTAATTTGAAGTTGATCGGGTAGATAAAACAAAGCTCTAATTTCATCATCAGTCTTAAGGACTCTTCCTTCTAAAGGAAATTCCTTAGGTTTAAAATTTGAAATGATAGCGGGGACGAGAGGAATCTTTAATTCTTTAGCGACCACCAGACGATTATTTCCCACAAGAACTTTTATTCTATTACCATAACGTTTACTACAATACCAACAATACACAGGATCTTTAAATCCATACTTCTTCATAGACGCAGTTAAGGCGTCATGAAAAACATGTTCGGTTCCATTTACAAATTCAGCTCGGGTTAAATGCTCAATTTTTTCTGGAGGTAATTGGGTATAAATAATTTGATTCATCATGTTTTATTTTCCCATTGATTGCGAATATAAGCGGCGCTATCTCCATTCCCTTGTATAAAATTAAAAGAAATAGATACTCTCCATCCTTGTTCTCCTTTTTCTTTTGTTTGATTAGACTCAACTCCATGAGGAAGCCATGCAGGAAACATCATACATTGTCCTTCCATGGGTGGATACTTAATCACTCTCCATAGTTGTTTAGGTAATTTATCTAGTCGCCTCGGCATTAAAAGATTAGGTCCAGGTCTAGGGTCTTCTACCCAAATACATCCTGAGTCTTTAGGAACTTTAACATAGTAAGCTCCTGACCAGGTTGAATTAGGATGAACATGAACTTTATTATAAGCGCCAGGATAATTAATATTGCACCACATATTTCCTAAAAAGAAAGGATGTTCTAAACCATAGTCTTTAAAAAGTTCTTCAACCATTTTAGATAAATGTTTAATTAAAGGTTTATATTCTTCTCGTTTATTCATGTCCGTAGGACTATGCCAACCTCCTCCTGAATTAGTTCTGGTCTCACCTTTTTCTTTTTTACTCCAAGCCTTAATATGCTTAAATAAATGTTTATTTAAATTAAGCGCATCAGGAAAAATTCCTGTATAAACAGGAGTAGGAAATAAAAGTTCTCTGTGGATTTTCATTTAAAGGAAGGTCCTCCAAACCACATCACTAAAGAACGTCTAATACCTTTTTTAACTTTAGTTACACGGTGTCGAAGAAGACTACAAAAATAAACAGCTTGTCCCTGTAAAAGTTGAGGGGGTTTATTACCTTCGGTCATAAACTCGAGGTCGCCTCCTTCAAATTCCTCAGCAGGAGAAAGTAAAATGGTCATAGATATTTTTCTAACGGGAGGTTCATGCATACAATTAACTTCCCCATCCATATGCCAATCATAAAATCCTCCTTTAGGATATTCAGTAAATTGTCCGGGTTCGGTAAGCTGCATTCCTTCATAACCAAAATGATTTCGATTGGCTTGAAGCATAGACTGTTCAATAATTTTATACGCGGAGGGAAGTACACTAAAAGGAATCCAACTGATAGTAGTAACTCTTTTTTTAGTATCATGCTTTCCTTGTCTTCCACCTTTATGTCCTACCTTGGCCTCTTCTTGTTCTTGCTGATGACCTACGTTGATAATATCTTGGCACTGTTGTGGAGTAAATATAGGCTGTACAGTATTAGCTATTAAAGATTTCCATTTAGGTTCAAACATTATTGAGCCGTCCTTGATTTAACTGGGTTATAATCAACATCAATATTACAAACTAATGTTCTTCTTTTTTCTTTTTTATTAGTAAAAGGATAAACGACATGTCTCATGTCATAAGGAAAAACATAAAAGTCTCCTATCTTCATTTGAGGAGAATAGTCTGAAGTTACAAATTGTCCTGAAGCACTTCCTAATATTTGAAGTTGTCCATTCATCGGTTGATCCGGTCGTGTAACTTCTGGTCCCATGTCTTTAGGAAGTTTAAGAATCATTACCGAAGATAATCCCGTAAAAAGTTTGCCTTGATGAATATGAACAGGGTTATAATCTCCGGCTTTCATTTCATTAACCCATATAGAATTAATGTCCATCGTATGGTCATTACACTTATTAAATTTTAAATAATGATCAAAGGTAGCATAAAACCATCTTAAAATGTCCTCGCTTACATAACTATGGGTATGCATTTTTTCGCTGTTAGGTCCAGAAAAGAATAAAGAAACTTCATCAGGAATTTTTCCTGCAAGTTGTTTGTTAGCATTCGGTAAATGTTTCTTTTGAGTTTCGTAAATTTCGTTAAGTCCAACAAAGACTTCAAGAGGAACTTGATATCTTAAAATCGATTGACCTAAGAAAACAAAGTCAAATTTCATTTTACTTCTTTATTTGTTTTTTCTTCTGGCCTTGAGGTAAAAGTTCTCCAGACTGTCTTACTCTTTTTAAAGTTTCCAGTTGACCCAGTACATTAAAGACTTCGGGTTGGGAAGAACCAGGAGTTAAAGTTAATTTTTGTTGTTCAAGTCGGTGGGTATAGGATTCGGCTTGGTGGCTATTAACATCTTTGTCATCAAACTGACCATCATTAAATTCTTTTTTAAGTTTAGACCAAGTACTAATTTCTTTCATACGAGCTTTAGCAACTAGCTCCATACTAGATCTACCATAAAGTTTTTCTTCCAGTTGAATTTGAAGAAGTTCCTTTTCTAAAGGATCTTTTTCCATTTTAATTTTACGTTCAATCTTTTCAATTTCAATATCATTTTTTCGATAGTCAAAAGAAAGAGACATTAAATTTTCAAAATGGGTATTTTGTTCTCTAACAGATTGCCAATATTTAGCTGCGTTCGTACCATATTTATTATCAGATAAAACAGAAAAACGCATTTCAGTTTCCGTTCTAAACATTTGTTTTTTAGACCAAGTATCCTGAAGTTCAGGAACCATCTTTTTAAATTCACTGACATCAGACTTATCTAATAAAGCCATAAGGTGTTTAACTTCCTTATTTGCTTGCTTTTGAATACTTCTTTTTTCTTTATTCATTCTTTCTCCAATATAGTTATTTTAAAACTAAACGCAAGGCTTAACTCGCAGTAAAAGTTTTAATTCCATACGTAGTGTCTGGAACAGTCCATTCTTCTGAAGTCGCTACATCTCCAGGTGAGCCTCCAAACAGTATAGCTGAAGTACTACCTCCGGTACGACTCGAGCCCGCTGACACAACAGCATCACCCATAGCCGCCACTGACGTCCAAGAAGTACCATCCCATGTTTCTGCTGAAGCAGTATTAACCGTTGGTGGTGCAGGATCCCCAGTTGAACCTCCAGCAATTACACTCAATGATGTTGTTCCTGACAGACCCGCTTCAATTCTTCCCAACACAAGAGTGTTGGCAGATTGAGTCCATGATGTTCCATTCCAAATTTCTGTTAAACCTACTCTTGAGCCTGGTCCATTTGAATAAGGTGAAGCTGCTGGAATACCATATCCACCGACGCACATAGCTGCTGTTTGTGTTGCGCCCGTCACTGAAGCATATTGTCTTGCTACAGTTAAATCTGCCTCTTCGGCCCAAGTTAAACCATTAAAAACTTCTGTTGCTCCATCAGCTGGTCCAGAACCAGCTACTAATCCTGCAGTTGTTGTTCCTGCTCCGCCAAAAAACCCTTGTCTTCCAGATTGTAAATCTCCTGACTCTGTCCAAGAAGAACCATTCCATATTTCGGTCAATGTTGACTGAAGTGGTGGTGGAGGAGCCCCATACCCTCCGGCATAGCCCGCATCGGTTGTAGTTTGTCCAATACTACCTCCAGAATATCTCTCACTATTTGCATCCGAAAGATTGGTCCAACCCGTTCCATTATATTCTTCTACGTATTTAGTAGCACCCGATGGGTACACACCAGGTTTTGAACCAAAAAAAGCTAGAGCAGCAGTTTGTGATCCAGTGCCACCCAATTGCGATCTTCCATAATTTAGTGATCCACCTGAAGACCAAGTTCCTGTGCCTACAACAGCTTTATATCCTTTTAAAACATTGCTCGCCGTATTATACCAAACATCTCCTTCTTGAGCGATACTCACAGTCGAAGGAACAGACCATTCTTCTGTTAAATTTGAATAAGTAGGACCTGGATAATATCCTCCAATCGCTAACGCTGTAGCTCCAGTAGTAGAAGCATTGGATGCTGTGCCTCCACCTTGTCTTGCCGTAGCTAAATCTGCTAGTTCGGTCCATGCCGTACCATTATAATATTCTGTATTTCCATGAAAAGAACTTGGAGGATTAACTCCCATAAAAGCTAGAGCAGTGGTTACTGATCCTGTTCCTCTAATTCCATAACGAGCGGTATTTAAATCTCCAACTTCTGTCCATGAAGTTCCATTCCATTCTTCAACTGTAGCAACAACGGTAGGTTGTTCGCCTCCTCCGCATAAAGCTGCTGTTGATGTGCCTGCTCCAAAAGCATCAGCGTGGCCTGCATTTAAATCAGGTGAGTTAGACCAGCTTGCACCATTATATTCTTCTGTTTGAAGTTTATCAGGACTTAATCCTGACATGGAGATAGCTGCTGTTTGAATTCCGGCACCTGCCATTTTGGCACTAGAGTTATTCATATTGGATCCTTCAACCCAAGTTGAGCCATCAAATTCTTCACTATTATCAGTTTGACTAGGATTTTCTCCTCCGAATACTAAACCCGCTGTTTCTATTCCACACGAGCCACCGTATTGTCTACCATCCGTCATAGGATTAGGATTAGCTGACCATGAAGCTCCATTATATTTTTCAGTGGCTGCACCTAATGAACCCGAATATCCTCCAGCATAGACTGCTGCAGTTTGAGTTCCAAAACCTTGACCATAGGCTCTTCCGGTATTTAAAGTTCCTCCACTAGCCCATGTTCCTGCTTCAACTGCTGCTTCATAAGGATCCGTTGCAAGAGATTGAACTTGAAAACCTTTTATTGTTGAATATGTTGCCATTAGCTTACCGTCACCGTTTTAACTGTTGTTCCATCATAAAATTTTAAAGCGCCACCTGATGAATTATACCAAACCTGACCTTCATTTAAAAAAGTATTAGGCTCTGAATTTTCGGTATATAAAAAACTTTGTGTTGAATAAGAGGGGTGTCCTCCCATTATTAAATAGTCTCCTACGGGACTTCCCATAGAAGCAAATTGTCCACCTCTTGCCGATGGTATAGCAGTTGCGTTAGAAAAAGAAGTTCCATTCCAACTTTCCACATTATCAGCATAACCTGGACTCGGTATAATAGGAGAAAGTCCTCCTGCAATTAATCCTGCAGTTGAAGTTGTTCCTGCTCCCGGGTTTGCCATTTGTTCTCGACCTTGATTTAATGCATTACCGATTGTCCATGAAGTACCATTATAAGTTTCAGCTTTCCATGTATTAGGACCATCAGGAGAGCTTCCCCCAACAGTAACTGCTGATGTTTGAATTCCAAATGCTCTATTATTATTTCTTGCCGTATTGGTTGCACCACCTGAAGACCACGTTGCGCCGTTATATTCTTCCACCGCTGTCGTAATAGGTGATTCTCCACACATACATAAACCCGCTGTGGAAGTTCCCACTCCAGCCATTTGTTTTCTACCAGTTCCTAGAGTTCCTCCAGAACTATAACTTGCTCCATTATATTCAAGCGTATTATTTCTAGTGCTACCTACTTGATAACCGCCAAAAATAATTCCAGCTGTTTGAGTTCCAGCACAAGCAAAATCAGTCATCGGTGTAGGAAGATTAGTTACTTCCGTCCAAGACGTACCATTATATTCTTCGGCATTCGCAGTATATCCTAATGGATCATCGGCTCCTCCGCCAGCCCATGTGGCGATGGATGAGCCTAAACCTGCTCCATTTTGTCTTCCGGTATTCATAGCTCCACCAGCTGACCATGCTGCAGTTGCGACAGGATCAGCAGATAAGGTCTGAACTTTAAAACCCGAAATGCCTTTGTAAGTTGCCATAGTTAAGTCCTACGGTAATGTATATTTTACGGGTCTGGTATGATGGTCTTTAAAATTATCCGATTTCGCATCGTAAGCTACTTGAGCTTCTTCAATTGCGGTATCACAGATCGTTTGAGCTTGTGGTTTTGTTTTACCCGTACCACTCACTCTGTTAATCCACGATATACCTGCCGGATTATTACCAACAACCCAAACATCGCCAGCATGACCAGACAGGTAGAAATCATGACGATCTTGATGCGTAAAGAATCCCTTTCCTGTGTTAGTTGCTGTACAATATGTGTTTGCCATAGTTTGTCCTCCTTATTTTAAAATTTGTTATATCTCATTATTAACTCACTGTCACGGTTTTAACAGTATAAACGGGATCTGTCCATTCTTCTGTGTCAGTCGTATTCGGTGTAGAGCTGGTTGTTGCTCCACCAAAAAATAAAGCTGATCCGCCCACTGTTCCTGCTCCCGATCCAGTAGCAGAACAATAAGCTCGCGCTGTTGTTACATTCGCTACTTCTGTCCATGAAGTACCATTATAAGTTTCAACATTACCAATTATTGTATAACTTGGAGGTCCATTTCGACCAGATATTTTTACTGCTGACGTTGAAATACCGGCTCCGCCGCCTAAATCAGCAGCAGTATTAAATGCTCCTACTATTGACCATGAAGCTCCATTATATTCTTCAACTTGTGATCCTGGTGCTGGACCTTCAAAACCTCCCATATATAATGCTGCCGTTTGAGTGCCACAAGATTGCCCCATAGCTCTATATCTTCCGGTGTTTAAAGTACCACCTGAAGCCCAACTTGCACCATTATATTCAAAACTTGTGTCTGCTCCTGCGGGAGTTGCGCCCGTTGAGCCGCCCATAATTAAACCGGCTGTTAGTGATCCTGCTGTTCCTGCTCCTACCATTGTAGTAGGTACATTAGTAACTTCAGTCCAATTAGATCCATTATATTCTTCAACAGTAGATTGATGAACGCCTGGGGGACTAAGAACTCCACCCGTACTTACAGCAGCAGTTTGAGTTCCAAAACAGAAATTGTGATCTTTGGGTTGGTTCATATTATTACTTAATGACCAACTTGCACCATTATATTCAATTGTATTATTAAGAATTACTTCAGGTGGGCCTCCGTCGTATCCGCCTCCAGACACCGTTGCAGTTTTAGTTCCGCACGCGCCAAAATTTCCACGCTTGCTTGGTAGAGCTCCTCCTGAAGCCCAAGTTCCTGCCCCAGCCACAGTTATTTTCCACGCTCCTGTAGTTGAATTATACCAAACCTGACCTTCTGATTGTGCAGTAGGTGGATCTGTGTCCAGTTTTTGAATTGAAAAACCTTGAATGCCTTTATACGTTGCCATAAGGATTATTTATCCTTTAATAACCAACCGTAAGTAGCTCCTGAATAAACTAAAGTAAAGCCAGCATTTTCAACAGAGACTGTTAAATCTGCAGCTGTTCCTTGAATTTTATGTGAATTACGACCGACAGTTAGATTGTTAGAATCAAAAGTTCCAGCATAATCAACACACGTTACTTCATCTCCGACTGAAGCTGAAGTAGGCAGTGTCACTGTAAATGCTGCGGAAGAGGTATCACAAAAATACCCATTACCTGCTACAGCATTTGCTGGATCAGCGGTGATAACCGCTTGCCATGATGTTCCACCTGAATTATCTACCCATGATAAAACACCACCTGTTGTTGATGTTAAAATTTGATCATTAGAAGTAGCAACGGCTGCGGGCATCTCTAATGTATAAGATGTCGTTGTACCTGCTGCTTTCAGTCCAATGTACTCTCCTCCTGTAGTGTCTTGTAGTCTTAATTCTTTCTGTGATCCAATATTTAAACCATCTGCAGCAACCCAAGTTAGATTTGCATCTCCCCCGAAAGCTCCAGCATTATTATATTGAACCTGTGTTGTAGATCCTGCAACGGATCCAAAATCAGCACTGGCATCTAAAACGTTTGTACCATCACTGTAAAGTAATTTTGTTCCTGTAACTCCAGCGGCCCATGTAATTCCTGTGCCTGAAACTGTTTTAACTTGAACGCTATAAGTTCCCCCTGCTTCAGCATTATTAATCAACCACCAGTTTGGTGTAGAATCTGGAACTGTTAAAATTCCATTTCCTGCTGATAGGGTTCCTGTTAATTTCCAAACTCTTGTTGCAAGAGTAGCTCCTGTTGAGCCTTCTGTTTTAACTAAAGCTGTAGTTCCATTATCTGGAATAGCTTGCGTAGTAAATCCACCTGAAATTTGTTCAATGATATCCCAGTTGGTATTAGTTAATGTACCCCATGTACCGGCTTTTTCACCGGTAGCCATTTTTTGAATTCCTAGGGCTGTATATGTAGATGGCATATTTTAAAATCTCCTAAACTGTTATTTTACTATAATCAAGTAATGTTTCCCTGTCAACTACTATGCTGCTGTTTTATCAATCTCAGTCCAAGTTACAGAGGTTCCTTTACTTACTGGAGACCATGCAAATGCTGAAGCTCCAGTGTTAATTGTCATTCCTAATCCATCGGGACTAACAACGGCTTTCCCATCGATAATTACACTACCTATGGATGATGTCAACCCTAAACCAACCACTGGATAAGCAGAATCTTGTCTAATTGTTCCTATAGAAGCTGCTAATCCTAACCCAGTTAAATCAATGGTAACATCTGTAAATGCAGTTTCATCGCCTAAAGATGCTGTTAATCCTAATCCATCTATCTCAACAAGTGTTCCTCCTTCAACATAAGAGATACCTACTGAAGAAGTCATAGATACTCCTGTGACTGGAATAAAATGACCATGAGTAGCTATGACTGTTCCTACAGCCGAAGTCATACTTAATCCTAATGGTGTAATTGCAAACGTTCCTGCTATAGCTCCAACAGAAGCTGTCATGCTTACACCACTTACTAATTCATGAATTGAATCAGCTACAATCCCTACACTACCTACGGAAATATCTCCTTGAACACCTGTTGGAAGAACTGAATAAGTATCTCCCCAGGCTCTATTACCCCAGGATCCTCGACCCCAACCTTGTTCAATAGTTCCGGTTGCAGTTTCATCTCCTAAAGAAGTCGTTAAACCTAATCCTGTAAGTTCAACAGTAGCAGTAAGAGATTCAATACCCCAATCGTTATCTCCCCAACCAAGACGACCCCATCCTGTCATATGATAGGCTAAAACTTCTCCAACTGAGGAAGTTAGTCCTAAACCAGTAAGAGATGTATCCGAATCATTTTGTTGATTCCATGCTCCTGAACTCCATCCTAAAGCTCCAAAAGTATTTTGAGTAAGATCAACAATTCCTCCCATGCCAATTCCATGAACGTAACAAGCAAAATAAAAATCTGTTTCTGAAGAAGGTGTAATTTCTATGTAACGTGTAGTGGCTGCGTTGAAAGTTGTAGTGTTAGTGTAATCAGATTGATTACTTGAACCGTCTAAATAATAAGTAACACCGGAAGAAATAATTCCGGCTCTCATAGTAGAAGTACTTGTACTATTAGAAGTAGAAAAAATTAAAGGATGATTGTCGTTTGTTGATCCTGATTGATCTAAACGTACCGTTCCGCCATTAACCCATGGAAAAGTATAACTTGTAGGTTGTGAACCATCAAAAGTATAAATTGAACCAGTAGAACCAGTTTGATACTGAGTCCCTGTTGAGACTGCAATGGTAACCGTCAGATTCGCCATCGGAGCTTACCTCCTTAGGCTATTCTCAATATCGCTTGTGTACTTGTTGGTGCTGGAAATTGAATTGTAAAAGTTCCCGCTGTTGAAGTTTTATCTCCACCAAAATCTAGAACACAGACTGCTTTATCTGAAGAAGAAGTATTATAAATTAATGCTCCTCTTGCAGTAACAGTTGCGGTTTGCCATGAGACATTAGCAAAATCAACACATGCTGTATCAGATTCTAATGTAACCAATTGACTAGCTACTGCTAATTTTTTTCCACCAGCACTATAATTAGTTCCAGAAGTTTCTCCAGCTGTTAAATAATCTGTTGTTGATTTACCAATAGTAGCAGTACTAATATACATTGCAATTTTAAAAACATCTGTACTGACCCCAAAGTCGTGTTCGCCTTCTAAGATCTGTGTTTTAAATGAATTACAAACTGCACTTGTTGTTATTGCCATAATTTTCCTATTTTACTAAACCCGAATCTGTTGTGGAAGGGGTATTAAGAGGAATACGAATTGTACCACTTGTGTAATCTCCTCTTCTACGTCTTCCAATTTGTTCAAGACCGAATTTATCTATTTCCTGTTTATATCGATTTTCATAGTATGTCAACATATCCATTGGCCCTTTTAAAAATCCGTAAGCTTCAACAATGCTAGCATATAACAGTCCATTTCCAAAGCGTTTACTGATATAAGTTGAAGTATTTCCTGAACTTAAACCAGTTGGCATCTTTAAATATTCAGCTTCGATAGTATAAGTACTTACATCTGGAGCCGGCGCAATTTTAAAATAGCCTGAACCTGATCCATCTCCGCCATCATAATTAGCCCAGTATCTAGGTTTACCCCTATTATTAGTCGTATCTTGTGTATATTCATCCAGCATAGTTTGGTCGGCTTTTTCTAAATACCACATATTATCCGAATCAGTCATTTTAATAGCTCTCATAATTAAAGTTCCTGAAGGAGCATTATAAGTAGCTTGACCTGCTATAGCGGTTGCTTGAAAATAAAAGCGATATGCATCAATATTAACGTCTCTAAAAATTCTTTCTTCAGCATTACCAATTAATTGATCAGTAATTGTAGAAGATAAAACTGAAGTATCAGTTTCAGTAAAATTTAATATAGCTGTTGTTAATGTTGAATAAGTAAATTCTGCCATTATGCTTGTATAGTAACAGGTCCAATACTGACCATGCCACCGCCTCCTTCTTGAAATCCTGTTGTAGCAGTATTCGAATCTACTGTAAACTGGTAAAAATTTGATGTTTGAACAAGAGTAGTACCATATTGAGAAATTACATATCCCGCCGCTTTAGCAATATTACCTCCTTGTATTCCATCAAAATTAGGAGGATCTGCATATTGAGCTACAGGATTCGTTGTTGATCCCGTTCCTGGTGCATACATGGTAGCTCCATAAAAACGATAGGTATCTCCCATCGTTCTATTATGACCTGGTTCATTAACCCGAATCACATTCGTCGCCGCAGTTTGAGTTTGAAATGCATTAAAAGGTAATAGTGTTGTAGTAGCAAATTCTGTTCTAGCCGTTCTTGCATGAAGTAAAGCTTGAGGATCTCCACCTGTTACTTTAATTTCTAACTGAGGAGATTTAGGTTCATATTCAGAAATATGGACCCACATCCCCGTCCATTCTCTCACCATTTCCGTATAAGGATAAGCTTGTCCATCTCGATCTGAAATAGCTAATGAATATTTTCCTTGAGAAAAACGTGCCGTCATTAAGACACCGCTGGGTAATAAGTTTGAGGAGTAACAAATGTACTAGATGCAGAGCCATCTTCGGCTAGCGCTCTAGCAAATTCATCCTCATAATAAAGTTTTAATTCTTGAGTTTTAGCAGGGTTTATTTTTTGACTTAAATAAAAAGCTAGACCAGACACCATACAAGGAAAAAATCTATAAGGAACATCCGTTGCAAAAGTATAAGCTCCATCTTTAGCTTGAGAATTAGGAAAAGTAATACCTGCGTCTTGAATTCTTTTTACATAATAAATATTAAGATAGTTACCCGCTTGGGAAGAACCTGGTTCAATGTATAAAGTAAGTCTTGTTTTATCGATAAATCTTTCTATCCAAAATTGACTAGGAACACCTTGAGTTTTTTTATTAGCTAAAGCTGCATAAGTTGAACGATCAATTTTAGTTAAGGTAATATCGCTTTGACCCGTTTCTCCCGTATTAGTTCTGTAAGCCGTAGTTAAAATATCAGTTGCATTATAAATAAAAGTTGAAGACGCATCTGATCTTGCGGGATTAGTAGTATTAGAATTTCTTACTGTAGAGTCCCAATAAATATCATAGACTCCTTGTCCATCGTTTATATAAATACTGGTATTAGCAACTTCCCAGAAATGAATTCCGCGATTGCCCCATTCAGATAATAAAATGTTAAGAGAAAAAAGAGCAGTACTTAAGCTCAGTCCAGATGTTAATTGTACATTACATCTTTGATACGCTTCTTCAATGCATTGAGAAACTGAAGGGTTAAATGCGAGTGTGTCTGAAGTCGCCATTTAGACCCCTAACCGTAGAATACCGTAACTTTATTTACAGTAGTTAAATCTATTTTTGCACTGGTCTCACATCTAATACCAGTTCCTGGAAAAAGCATATATTGTCCACCCGCATGAGTTGGAATACTACATACTGTCGTAGTATTATCTTTAATATCAATCGTGCCTTGTCCAATGGTACCATCATAATGAACAGCTAATACTCTAGCTGGTCCAGCAAAAATCGTGTCTGCACCCGTTGAAGTAAATGTGACTGCCTTTACATCTGTTGGATATGTACTCATAATTTTCTCCTAATTTTGCGAGCTCCCGAAGGAGCTCACATTATTTTATTAGCTTATCGCCCAAACGCCTTGAACTGCAACAACAGAATATTTAGAACTACCATGTAGAGTAGCGAGACTAACAAAGTCTCCTACTTTTTGAGTAGCTTGAGTATTCGTTAATGTAGCTCCATTGGTTTGTTTGAAATGGATCTCACCAGCATCGCCAGTAAGTTTCACTTCATTCGTATTATCTGCACCTGTGTTTATAACTGTAAACACCTGTCCTCCAGCATGCGTTGGAACGGTAAATGTAGGACTTCCTGATTTACTAGTAAATTGTGTACCAGAATCAGTATCCGCTACTAACGTGTAGTTAGCGTTTTTTTCTGTTAGATTGTATCCAGACAGGCCGCCTTCGTTGAATTTGCCCTGTAGTACTGGACCTCTAAACAATGTTTGTGCCATGATTATAATCCTCCTAGTTATTGAATGTTGTCTCTAGGCCGTCGACTATACGCGTCAACATTCTATTAAATAATTGTATAGTACTTTTTTTATAGCCTACTTTTTAGTAGAGCGCAAGGTATCCTGTAGTAAAAAGTTGATTTTGGTGATAGCGCTTAAGTGGCTATCGAAACTTCGGCCTTGGAACTTTGAATTTTATTCTCCAGATTAGCTACTCTATTTTCTTCAGCTTTAATCTGAGTAATAGTTTCTTTAATAGCATGATCAATTTTGATCATGTTAAGAGTATATTTTCCATTTTCGTTATACTCCTGCTCCCAACTTAACTCCAAGGACTTCTTTTG
>TARA_R110002074_G_scaffold31403_3_pt1 | contig 14645 bp, 2 predicted proteins | sample TARA_R110002074 | Tara Oceans TARA_R110002074 (sample SAMEA4397215) | marine metagenome | biome: Polar Biome; feature: [MIX] marine epipelagic wind mixed layer (ENVO:01000061); material: water (ENVO:00002006), including particulate matter (ENVO:01000060) such as... | depth 10-100 m
GTTCTGCCTCTGGGGTTGTCTCCTCGGGTGGGTATACGCACTTATCGGGTACGTTGATTGTTGCTTCAGGGTTGTAGTTTAAAGATTTAGGATCCATGCAGCCATAGATGGGTTCTGGTGACGGTGGTGCTTCCTGTTGGTATTGACATGAGCCGTTGTCTTTGTTCGCTTTCGGATCATAATTGAGGGCGGTGGGGTCCGTACAGCCAAGAACAGTTTGCGGTGTTGTCGTCGTTGTTGCTTGTTCGAACTGGCAAGAACCATCGTCTTTATTTGCATTTGGGTTATAGTTTAGAGCATTGGGGTTCATACAACCAAGAACCGTTGGTGGCGGCGGCGCCTGCGTGTTAAACTGGCATGTTCCATTGTCTTTATTGGCTTCAGGATTATAATTTAATGCTGTAGGATTCATACAACCATAAATGACTTCAGTCGTGGGTCCTCCACCGCCGGGCATTGTGGTGCCGGTGGGCTCTTGGTCGTCAAAGCCGCCGGTGGTGGTTCCCTGATATTGGCAAGAGCCATTATCTTTGTTTGCTTGTGGGTTATAATTTTGCGCATTTGGATCTGTACAGCCTTCAACAACATCTTGGCCGGGTTGACCATTGGTTGGGATGTTCTCGCCGTCTGGCGCGTTCGGGTCAAAGAATTGTTCTTTTTCTTTTTCTTGCCCCTCTACATAATCATCATCAGTTGTATCGGGGAAGCCGTCGGAGCCGGTTGCGCCACCGGTAGGAATATACGTCACACCAATACTGTCATTTACGTTTCTATCAACAGTGGAGTTAAAGTCTTTTTTAACCGTTAACAAATCTTTATCTGGGTTAGAGTTGCCCGTTGGGTTGTTGTTCTGATCTAAATCGCCGCTGCTTGTGTTGTCGGAATTAACTTTGTCACCCAAGACATCTAGTAATTTTTTTTCAAACTTATCTATAATATCAAGGATTGTCTGCATGCCTTCGGGGCTCCCCGTCTGAAGGCTAGTTTTGCTTAAAACGTAATTTACTATTTCTTGTCTCGTGTTCCCTGTCACCACCTGTACAATATCTACTAGTTCTGTTGCCGCGGCTGTCATAACATTAACATGCTTGTCGCCATTATTGTTTCTATAATTATTTTTGAAGCGATTGTTTACATAGTCGTAGCCGTTGTACCCTTCAACATCATTTATCAAATCCTGTAGAGCATCTTTTATAGAAGACGTAGCAGACACTTTTTCATTCATATAAGATACTGCTGGGTCTTTAAATTGAATTTCTACCGAGTAACGGAATATTCCGCTTGTGATAGAAGATATATCTGTGTCTTGGACTGCAAATGCTCGGAAACCGAAATCGGAGATTCCTGTAACTATTGTTTCTTGTATTGTTCCAGATTGTGTTTCCGGGAGTCCGTCTAGGTCTTTATCTATAGAGTAAGTACTGGTGATAAGGCCACCAGAAGATTCGCTAAGTACTTCACTGTCATATAGCGATTCTGTTTCAGTGTAGATTTTTTGATCGGACGAGCTAACCACTAACACTTCTTCAGTTGATTGATTATCAAGATGTGCGTCACTTGTTTGTGATACCCCTGAAGCTGAAATTCCTTGGTCTGTTGAAGCAGCCTGTCTAAATATTTGAATACTCTCTATCGGTGCTGAGTTGTAGATATTATTGTCTTTGAGACCGGGGAAGTAACTTTGTGATTTGACGATGTTTGCATAATCTGTGTAAAACACAAAGTTAGTTTTGCCGTCTGGTGTACGCGATAGGGTGGCATCAGAAGTTAAAGCAGCAACTACTGATTCTCTGGTAGATGCGCTGTTGGTTGCGTCTATTACGGCAAACGGATCAGCCATTATTGAAGTGCCAACATCTATGGCCAACAACTCATCCATGACCGCTTCATCTGTAACCGTAATGTTTGGTATGGCCTCTTGATCAAGTACTACGGAATCTCCGAGAGAAGTTTCTGTACCGCCTAAGAACGGATTTTTGTGATATACCGGGCCTGTCCAAATTTGTCCGTTAGATTGCTGCTTGTAAATATAGGACTCTTTGTTAGTTGCACCGTTTGTGACGACCACCTCGTGTGAGACACCTATAGACATTAATTGTTTTGTTGCAGATTGTAAACTGACTGAAGAGTCTGTTCCTGCATCATTTTGCATTTCTTCGAAATCAATATCTTTAAATGTTATGATTTCAAGGTGATCTAAATTTTCCCTTTCAATGGGCAGTGATACAGAATAATTTAATTCATATGCTTGCGAGCCATCTGCCTTGGCCTTAACTCTAGTGTTTGACAATGTGCCGGCATGGTGATTTTTTGGGTCGATGTAAGTAACTTCTGCATCCCCGTTTAGAACTGCCTTCTCAACCACTGCTTTTACATCTGTTGTAGGGGACTGAATCCTGTTAGTATAACCGGGTTTGGTGAATGCCACCACAGCTATCTTTGTGTAATTCATAAGTCTGTCGGTTACAGGATGACAGCAATCTCCACAGTCTTCTTCATACCATCCCATGGGAGGCTGTTCTGGGGTGTGAGAGGTAGGGTTCTTTGGTATATGCTGCGTATCACAATCTTCTGGATTTTCCGTGCCCGGCTTTTCGTCTAAACAAATCTTGTCGACCGGTGGCGGACAATTTTCATTTTGTGGGCTAAAAAGTTCTTCAGCAGATAAAAATATCTCTGTTGTAGAGGTGCCCAGATTGATTTTGCCTAATTTAACATCACTCATTTACAGATTACCCCCTAATCATCGCACTCTGAAGTTGAAGTTGTTGAAGTTGTGTCCGTCGGTGTTGGACAACTTGCGGCGGCGCCGTCAAGATATACGTTATATTTCGTTGGCGCTCCACCGACTATATTTGTACAATCAATATCAAGATCAACAAATAGATTTTTCGACTCAAAAGTGTCTTTAGCAACGCAGATATCTGTCAGATCGATTTCATTATCAACAAAAACATTAAAATAGTAGTTTGCCATGTGGCGGTCTGCGACCAATAAGTTTGTGTCAGTAGTAACCGGCTCATCTAGCAATATGTTATTCTCTATTAATATGTCTGGTTTTTCGAAATACAACGGTTTCATATTTTCTATGATAGATCTTGCTCCAGTCAGGCCGGCGCGGGCGGATACTTTATCTTCTTCTTCTATTTCATATACTTCAATTTCAAAATTAGTTTTATTATATTCTGTATTTTCCTCAACAACTTCCAATAACAAGTGGTCTGGGTCAATACCTACATAGGTACCGTCTGAAAATACTCGGCTTGCTATAGCTGGATCTGGGTCCATAATTAAACTAGAGTTAGAACCCGTGCTGAAAATACCTGTCTTGTATTTTATATCGATATCAATTTGTGGAATTTGTAGAGTTTGATAGCTAGCAGTTAATTGTGGAATTGATGAAATTATTTCTCCATTTAGTACCTTAATTGACCAATTTGGAGCTAATTGAGTTGTTGGAGAACAAGTTCCTAAAGGATGCGTGGACAAGAACATTTTGTCTTCGTTCATTTGAGTCACTGAGGCTAAGCGAGCTGTTTCGCTTTTTACGGCTGCTGCGCTCAAGACAGTCGAATCTATTTGTTTAACGTTTTGATCGCGGCTGGCTCTTGATATTTGAGTTTTAGCTTGTGGCGTATTGTGCTGAATTCTGTCTTCTATTTCTTTAGTGTACTCAGACAAGCCTACATACTTGCCGTCATATAGAATATTACTATCGTGAAATGAATAATATACGGGCTTTAATTTGCCTATCGATAAAAGATATCTTCCATGAGGAGTAAGTTGAACATCTAATACTTCTTCTTTTTTATTTGCGAAAAGCATTATCTATTTCTCCCCTTTATAGGCAATAGTGAGGTCGCTGGCTTTCCTTGTTCAACCTTTTGAACTCCGCTGTTCAACAAGTCTTCTTCGGTATTAATAACTAGTGCAGAATCAATATCTTGTTCTGTTGGGCTAATCTTAATCTCAGATTCTAATTTAATTAATTCTACCATGGAGAAGAAATCATATGGCCAGTTGTAACTATATGACAATTCTTTATCCACTTCGTCGCCTGTACGGCCGGCCTTAAATCTAAATTTATACCTTGGGTCCGCGTCGTGATCGGCGACTGCTACTTTGGAGAAATAGTTTGTTGGGGCGCGTTGTTTGACTTTGAACACTAGCCATTTTAACTTATCTGGTAGTGTGTCTCCGGAGGCTTTGGAGTATTTTCCATATAGCTCATTTAATAATAGTTTATGACTAACAGTTGTTTGGGCCATCTTAACTATTTTACCCGAAGGCGGCATTAAGTTTTGCCACATATGACTAAGGTCATTCTGATCGAATTCAAATTCGAATTCAAAGAAGTACATGGCTATAGGATCAACTTTGTCAGGATAAGTAATACAGTCCATTGTCGGAGGCACAACAAATTTTTGCAGAGATTGGACCATTTGTTTAATAGATTCGCCTACTCCTTCAACATCTGGATTCAGAACAGCTTTTTTTACAAGCTCTTTATCGACCTTAAAGAATGTTCTTTTTCCTTTGTTCTCAATAAATGGTATTGCAACAACTGCTTCACTAGCCACTTTCTTCTGTGCAGTTTGTCCCAACTTAATCGATTTGTTTTCGAACTCTACAACATCAAGTATAGGAATAATTTCAGTTGTACCATGTCCATAAGCACCCTTAATATTAGTATAGTCGAATTCGCCTTGGAACGGATCAATAGTGTGGCCAGCATAGGCTCCGGATAGGAACCTTTTAACTCGGTTTTTTATAAAGCTTTGCGGGATATCTTCAAGTTCCAAGAATATTCCTCTTGATGGGTCTGTGGGCATAACTCCGAACTGGTGCCACATTCCCTTCGATATAGACTCAGAATTGTTTGTCGGAACGGTTAAGGTTCCGTTTGCGTTTGTAATAGGGTGTACACCAGTATCACCAAAGTTATACATTGGTGTCTCAAATTTTGGTTGTATAATCCACACTGAATTATCGTCCCCAGACGGGCCAACATTAGTAACATTGCCATTGGCATCGAAATCTACTGTTGGTTCTTGAATTTTTCCAAATAAATTAAAAGAAGAACTCAATTGCATAGAGAATCTATTAATATTTAAGTTTCCATAGGGGTGAGTGTTATTTGATACCGTGCCTAGACCAAGATGATCAAATCTCCAGAATAATTTGGAAGAATCTGCCAAAACATCACCCAAGGTAACGAAACTGGAACTCGGTCGATAAATTATATCACACCAAGCCTCGCCATCGTAATAAGGTGGGGTGAATGCCGGATTAAATCCAAATAACGAATCAGCTATGTGCGCACGGTTATAATTGGTGCCGCCTTGTGTCCTAATATCTGGCCCTCGTCCAGAAACTGGCGGACCAAATGCTGACGGGCGGCTATACATCGTGAAAGTTTCTCGGAGAGGGTGTGTGAGTAGCGTATCAGCTACTTGATCATTCGGGAACATGTAACCATCAGACGCAAAAGTATCTTGCTGACGACCAATATTATATGATTTGCGTAACTTAATTCTCATACCATACAGAGATCCAGTTCGGAAAGGTAAAAATTGCTTCTGGGGTCTAGACTTCAGGGTCGAAAATTCACCAGATGGTAAAAAGAAGTCTGGAACGGCTGCTAAGAAGTTGTTCGACATCATCCTGTAGAGTGGGTCACCGTCACCCGACCATGAAGCTGTCACATCTAGTGCGGCCGATGGGTGGACCTCCATATCAACGAGAGATAGGCCGGCTAGGTACCTTTCTGGTTCCACTAAAGACTCGAACGGTACGCGGTAATCCCATCCTGCTAATTTGCCTCCTCCGTCGTTTGTTGGACTTGACGCGGTTGCGATCATCCAATAATTTGTAAGTTCGCCACTGGCGCCGGAGTCTTTCGGGCGGGTTCTCTTAAACGAGCCTGTATACACTGGGTAGTCGACTGCTATTCCAGATTTGATGGTGTTGAATAATACGCCCGGTGCAAAAAGAGGCGTCATAAATGGTCGAATACGAGCATACGGGGCTGTGGAAGGGCCGCGGTCGGATGTGATAGAGTCGTTAGAAGAGGAGAAAACGCACTGACCAGCGTATGAAGCTGAGAACTGTGATGCTATGTCAACTGTCCTCTCGGCAGGATAGAATCCATTATAAGGCAAAAATTTCATTGCTGCTTTACAAGTTAGAGTTATCTCAGTTGGTCGAGCCAAGTCTTTGTGGTCTTTCTTTACAGCAGCAAAATGTTTCATAAAATCAGAAGTTGAAAATACTTTATAAAATTCATCTTCGGAACTATTTTGAGGAATTCGTGGCTGGCCTGTCAACTGCGGAGAAGAAGCTGTTGGCGTACCAAAGATAGATAACATTTTTGGGTTTTCAGCTAAGAAGTTTCCACCCTTCTTCTTCATATAAAAATCTATATGTTCACTTATTCTAAACTCCGGGACAATTGAGTAGTCTTTTGCAATGCTTCTCAAATCATCAGCGTAGTCCTCATAACTATTATAGAAGGGCGTTGTTGGGCGGTTAACAAAGACCCCTTCATCATTGACAACGCCGGCCTGTTCGCCGGCTTCCCAATGTGTAATCCCACTAAATATCTTAATTTTACCCATAGGGAATGCGTTGCGTGATAAGTTAGCTGAGCCTGATTCCACTACATCCGGGCCAGTAAGGCTCCGCAATGAAGCAGTTGTTTCAATCATGTGCGGTCGTGCATATATGCAAGAGGCTGTCAGGTTTTGTAAAGCTAACTGGGGGTTGGCTGAAAAGTGTATTGTGTGGTTTAAATTTTGTAGCTGACCCGTTTCACTACCAGTTAAGATGTGACCGATAAAATTACTTGAACAGGTTTGTGCTGTGGACATCAACAATCCGTCCAGATTCCAAGAACTTTGTTTTGAGCCCGGGCCGACTATTGCTCCTCCGTTGACTCTATCCGCATCGTCGGGAGTAATACCATGTACGTTTGGCTTTCTTAGGCCGAGTGCTCTTCGTTCTAGCTCTGAGTCTTTCCAAAAGTTATTCGCAAACAAGTTTCTTCCCCTTGAGCGATAAATATATGTGTTCTTTTCTCGGGGGTAGACTGTTTCTGAGTATTTAAAGCTTATAAAGCTTTCAACCGGTGTGGAATTACTTTGTAGATTCCCTCTAAGGTAGTAATTTGATATTGTTTTAAATCCTACTGGGTTGGACTTGACGAAGCCTTTTACACTGTCGAGTTCTGCATCGGAAAAGAAGTTTAGTTCATTGCCATAAGTCGCCCTCATACTAACTGGTCGCACAAACTCTCTAGGTTCACCATCGCAGATATAGCTTGCTCGCATACCTAAAGTAAATTTAGCTGGCTTGTATCTTGAAACAACAGGTGGCTCTCTGAATTGTTTTAGGGTTCCAAATCGTTCGACTTTTTCTTCTCGGGATCTGCCCATATCCTCTGTTACGATATGCCTACCGGGAGTTTCATTATAAGAAATAATATTATTTCGTCTTAGATATCTACCAATGCGGGTCTCACCTGTTCTAATTTGTTTCCATGTAGGGTATCCATAAGGGCCGTTACGGTTAAGGTTTAGTGCATTTAGAACTGTTGTATCACTCTTTCGAGGCTCACTAGTGATTTGTGTGAACTCGCCAGTATCGGAGCCCTCTATGGAGTTAATATATAGATGAGCCGCTCGATAAAATGGAGCGGTGCCAATCTGTGGCAAGTCAGTGTGGAAAGCATGAGCGGCGCCGGATAGGATTAGTGACCCAGTATTAATAGCTTGGCGCACATTTCCATTCATTCCAACAAAGTCAGTTGGGAAAAATCCGCTAGAATAAGTTGAATTTACGGCGCGTTTATCGGCTCCACCGTTTGTGCCATGGGTCAGATTACCACCGGGACCAAGCCAGCGGCGCGTTCCGGAGCCCATCTTACTTACTACATCACTCGCACTAACAAAGTTTAGTGCAGGGATGAAGCCGGGTCCGACCTTTTTGTTAAGGTCGCCGGCGAGATTGGTTCCATTGACGCGGACACGGCCGTATTCGAGCGCGACGGAGCTTGAATACATTCCATCTGGGTGTGGGTGGCCAATTGCAACAGTGCGATGTGGGCCTTCGTGAGCTAGTGAAGCTGTGATCCAAGCGTACTGAGTTTCGGATTGTGGGATTTCATGAGATACCCAGTAGTTATCGTGCGTTTGTTTTCTGACAACGGTCTCAGCGGTGGTTCTAGAACTAGAGAACTCAAACCGTAGCCTAGAGTTTCTGTTAACATTGTGGAAGGCCGGTACACCGCTGTAGTCGTGGGAACTAACCGTTGATGGGTTGTAGGCGTCGTGGGCTGCTCCAGCGGCGTTCCATTCAGCTGTTGATGCATCTGACTTGAGGCCGAACTGGTTTGCGTGGTCAGTAAGCAGACGACGAAGGGGAAGCCTTACAGACAGGTTACGATAGTTTAGATTGTTGTACGGTGAATACTGTGCGGAGCCAAAGTCAAGGGCTGCACCACCCATTGAGTCACCTGCTGTTTCAGGGGCCCCGGGGGCTGAGAATCTTTCGATTATAATATAGTCGGTTCTGTTGTTCTCGGTAAATTGATTGCTACCTTGAGATATAATATTGTTCTCACGGTGCGATGAGCCAGAAGTATAGAAGTTTGGCTTTGCAACGTCCTTGAACTCGCCGAGACCATGAAACAAATTATTAGTGAGACTGTTTACATTACCACGTCTTTTTCTCTTGGCCCTGCTATTTTCAAGGAATGGGCCTTTGCCCTCATGTTTAACAAATGATCTATTATTGGCATCTCTATCAGAGATCTGGATGACTTCTCTGAATGATGCGAAGTTGCCGATATGGTTAAGTTTGCCCGATCCTGTTAGTTGTTGAATATTTCTAATATTGACCGGTCTTTTGATTTTTGTGTTTCGATAGTAATCACCACGAGGCTTGTCAGTGTCTTGATGTAGTATTTTGATGCCAGTTGAGGACAATTCAAACTTCCAGCCTTCTAATCTATTTGTTTGATTATCTAAGTCTGTATTCAGATCAACGTGCCTATGGGGTAATCCACCAACATATTTTTCAACAAACGGTCCTTGCATTGCCTCTTCATGACTTTCATATACATCTTGATGCAAGTTGTTGATTTCCAATAAGCCAGTTGATGCTCCTCCAGTTTCCAAGCTAACATTTACAAGTGCTGGTGTCGCCGATTTATATCCAGTTGCAACACTAGATTTATAGAGACTGAATGGTACAACTGCTCCTTTATAGGTTATTTCATGACCATCGGATACCTTGAATCGTAAATTTCTTTTGTTTTCGGGTCGGAGAGGATGTGTGCCCAAAATAGGCATACTTTCGTCGTTGTTACAAGCCTCATAATCTTTAATATCCGTCGCTTGAAGAAATAGAGTCTCATCATTAAATTTTGTTTTCTTTCTCCAGAAAGTGTACTTGGCGTTAAGCTTAGTTGGTGCATTGTGACCCTGCTCAATCGATGTGTTAAATGGCATTCGACTAGATAAGTTTGTTCCGGCCAAATCCATGTATAATCTGTATACTCTGGAGAACTTATTATTTGGATAATACGAACCTGTGTAGATTGGTATGTTATTTACACCAACTTTTGTTACTCCATCTGTGCCTTGCAAGGCTGTAAATTGTGGGACCGAAGAAGAAATAAATGAATAGTTTATCTTTTTATAATTTTCTCGTTGTTCGTCGATGATAGTAACAATGGCTGCGGAACGGTCGACCGATGCTTTGCCAGAAGTCAGAGAGGGTCCTGAGCGCTTGGCTCTTTCGCTCCACCATAAGCAGTTCTTGTCTTGCGGCTGCGGGTGGACGGTTTTTGCGTTCGTCGAAAACATTGGGGCATGCCCCTCACTCCACTTATAGATGTGTTCTCTAATACCCTTAATATGGCCTTCGATGTCTGTGCTTGGTGTTCTCAATGTTGGTAGGATATGACGATACTTGCTTCTAGTCAGCACTGTATCTTCAATAACATTCCGAATATCATCTGAGAATCTTGAAGAACCCGGGACGAGTTGTTGCAACATTTCGCCTAGTGCCGTGTCTAACCAGCGGTAATAAGACAAATATTTATCTAAATCTGGCGTGTTCTCCACTCTCTCATAGAAAATTTGCCTTAACTTAGACATGTCCTTGTATTCATGACGGTATCTGTTTACTGGTTCACCAATCAAGTTATTAAACTCGGCAATACCCGCGAACATGTTAATCATTTCTTCAGAGATTGTCTGGTACATGCTCTTTTCAAATGCAAAGAAATGGCTAATAGGTCGCGATTCTTTTGTAAATACCAAATCATCTTGCGTTCTAATCTCAATCATATCATGACTGTTCATAACTTCTGGCAGACGGTACCGTGCAGAACTGATGTAATTTGTGTCAACGGCAGCAGTTGTATTTGTTTTAAAGAAATAACCTGCGGCGTTGTATTGGTTGTTTACGATAGGGTCAATATCAGGATCCCTAAATCTTCTCTTAAGCAAAGATCCCGACGAAAAGTCTCTAACAATAAACTCGCCGGAAGCATCCGAGCCAGTAACATTAGAGAAGTCCCAGTTAAGGGCTAAGGTTTCGTACTGAGGCATCCACACGCCAGTTAACGGCGTCTCTAACAAGTACGCAGGACGCAATGGATTGTGAGTACCATAGTTTTCGGTATCACGGGCGTGCGCCTGTATTGTTTTATTGTCGAGGTACATCTGCCAGTGGCGAAGATAACCAACCTTAACACTGGAGTATTCATTAATGGTTCCGCCCGTAATATTTGTTCTCCGGGCTCCAACATAGTATCTTCTTGGGACTGTAATATCAGAGTGAATTGCATTACCACTTAGCGCAAACTCTTCTTGTATCCTGTCGTAGGCTGTGTGTACGCCATAGAGGCTGACTTCAATATGGGCTCCATCCACTCCGTCAACAAAATTTGTCTTAGACATGCCGGCAGTACCAGAATCTGTCAAAGTAACAGTTGTGTTGCCGCTAGCGCCTGCTGTTGCCTGATTTACAGTCACGACTGCTCCATCAACAGTGGCAGTAAACCTTGTCCCTGCTGGACCCGATGAAGTGTTAATAACATTCATTAAGTTAGTTGCTGTTTGGTTGTTTGATGTGGTGGCTTCAAATGTACCGTTAACAGAACTTTGGTCGCCTTGTTCAAAGTCATAATTAGTGCCGTCAGTGGCAATCAAGTTTACCTTGTCTCCGGCATTGAGTTCGGTGTAGTCCGTGATAGTTATTGTCGCTGTTGCTTTCGTTCCAGCGGCGCCGGTTAAGAATGTACCCATACCGTGCGATACATTAGGATTAGTCGGAGTAACAGATGATGTCATCGCATTTCTGGTTCTCAGGGCGAAGGTCCAGCGCTGGTCGTCGTAAACATCTTTATAGAGGCTAGAAGTTGCTATTGTTGTGTCGTTACTCCTATCAACTAATTTAAAATAAGCGTCTTTAGATGTAACATCGGGGCGAATGGCCAAAACTTGATAGCCTGAGCCTCCAGATGGCTTGATATAGTCATCAGAGTCAGGGTCTGCCTGCTCCCACCCAAAAATTGAGGAGTCGGTGAAAGTTAGTTCTGTATAACCTAAATCACCGGGTTGTTTTAGTCTTGGGAATATAACTTCTGACTCTGCACATGTCGCTATGTCTTTGTGCGAGGCTGATATGTAAGTAACCCCGACAGCATCGGGACTTGCAAAAGAGGATGTACTAGCAGTTGTGGCTGGTGAGGATATCCAATGGGTCACCACCGCGTCTTGGTTGTCTGATTGGTAAAAATCAACAAAGTTTTTCTTAACGGCTTTTGGCCTGAAATTGTCTCTCAGTAATTGAGTAGTATTATCAGCATAAAGATTAATTTTGATAAGCTCTTCGTCAACTCCGAAACACCGAATAAGATTTCTAAAGGATTTTTCAGTTCCTTTAGTCTTATAGATATGCACAAGGTTATTGTAGATATTCTGATATATTAGATTTTTGACTTCGTGGAGATCTTCACTGAACTCTCTGTCATTGTCGCGGTTCATTACCGCCTCTAAAACATCAGCGTTTGCAAAAATCTCCGAGTTTACGAAACCTTTCGCGTCCAGTAACCGATTAGCAAATGGCTTTGGCTTACTGCTGGCTGTTTGGTAAGTCGGCACATGTAAATCATTAATAGCCTCGATTTGCAAATGTAGCGTATCGAAATAGTTACCAATTAGTTGAGTTAAATTTTTGAGTTGACCACCTTTTTCTTCGTCGTCATCGATCATCCACGATGGCATAGAATGATAGATAGAGGTGTTATTGTTTATATCATGAAAACTAGCAGAAGCGGCAAGACTTGTTCTTAGTGCTTGTACATCCGGATGGGTCGAGTAAATAACCGGATCCTTGTATTCTGTCTTGTTTGAACCACTGTACTCAACAATAGCCGAACCTGTACTTCTTGCATCTGAATTATATCCGAACCACCTACCGTTAGAAATACGGCCTGAATAATCTAGAACTGTTGCATCTATAGAAGCATCGGTTGTGATTCCTTCATTAAATTTAAAATATACACCCAGTTCAGCGTTGGATACTGAGGTATTTGTACCGCCTCGAACTTGAGTAAAGTAATTCTCTCTAATTTCTTCACCCGTTCTTCTGGCTTTCCAATATCTGAACTCGTCTATTGAACCAGATAGCTTACCCCACCCGGTCATACCGTCGGCCGGAATCGTTGTGCTAACTGGTAAGTTAGGATGCGTCTGTAGGGCTCCTATAAAGCCTATGAGAGAGCCTGTGACTTCACCAGTGGTAGAGCCAGTAGCAAGCGTGTCGACGAGCAGGCCATCGCGATAGAACATAACAGTGTTGTTTGACCCAGTTTTGACAACCGACAGAGCATAATGGTGCCATTTATTGTCGGCTACTGAGGCTGTGGTGATAGTTGTACCGCCTAGTGGCAAGTTTTGGAATCCTGCTCCGGTTCCGTTGGCGACTGCACCAGACACAAACGTAAATCTGAATGGATTGGCTCCGTCTTCTGCATAACCAGAGGCAGTTAATTCAACTGTTAGTCGGCCATGGCGCGAATCAGAAGAAGTTACTTGGTTCCACAGATCGAATATAACTTCTTTTTGTGTTTTCGCCGCAACAAAAGATTCTTTCTTTAGCCAAAATTCAATGGTGATACCATCATCCAAATTCATCCGAAGATTAGATTCTCTAGTACCATCTCTACCTAGGGGAGACACTCCAAATTCATTATAGATATCGGTGCTGTAGTAGTTTGAACCTGTAAAGGATGTTGCCAACGAACCTGTGGACATACCATAGGAGGCAGTGTGCGGTCCGCCTTTTACTTCAATGTATTCTTTATTGGTTGGTTCACCATAATATAGAGTTGCCGCGGCAGGAGAAGTGTCATTTGCACCCCAACCACCATTAGCATCAGTGGCATCATGAGGCGAGAATGTAACATAACCTGTTGTTCTAGGATACAAGTTATCAAATATATGTTTATCTATATAACTTGCTTCGTTGTTGAATTCGTTAAGCTCAGCCTGTGAACCATCATACGGATAGAATTTGGTTATTCTATCGATTGCATCAGTATAATATTTTTCAGCCGATGCAAATCTAGCAAAGTTCTTGGGATCGGAAAAGTCTACTTCAGGGACAAACCGTTCAATGTCTTTAAACCTTTGTTCAAGATTCTCAACTGATTCGGCGCCTGACCCAAGAGATTTAATATCCGTGGAAGATACTACTTTGTTGGTCTTGCCTTTGTCAAAAAGTTTCTTAATGCTCATAAGCTAACCTATTCCACCCTAAATTTAAATGTCTCCGGCTGTTCAACATAAGACCCAATGGATCCATTATGGTAAGCCAGTTTGATTGCGTATGAATATCCCGGCTCGAACAAAGACATATCAACATCAAAATAGTTGCCTGACACATCATAAGACATTTGTGTATGAAGGAGACTGCCTGTACCGAATGGAATAACATCATGTTTATCTATAACCCTGTGAATACTATAGGAGCCACTATCAATCGTATGAGTTAGTGCCTCGGAGGTGGCCTTACTATAAATAGTTGGATTCCAATCTTTTTGTCTCACATAAACTCTAAAGCGTGCATGCTCATTAGTAGAGTATATAGATTTTAGATTAGTTATGTTAGAAGCGTAAGTTGGGTTGGGATTTAGAGCCGATGTGTCGAACCTTTTGGGAAAGAAAGAAGACGTTAAAAATTCAATCCTTCCTGCAACGCCGGCTGTCATACCTGAGCCGTGATCACCAGAGTTTGCCCACACAGCGTAAACCTTAGTAAGATTAGAAGAGAACAGGCGACTAGGCGGGTTATAATCCGCTGTGGAAGAGGTAATAGCGAAAGAGGCGGAGTAGATGCCCGTCGAGACATACCCACCTGTTATCACTGTGTTACCGGGCGAAGCTACTCCACCACCTTGTGGCAACAACACTGATGCGGTAGATGGCGAAGTATTATTAAGAGATCCTGAGTAAAGTTCTACGAAAATAGGTCCCGTTCCAATATCGGGGATATTCCTTAGCTGACCTCTAACATAGTTGTATAGATAAATTGTGTTCAAGTTTTCTGCTTGAGGAGCCAATGAGCTGCTG
>TARA_R110002074_G_scaffold197610_16_pt1 | contig 14631 bp, 13 predicted proteins | sample TARA_R110002074 | Tara Oceans TARA_R110002074 (sample SAMEA4397215) | marine metagenome | biome: Polar Biome; feature: [MIX] marine epipelagic wind mixed layer (ENVO:01000061); material: water (ENVO:00002006), including particulate matter (ENVO:01000060) such as... | depth...
CCTTCCAAGGGTCTGGGTACATAATATCGGTACCATCGGTTGGTGTACCGCCAGCGACTGTTTTTGGTAATTTCTCTGGGTCGTAAAATCGAGGTGTTGGTGTCGTATGGCCCGTTTCGGTCAAAATACCAATCATATTATGGTAATATGGTACGGTACGGCCGCCGCCATTCCAGAACATCGTATAAAAATTATCTGCGATTGCCCCCGGCATATTCTCCAATGAAAATCGTTTCGTCATGGCAGAACCTACTTCACTCACCCCAGCTGTAATAGCAGGATGAATTTTTGGGTTCACAGGATCCGCATATGGCGGTAACGAAATTTTTGTCCATGAGGGTGACGATTGGTGATGGTTATACACAATCTGTGGATACCATTCGTTGTACAAAATCTTGGTCACATTATAGGTCTCTGGCATGGTGTTCATAAACCAATCTCTATTATTATCATGGCCCATATAATAATGATACAAAATTGGCGGTCGTGACGTTTCATACGCTGTACCCATATTCTTTCGATACCAATCAACAACAATATCTAACCCATCAGGATTCATCACCGGCATTAAAATGGTGATGACATTCTCCCTGATTTTTTTCATTTCTGTCGTCTCCGACGTGGCCAAGGTATACGCCAGTTCAGAGGTCATTTGGCCGTGCGCCAATTCGGTAGAGTGCATACCGCCATCTACCCAAACAATGGCTTTACCTTCTTCTGAAAGTTTTAAAGCTTCGTCTTCCGTAACCTGTACACGTGCCAATTTGGTGCTGATGTCTTTCCATTTATCGAGTTGCGTTAGGTTTTGCTCACTAGAAATAAATAGGATGTACATTTTTCTACCTAAGACCGTAGTGCCTATTTCAACTTTTTTAACTCGGTTAGAAGCATCATCTAGTTTACTTAAATAATCTTCTATTTGTGTGTAATCGGCCAGTTTGTAGTCTGCACCCACCTTGAAACCATACACATCTTCTGGGGAAGGAACATTTTGAGCCATCATCATTGGTACACATGACATGGCTAGTGCAATAGTCAGTACTACGACTTTGCGCCTAGAATTTTTTAAAATCATTTTTGAATTGGTTTGTTTGAATCAGAAATTTAAGAATTTGTAGGGTAGAAACTGACTCTTAAGGAAAAGAAAATGTTAAAGGAAATGTTAATTTCTGAATTCGTAATCTAAGGGGGTTGAAATTGTTAGTATAACGGGTTGTGCTTCATTAAAACCCTATTTTTTTTGATGGGTGTATCGCTGTGGAAGTTGTTACGTTTTTCGCTCCTCAACACGAACATGTTTCAACTTTGCCCATTAGGTTTTCGGTACTAAATAAATCCTTACTTTTATAAGAGGTACCATAAAATGGTATCACCAAACTACCTCCATAAAACAAATCAAGATTATGAAAAAATTAGTACTTGCCCTTATGACCGTTATAATTACGAGTCCCCTATTTGCCAATACACCCTGTGCATCATCTACCGAACTAGAAAATAGTTTTATCGGTACCTGGGGCATTGATATTGTAGGTGGTGGCGTTGGTTGGCTTAAAGTGCATGAGCAACAAGGCGTTTTAGACGGAGAGCTATTATGGATCGGGGGCAGTGTGCTACCTGTTTCAGATATATATTTGGTAGATGAAAATACCTTGGTAGTAACCCGTACTTCTGAACAAGAATTAAAAGGTACCGAGCGTAAACATATTAAAACGTGGACGCTTCGCATTACCAAAATGAACGATGACATTGCTGGCACCATGACCGGACCATCGTGGGGAGGAGATGGAGAACAACTCAATTATTTCACAGGAAAACGGATGCCTGCGCCAGGTGCTGCCCCAGACTTAAGTACCCTTAAATTTGGTAAGCCTATAAAACTTTTTAATGGTAAGGATATGGCCGGCTGGAGACCAATTGACCCTAACATGGCCAATGGTTTTAAAGTAGTAAACGGTACCATGCAGAATGACCCCGTACAACCCGAAAATGGCGAGCATATCTATTATGGCAACCTACGTACCGAACAAGAATTTAGTGATTTTAACCTAAAACTAGAGGTGAATGTCCCCAAAGGAAATAATAGTGGCGTATACCTTAGAGGTTTGTATGAAATACAAGTGGTAGACTCCTACGGTATGGAACTTGACAGTCACAATATGGGTGCTGTCTACAGCCGCGTTACCCCAAGTGAAAATGCTGAAAAGCCCGCTGGTGAATGGCAAACGATGGATATTACCTTGGTAGACCGTCATATCACCGTCATTTTAAACGGAAAAAAGATTGTAGATAATGCCCCCGCAGAAGGACCAACTGGTGGAGCGATCAGCGCTGATGTTTTTGCTCCAGGCCCAATTTATTTACAAGGGGATCACGGTAATGTTGCCTATAGAAATATAGTGTTGACTCCGATATTATAATCTCAATTTCTGAATACTAGGTTTAGGTCTTTACCCTAACATCAAATGCCAGTTTTCGGTTATGGATAGTGCAGGGCCTTTCTAATAATATCATTAAAACAACCCAATTTTTAAAACCAACCAATGAAACTAATACGCAGAATCAAGAACCTATGCTTAGTAGGAACCGCCATTATTTTTATCTCTTTTTTCGTGGGATGTAAAAGCGAAACGAAACCAGCTGAAAAAACGGTTAGCAATGAAACCATCTTAAAAGCCCTAGACGGATTTTCAGTAGAAGAAGTTGCTAAAGATTTAGGGGCTGTTCGGCATCTAACAATTTCAAAAAATGGCGATATCTATGCCAATAGGTCCGTACTGAAAGATGGTAAAGCCATTGTCTTACTTAAAGACACGGATAAAGATGGTACCATAGATGAGCAACAGTACTTTGCCGATGTACCTGGCACCGGAATTCTTGCAAAAGACAACTACCTGTATGCCTCTTCAAATTCTGGGGTGTTTCGCTATAAAATGAATGCTGCCCATGAAGTTATAGATACCAATACCCCAGAAAAAATAGTGGATGGGTTGATTGATATGGGTATGGATAATGCCAAGCCTTTTACCATCGATGATGAAGATAATTTATATGTAACCATTGGTTCTTGGAACGATGCCTGTAGAGATAACGAAGCAGGTACCGGAATGATGCCTTGCGTAATTTTGGATTCTGCTGGAGGAATTTGGAAATTTGATGCGGACCGATTGAATCAAACATTTTCCGATGGTTTACGCTATGTCACCGGAATTAAAAATGCGGTTGGCATTACCTGGAATTTTAAAACGAACTCTTTATTTGCGACTGATCATGGCCGTGGCGGATTACATAATTTCTACCCAGAGCTCTATACCGAAAAACAAGATGGCGAATTGCCTGCGGAAACCTTATATGAGTTAAAGGAAAATGATAATGCAGGATGGCCTTATACCTATTATGACCAATTTAAGAAGAAACGTATACTAGCCCCTGAATATGGCGGTGACGGAGAACAATTAGGTGACGTAGATGCCATACAGCCGATAATGGCTTTCCCGGCGCATTTAGGTCCGAACGACCTACTTTTTTATACAGGCGATATGTTCCCGGAAAAATATAAAGATGGTGCGTTCATCGCTTTTCACAATCAATCGCCAGAGCTTAAAAAGGGCTTTTTTGTAGCCTTTGTTCCTTTTAAAAATGGGAAGCCTAGTGGAGATTGGGAAATATTTCTAGATAATTTTGCCGGATTCGATTTAGCAAATCCAACGGATGTCACATTACAACACCGCCCATGCGGATTGGCACAGGGGCCAGATGGGGCATTATATGTCTGTGATGATTTTGGTGGCAGTATTTTTAAAATAACGTACTAATTAATGCTAACCTTTTAAAATGGTTGAACTATGATCGCACAAATGAAAAAGAATATCCTTTTACTTATTGTTGGCATGTTACCGGTAATAGGGTTCTCCCAAGATGTTACAGTCGTCAACCAGTTTATACATTCTTTGACAGATGCTCAAAAAGAGCAAATTGTCTATGAATTCAACGCAGATGACCGAGACGACTGGCATTTTCTACCATGGAGTTCTTATGCACGACAAGGCTTGGCGTTAAAAGAGCTACGTGCTGAACAAAAGAATTTAGTTTTTAAGCTACTACAGTCATCATTAAGTGCTACAGGCTACAAACAGACCAAAGAAATCATTGGCTTAGAAATCGTGCTCGCTGCCAGTTCTGGAGACCCTGTTTACCGTGACCCAGAACAGTATTACATTGCCATTTATGGTGACCCAACACAAGAAGATATATGGATGTGGACATTTGAAGGACATCATGTTTCGCTACATTTTACAACCGTTGCAGATAAGGTTTCATATACCCCTAGATTCTTCGGTTCAAACCCAGGAAGGATCATGGAAGGTGAACAAATAGGATTTAGCCCTCTAGTAAATGAAGAAGATATGGGATTGCAACTCATTAACATGCTAAGCAGCAGTCAGCAACAAATTGCCATTATTAATGAAAAAGCGTATAACGATGTGTTGAGCTTCAACAAGGCAGTAGCAGAGAAACCAGCGCCTGAAGGTATCTTGGTCAGCAATATGACTGACGATCAGAAGAAACTTGTTATGGATATTATTTACGAATATGCTTCCACTATCCCTGCCGAGCAGGCGATGAAGAGAATAAGTAAAATCCGTAAAGAGGAACTCGATGAAATTCGGTTTGCATGGGCAGGTGCCACAGAACTTGGAAAAGCACATTATTACCGCATACAGGGCAAAACTTTTATGATCGAATTTGATAACAGCCAAAACAATGCCAACCACATACACTCGGTATGGCGCGATTTTGATGGCGATTTTGGAAGGGACTTACTAAAAGAACACTACACCAACCACGAGCATCAGCATTAAGAATTTCTTAGGGCAAGGCTACAAATCAGGTATCTCATGAAGTCACTTTGCTTTTAAATTCATCTAGGTATTGGTTATATTTAAGACATAGAATCCTTTTTAAATGAATACAAAGTACGATGCCATCGTTATTGGGTCCGGCATTTCTGGTGGATGGGCCGCTAAAGTCTTGTGTGAAAACGGTCTTAAAACCTGTGTAGTGGAACGGGGAAGAAATGTGGAGCACAAAAAAGATTATCCTACTGCCCACCTGCAACCGTGGGATTTTCCCCATGGCGGTATGATGACCAAAGCCTTCAAAGAAGAGAACCCATTAATTTCTAAAGCGGCAGGGTTTGGCGAAGACACCGCTCACTTTTTTATTAAAGACAAGGATCAGCCTTATGTACAAGAAAAGCCTTTCGATTGGATTCGTGGTTATCAAGTAGGAGGCAAATCGTTAACATGGGGTAGGGCGTGCCAACGGTGGAGCCAATCGGAATTCGAAGCTCCTTCCAAATATAAGTATGGTATTGAATGGCCCGTAGATTATACCGAAATGGCCCCATGGTATCATATGGTCGAAGACTTTATTGGGGTCTGTGGAAATAAAGATGGATTAGCATCTATGCCCGATGGGGAGTTCTTGCCTCCTTTTGAAATGAATTGTGTAGAACAGCACATGAGTAAGACCATAGCAGACAACTATCCAGACAGGCACTTGGTACATGGGCGATGGGCACACTTAACCGAGCCTAAAGAACACCACTTAGCATTAGGTAGGGGAAAATGCCAATCTAGAAATCTTTGTATGCGAGGATGCCCTTTTGGCGCCTATTTCAGTAGTAATTCTAGCACATTGCCTGCTGCCAAAAAAACTGAAAACTTAACCATTCTTTCCGATGCGGTGGTGGTTAAAATTATCTATGATGACGATAAAAAAAAGGCAACGGGTATTGAGTATATCGATACGACTACAGGAGAGCGGCAAGAATTAAAAGCCAGTATTGTTTTTGTAAATGCCTCGGCACTGAATTCAAATCTTATCCTATTAAACTCCACCTCTGAACGGTTTCCAAATGGCCTGGGAAATGATCATGATATCCTTGGGCGCTATATAGGTTTTCATAATTACCGCGGATGGACCTCCGGCAAGTTTGAAGGTTTTAAAGACACATATGTCTATGGTAGAAATCCCTCAGAACTTATTTTAGCCAATTATAGAAATGTATACAAACATGATATGCCCTTTGTTGGGGGATATACAATTTTCAGTGGTGCATCACGACCAAGAAATCAAGAGGCTCCAGAAAATGGACCTGGTATTGGAGCGGCCTATAAAGAAAATCTTCGCCTACCGGGAGATTGGCAGGCATATATGTATATGCAGGGCGAAACGATTCCGAAAGCATCCAATAGGGTGTATTTATCAAAGACAGAGAAAGATCCCTGGGGAATTCCACAGCTCGTAACAGATGTGAATTATGACGATAACGACGAATTGATGGTGCAAGACTTTTTAACCGAAAGTAAAGCGATGTTTGAAACCATGGGCTGTACAGATATTGAACAAAACGATTCTAAACAAGCCCCTGGCCTCGATATTCACGAAATGGGCGGATGCCGAATGGGCACCGACCCAAAAACATCTATGTTGAATGAGCACAACCAACTGCACCTGTGCAAGAATGTATTTGTCACTGATGGTGCGTGTATGACGAGCACGGGAAATCAAAGTCCGTCATTACTTTATATGGCATTAACCGCAAGAGCTGCAACCTATGCCGCCGAACAATTAAAAGCACAACAACTATGAAAATTACACAACAAAAACAGGTAGGTGTTGGTATCATAGGGTCTCAATTTATCGCAAATATTCATGCCGAAGCACTGAAAACAGTAACCGATGCGGTAATCGTTGCGGTAATGTCACCCAATGAAGCGCATGTAAAAACCTTTGCCGAACAACACCAAATTCCCAATTGGTTTACAGATTTAGATGCCTTTTTAGCCCTAGATGATATTGATATGGTTATTCTTGGTGCACCCAACTATTTACACTGTGAAATAGCGGTAAAAATTGCTAAAGCAAAAAAGCATGTTGTCGTAGAAAAACCCCTTTGCCTAAACTTAGAGGAGGCCGAACTTATGATCGAAACCTGTAAAGAAAACAAGGTGAAATTGATGTATGCGGAAGAATTGTGTTTTACGCCAAAATATGTGCGCTTAAAAGCCTTGTTAGATGAAGGCGCTTTGGGGTATCCGGTGCTTTTTAAACAGTCTGAAAAACACGATGGCCCTCACGCTGACCATTTTTATGATGTTGAAAAATCAGGGGGTGGCGTTATGATGGATATGGGATGCCATGCCATTCAATTCTTTAGGTGGTTAAACCCAAAAGCTTCTATTGTTTCGGTATATGCACAAATGCAAACCTCTGTGCATAAAGACAAAACTATAGGAGATGATAATAGCGTACTCATCTTAGAATTTAGCAATGGGGTAACCGCAATTGCAGAAGAAAGCTGGATTAAAAAGGGAGGCATGGATGATAAAGCTGAAATTCATGGAAGTGAAGGAGTCGCCTATGCCGATGTACTACAAGGAAATTCCATATTAACCTATAGTGAAAAAGGGATTGGCTATGCCGTTGAAAAAGCAGGGAATACCAAAGGGTGGAGTTTTACCATGTATGAAGAGCTGTGGAACTATGGATTTCCACAAGAGATGGCCCACTTTGTAGACTGTGTTAAGAATGACCGTACTCCCTTGGTTACGGGAGAGGATGGCAAGGCTGTTTTAGAGGTTCTTTTCGCAGCATATGCTTCGGCAGGAGAAGGGAAAAAAATCAAGTTGCCTTTTAAAACCGATGCCAAAAAACCGTACCTATTATGGAAAAAATAAATCGCCGAAATGCTTTAGGGTTAGTAGCCCGATGGTCTGCCGCAAGTTTTATCCCCTTTTCATGGCTTCTTGAGGGGTGTGCAGAAGATAGTAATCCCTCATTATTAAACCACGAATATCAGTCGCTTCTGGCGGTTATCGTTGAAATTATATTACCCGAAACGCCTACCTCTCCAGGAGCAAAAGAGGCCAACGTGCAGCATTTTATAGGACTCATGGTAGAAGATTGTTATCAAATCGAAAGAAAAGACCGCATCATTATTGGACTGAACCAATTATTGCGCAGTGGGTTTTTAGACCTCACCGCAGAAAAACAATATAATATTATTGCCCAATTAGACGAGGAGGCAAATTCGCCAAACAGTATTTCTTCTTCTTATTTTAAAGATCTTAAGTCGCTTACACAATGGGGATATTTTTCCTCTAAAATTGGTGTTATGGAAGGGTTGCGATACAACCCTATCCCCGGATCATATAAAGGCTGTGTTCCTTATACGAATGAAATAGCGTGGTATTAATGAAGATACATCAATGTAAAGATTATGAGGAATTAAGCAAAACAGCTGCCGATTGGTTCATTAAAAGGGTTAAAAAGAATCCTACACTTAAAATTGGTATTGCCACCGGAAACTCTCCTCTAGAAATGTATCGCCACATCGCGAAGACAGCAAGCCAGTATACTACAGCTCTTTCTTTGTTTCAATTGGATGAATGGGTGGGATTGTCTGAACAGCAACATAGTTGTAGAAGTTTCATTGAAAAAGAGGTGAGAATCCCCTGGGGAATTCCCGTTGAAAAAACACATTACTTTTCTTCTTCTTTACATCTTACTGATAAAATTCAAGCAGAGAACGCCGTGTCTTCGATGCAAAAAAAGCTTAATGAAAAAGGTCCGTTAGATATCCTCATTTTAGGAATGGGAAAAAACGGACATTTGGGTTTTATAGAGCCCAGTGAAAAATGGCCTCCCAATGTATGTTATGTTTCAGCATTGGCGCCATCTACCCAAAATCACACGATGATTCTCTCTGAACAAACTCCCCCAACGATTGGTGTTACTTTAGGCATAAATTCAATTTTAGAAACAAAAGAAATTCTATTTATAGTTACCGGAACGGGAAAAACAGCAGCGTATACTCAATGGCTCACAAAAGAAATTACCCCAAGCCTACCAGCAAGTATTTTATGGAAACACCCCAAGGTCACCTTAGTAACGGATTTGTAGTGCTCATAACTATACATGTCTTTAACGTTTAGGATTTAAAGAAACTCAATCGAAACTTAGAAGCTGTTTTGTTATTTTAAGTACAATTGTCTAAATCTTCATGGCAAACCCCAACATAGAATGTATTTAGTGAACTACTATGTAAAATGTAGGTGTGTGATGACATGACTATAAATAAAAAAACTCCTTTAAATCGATGATTTAAAGGAGTTAAATGTGGTCCCACCTTAGTAAAAAATGACCACCTGTCCCGATAGCTATCGGGAGAGTCAGGTGCTTTTTGTTTCAATGAATATTTTTTTTTGTAACTCAGGGTATTTCAATAGATTCTTAATGAATGTGCTACTCTTCATAGATTTAATTTTCCGTTCTAAACGAATGGCGTGTGAATAGTCATCACAGTCAAATTTTAAAAACAAAACCCAGTCGTTAGTAATTGAAGTAAAACTCTTTGAACTGTATTTATCAGAGTTATGGTTCTCGATTCTATTTTCTAAATCATCATGACATGCCCCAACATAGAATGTATTTAGTGAACTACTATGTAAAATGTAGGTGTGTGATGACATAATTATAAATAAAAAAACTCCTTTGAATCAATGATTTAAAGGAGTTAAATGTGGTCCCACCTGGACTCGAACCAGGGACCACCTGATTATGAGTCAATCCGATTATGGTTTTATATAATTCCTTCTGACTTGAAATGCCCATTATACGGGGATTTTACTTATCTTTAATATCATATTAAACCACTTCAAACCAAAAAAAGCACGCCGAAAGCACGCCACTAAAATTCCATATTATTATGGCCACAATTAAGATAACCTTCGATAAACGGGCAGACCACACAACTAAAGATAAAAAATTTCCGTTGGTACTACGTATTGGGCACGCCAGAAAAACCCGGGATATACCTTTCAATTTACATTTAAAAGAAAATCAATATGATTTTGCCACTGGTAAAATCAAGGGTATAATGAACGCAGTGCGCCATACAAAGAGAACTCGTAAAACCTATTCAGATGTAGACCTGTGGCTGGATGAACATGAAGGAGAAATTAAAAATTGGGAAATGAATCGTCTTAAATCAGAAATTGAACAGCGATTTTTTAAGAAATCCCCATCACGAACCATTCTAAATCATGGAGCCAAATATCTTTCTCGTCTACGCATGGAAGGTAGGTTTTCTACCGCAAGTTCTTATGAAGATGCCTTAAAGTCATTGATTAAATATAAAAGACATTTGAAAGGCATGGAGGACACCAAAATCAAAACGCTGTACGAAATCAAGGAAGAGCAAATGATTCCATTGGAGGAATTTAAGAATTTGGATATGGAAATTAAAGCCATTGACTATGGTTTCTCAAAGGACTTTAAAGCCTATTTAACTAACCGCTACGCTTCAAAAAACACTCCTGCCATCTTTCTCCGCAGTTTACAAGCAATTATGAACGACGCCGGAAAAACTTTTGAAGATTTAAAAGACCATAAGCCCCTATCCAATATTAAGAAGAAAAGTCACGCAAATGCCCCTACCCCTATAGATTTGGAGGATATTCACAAAATCCGGACATTAGAGTTAGTGCCCCACACACCTATTTGGGACAATCGTAATTATTTACTTTTTATGTTCAACAATATGGGAATGAATTTCTTTGACATGGCTGTTTTAAAAAGGTTTCAGTTTTCCGAAAACCGCATCAAATATTTTCGTAAAAAAACACATTATGAAGGAGATTATTTCAGTGTTCTTCAAAACGAAGAATCTTTGGAAATCGTAAATCATTATTTGAACGGACAAGATGACAATGACTATCTCTTTCCCATTATTCCTAAAGAAACATCCCCAGAAAGGTTATTTAAGGTAAATAAAGGGAAAGTTCAAATATTCAATAAGTATGCGAAACGCATTGCAAAATTAGCTGGAATCGACAAAAAGATTACCACCTATACCCTTAGAGACACATGGACAAACATCGGCTTGGATATGGGCATCGACATCCGAAAAATTTCATCGGGGCTTGGGCATTCAAGTGTGCAGGTTACGGAGAAGCATTATGGTAAAAGTGTTTCGGAGAAAATACTGGACGAGATTAATGCTAAAATCACGGCGTCTTAATAGAATTATGGAGCGAAGCACTTGCCATCCAACTATGACCATTAATTTTTTGGTGAGATTAGCCCAAAATTGAATCAGGGTTTCCTTGATAACATATTGATTGTTAAGCTATGTTTAAATTGACTTCTAATTTTCTACATTCCAGCAACTGATTCCTTTTCTCTCCCTATCCATAAGATGGCACCCGAAGGGTGCTAAATTACAAATCAGAAATCAACTTATTGCTGGAATGTTTCAGAGTCCAAATGAATTGTTTTATAAAGTTTCCAAACAGTCAAATTTTGCCTAATATAAATTTCTGAGCCAAATTCGCTCTATTTTATTAAGGCAAAATGAATGTTTTGAGAAGTGATACAAATTAAAAATTTCACTACATTGTTATCCAAACAGGTCTTATGGTCATATTTCCACTTTTCGCCGGTATTACAGCCTCCATTTTGCACGTAGTATCGGGTCCCGACCACTTGGCGGCAGTTACCCCTTTGGCCATTGAAACTAGACGTAAAGTCTGGAAAATAGGTTTGTTCTGGGGTTTTGGACATTTAACAGGCATGCTTTTAATTGGATTTCTTTTTATACTCTTCAGAGAATATTTACCATTAGAAAAAATATCTGAACACAGCGAGCAATTGGTTGGCGTTGTATTAATCGCTGTAGGGTTCTGGGCATTGTTTAGCATATTTTATAAAAGTAACAACCATAAGCACCCGCACGTTCATGGCGGAGAAGAACCTTATATTCACGTTCATGAACACGAGCATGAAAACAATAAATTAGAGCATTCTCATGCGCACGATACCAAAGTGAAACAAAATCTGTGGTCTTCTTTTGGAATAGGTGTTCTACACGGTCTTGCAGGAATTGCGCATTTTATTCTCTTACTACCTGTGCTTGGTTACGAAAATCAATTTGATAGTATTCAATACATTGTCGGTTTCGGATTGGGAACTGTGTTAGCTATGACAGTTTATACCTTTTTACTTGGAAAAATCACTAGCTTTTCTAAAGGTCAAAAAAGTAAATCTCTTTTTAACTCAATCCGCCTTTCCGGGGGTATTTTTGCAATCGTAATAGGAGCTTATTGGCTTTACCTTAGTCTTTAAAGTTCCAAATCGGTAATGACAACTCTGTGATTTCCGGTGTCGGCAATTACTAGTTTGTTGTTTTGAGTACAAATTGAAAAAGGCCAATATAATGAGCTTGAAGTACCATGCATGGTTTCTTTGTTTTCACTACCCGTTTTAAAATCTCGCTTTCCGATTACCGCTGTTGCGGCAACATTGTTTTCTGTTGGTATTTCTTCGAACCATAAAATCCTGCTGTTGCCCGTATCGTTGACTAAGAGACCGTCTTTGTAGAAACAGGCATCATATGTCCAGTTTAAGGATTTTGGGGTAGGAAACAAGCTAAATTGATTTTGTCCACTTGCGTCAAAGTCTGTTTGGCCAACTACTACATCTGCTTGTTTTGAAAAAGCTTCATCTACATTATTCCATATTAGATTACGGTAGAATTGTGTATCGGCAACAACCATTTGTTTCTTTGCATTTACCTTAATCGAATAGGGCCAAATGGGTTCATTATTTTCATAATCGCGAGTATCGAAATTAGACTTTCCAATTACCTTATCAGCAGCGGCGTAATTGATGTTCGGAATATCTTTATAGAAAAGAATTCTGCGATTACCCGTATCCGCTATCCACAAGCTTTTTCCATCTGAAAAAACACCATAGGGCCAATTTAAAGTTTTCTCGGAAGGGTCGTTTCCGATGCCTACTACGTTGGGTTGGTTTGTATTGAAATCAGGCTGCCCTATAACTATATCGGCAGGTTGTCCATTTTTTGTAGGTAATGAATGCCAAACAAGTACGCGATGATTCCATGCATCACAAACAATCAAAATATCACCATTACTCCATATTCCTGAAGGATACTGCAAGGTTTTTGCAGTAGTTTCACCGCCGGAATTTCTCTCAGTTACTGACACATCTGATTGACCCAAGATCACATCGGGTTCTTGAAATTCATTTGTTGGTAAGTCCTTCCAAATGAAAACACGGTTACGACCGGTATCAGAAACAAAAAGGTGATTACTTGCTATAAAAACGCCTCTAGGAGCCAAAAATGGCATTTCTTTAGAGCCTTTGAAAACATAAGAATTGGCAACGTGTTCGCCGAGGGTTTCGAAGTTCATACTAACAGATTCTTGGCAGTTGTTCACCCGGTAACATACTGATGACGCGTTTACCTCCAATAGCACTTTCCATGATAACTTGTCTAAGATGTTCTGCAACTACACTACCGATGACTCGGGCGTTCATCCCATTTTCATCTTGCTGTAATTTTGTTAGTACGGCATCAGCTTCAGATTCAGATACAAAGGCTATAAATAATCCTTCGTTAGCTACATATAGAGGGTCTAGACCTAGCAATTCACAAGCACTTGCGACTTGCTCATCAATTGGAAAATTTCTTTGAACTAAATCAATTCCTATTTCCGAAGATTGGGCAATTTCTTTTAGTACTGTTGCAACCCCGCCACGTGTGGGGTCTGTCAATAAATGAATATTTTCTCCAAATTCCTCTATCAAATCAATGATGGTATGATTCAAATTAGTGGTGTCACTCTCTATTTCAGATTCAAATTCAAGACCTTCCCGAACGGACATGATAGCCATTCCATGCGATGCGATATTTCCGCTGATTATGATTTTATCTCCGACTTTAATGTTCTTTGCGCTAATGTTGGACTTTGGATGTATTGGGCCAACTCCTGATGTGTTCACAAAAATCTTATCTCCCTTTCCCTTTTCAACAACTTTAGTATCGCCGGTAACCACTTGCACTCCCGCTTTTTCACAAGCGAATTTAATAGCAACAAGAATATCCCAAAATTCTTTAACGGGAAGTCCTTCTTCAATTATAAAACTTAATGAGAGATATTTTGGCATGGCACCGCACATAGCCAAATCATTGACTGTTCCATTTACAGCTAGCTCTCCGATATTTCCTCCTGGAAAAAAAATAGGAGAAACCAAAAAGCTATCCGTAGAAAACGCAGTTTTACCATGTAGGTCTATAAAAGCGCCGTCATGACGTTCATCTAGAATTTCGTTGCTGAGCAAGTCAAAAACACCACTATCCAGCAGTTTATTTGTCAAAACTCCACCACTACCATGACCTAATGTAATGACATCAAAATCAAGTTTAGGCATTGGGCATTGTAGCTGCATGCGTATTTTATTATTCTCCGACATTTAATTTGATTATGCTTCCACGAGTCCAGAAAAATGGTAGTAGGCGGCACAGGCTCCTTCACTACTTACCATTGGTGCGCCAAGTGGATTTGTAGGCTTACATTTCTTGCCAAATTGAGAGCATTCGAAAGGTTTTTTAATTCCCTTCATAATCTGTCCTGAAATACAATCTGGATTTTCAGGAGCCTCTTCAATAGTGACATTATATTTTTTCGTGGCATCAAATTCAGCATACTTTTCACGAACGGCATATCCGCTTTCGGGAATTTCACCGATTCCACGCCACAT
>TARA_R110002074_G_scaffold21078_4_pt1 | contig 14615 bp, 31 predicted proteins | sample TARA_R110002074 | Tara Oceans TARA_R110002074 (sample SAMEA4397215) | marine metagenome | biome: Polar Biome; feature: [MIX] marine epipelagic wind mixed layer (ENVO:01000061); material: water (ENVO:00002006), including particulate matter (ENVO:01000060) such as... | depth 10-100 m
GTAAAAGTCAGCGTTTCTAACCCAATCGTTTAACACTTGTGTTGCTGATTCTGACTCACAGGTGATATTCATTTCTGTGCCAGTAATTAATTCTGAATAAGATGATACTGCTATTTGTAATTGTGGTGTCCTGTCGTGATATTTAATCAACTGCTCAAAGGTGACCTGAATTGGCTGTTCACGTTGATAGTCCGATCTGACAATCTTTGCCAGTGGAGCTTTGGCTTCCTCGATCTGACTTTCTTTAAATGGATTTAATTTCATGCTGTTGGCCCCTCGATTATCATTAACTCTTGTCTATTTAATGTACTCTCTCTGGCCCCTGACTTGGATAATTCAATCTTCACATTATAAATTCCAGGAGGAGGCATTTCGTTCTCACCTACTGCATATTCAAAAGTGCCACCTGTTGCTGATACAATGGAGGCTGTCTTGTTGAAATAATCTCCCCATCTATAATTCTTAGTTAATCTAATTGTGACCGTATAATTTGTTAAGTTTGCTTCCCTTGTAAATTTTTGATCAGAATATAATGTGCCAGTTAATTTGTTTGTGGCACTATAATCCCCTCTAAACCATTTTGGCTGATCTATTATAAGATATAATCCGTATGCCAATTACTCACTACCGCTATTATTTATAGAACTAATATTCAGATTAAATAATAAGGTGGTCATAATGTATTTCTTAATTATTCTTTATATAATAGAATAAATTAGTCAGGTATTGGTAAGCCACCCTTATTTCTAAACCAATCTTGGATTATCTTCCTGCTGTAGTGTAGTTTGGTTACATCATCATCATCCTTTGCCTTTTTTAATTCAATGTCTTTCTTTTCAATAGCGTCTATTATATCATCAACTGATTTTATAAACAATAACAGTAATGCCTCCTGTGTCTTTGGCACGTCATTTACCATAAGATAATACCCATCCTTGACGTTTAAATCTCTTTCCTTTAAATTCAAAATACTGACTGCGTATATGAGGATCTTTAATCATGGCACATCATATCTTAATTCTCTTTGTCTCATCAAGCCAGTCTTTAGGGATTTTTATGTTAGAGTAATCTATTTTCTTAAATTCTACTACACTCATCACTGTATCGTATATGTCCTTATCATGTTTGTTTAATACTTTCATACCTTAGTCTCTATTGGCTTTTCTTCAAGTATTACATTAATCACTGATGTTGGTATTGTATCCAGGTCCTTTATCTCCTCTTTAATCTTATCAATTATACTCTCTTGTTCTTTGTATATTTCATAGCCTTGTTTTAATTGCTTATATGCCTTGACATATTCAGCGTATGAATTGGCAAACAATGTGGCTAATGACTGCTTGGTGTTTCTTCCTATTGTCTTGCCTGTGGCTTTAACGATAAACTCTTGTAACTTTGCGTCATTGGTCATTACATTGCTCATTCAATTACCTCTGTGTTTATTGATATTCCTCCCTTTGATTTAGGTTTATCGGTATCATCCTCCTTGACTAATCTATCTGACATTATATCGTAATGACCATAATCAAACTCTTTGAGATCCCAACACGCCATGATAAAACAATCCAGGACATCAGCGTTTAATTCAGTCTTGTCTATGCCACCTTTCTTGTCAAACTGTGCGGCCCTCATCTGTGCAATCAATTTAGTATGATTTGGATGAATCCTTACCATACCATTCTTGACCATCTGTGCTGAATTAATGGTCATCTTGCTTCTTAGGCTTTGGGTGTTCGCAGATTCGTGATCCCTAATTTGTAATCCAAAGTTGATCGGAAGAGCTGGTATTCCTCTCTCTTCAAGGTCTCTAATAAATCCTGGATGTGCTGAGTCGATTTTGCAGTTAGAGTTGTATCGCTGTGCCATATCCTCCATAACATCAAGCATAGCAGATGGGCTTGGTCTAGGGAACTCATTTGCTTCGGTGACGTAGACGAATCCATCTCTTATCTCAGCACCCAAGACACCAAAATTACTAGAACCGAAAGCAGGATCACCGTAACAGCCACCTCTCCCACCAATAACCGATAGATCATATTCTGCCAGACAAGCCTCAATGCCCTCATATATATCCCCTGTGCCAAACCCGTACTTAAGATTATACTCTCTTTCAAACGATGGTGATTTCTTTGCTGTTTCAATGTCTTCAGGTCTAAATACTTTGTTAACTCCTATTGTATAATCCATCTGCTTCATTACATATCCATTATCTGTTTCATCTTCCATTCGTTCAAACAATCCTCCTGGCAAGTTGGGTGTGCTTATCAATAGTATATGGGGGTTAGTCTTTGGGATATATCTCTCTGCTACTGTCCTTGCCTCATCTTGATAACGATTTGGAAAGAAATCAGCCTCATCAAGCATAACTATCTTTGGGTTTAATCCTCTTGCAGGGGATAAGTGGTTAGTTGGAAATGCCTCAATTCTACAGCCATTTAATATGACTACTGATTCTTTTGTCTTAAACTCATGATTGAATAATGATTTAATCCTGCCCACTACTTTATTCGTTAGGTCCTGGTTGGCCCCTGTTATTATTACCCCTGTTACATCCACTTGAGTGTCCTTCCAATGATCATCCTTAAGACAATTCCAGGCAATCCACCTAATGGTCCATTCGGTAATTCCCAGCCCTGTTGCCTTTTTAACCCATAGTTTTTTGTTGTGGGCCAGTATATCTGTTAACTCTTCTTCATAGTCAAAATACTCTAACTTGTTTGGCAACGCCTCCCAGAACTGTTGAAAAGTTAATCCCCTGTACTCTGGGAAGTCAACTAATTCATCCTCATGTTCTTTCTGGAGTGCTTCCCAAACTGGATAAATTGATACTTCCTTGTCCATTGTCTTTCTGTATTATATGTTTAGTTGCTTCGTAATAAGCCGATAGGTAAGGCTGGATTTCTCTTATCTCTCTAAGGATTCTTAATGCTGTATCAGGCTTTAACATGTGAACCTTCCAGTAGTTTTTCCATAATAATTCCTGGACCAATTCCAGGTTATCTATGCGTTCTAAGTGTTGATCCTCAAAACCATACTGACCTATCTCATGCAACCGTTTTAATTTCATAGAGTCAATTTTACCTTTAACACGATAATAATGCTCAAGGGTTATGTCCTTGCCATGTACTTGAAGATATGCTAAGGCGTCTTTACCCTTTAATCGCATACGAATAGTTTGTAATACAAGCGTCTCAGTATCATTAAGCATTAATAAAAAGCTAGTAAAACTATCATTTAGTAACTAATTAGTCATATTCTTGGAACACTTCTGGCTCATATTCTCCCTCTAGATACCCTTCACACCCTTGACAATGTTTCCTATTACAGGCTGTTGCCACATATCCATCTGCGTCATATACTATATCCTCCTCCTCCAAGTGATCTGACCAAACGTGACCACATCTTCCACAGGCAGGATCATCTGATTCACACATACTATCTGTTACTCCTGGTGGTAAGTTACTCATTATAATTCTCCAAAGTCATGTTACTTTTCTTTTTTATTAACAATTTTATCCTCTCCTTTGATATGTCTATATATTCTTGAGATACGTCTATTCCTATGTAATTCCTGTTTAATTGTTTAGCCATCTTACAAGTTGTGCCACTACCTACGAATGGATCTAATATTGTATCTCCCTCGTTACTCCACGATATTATATGATCATGTGCCAGTTTTTCAGGGAATATTGCTGGGTGTTTAAATGCTATCTTGTCCATTGTTGCATGACCTCCTCCTGTTGGAATTTTCCATAAATTACCATGCATTTTTGTTGGGCTATTTGATACAAATCCAATATCATAACTGCCATCTTTTTCCCTCCTCATAGTTTTATGTGTTCTTTTTTCCTCGTATATTTTATTTACCATAATTGGGTTAAACGTCTTGATTTTACCTTTTACCAGGATAAACATATATTCAAACCGTTGTTCATATCTCTTATGTGTTAATGGAGCAGTTTGTCTATGCCAAATCATAGTGTCATGTAATTTGAATCCTATCTCTTTAAAATATAGGGCCTGTTTGAACGATGTCCCTGATTCTGTGCCATCTTTAGTGGAGTCATTTACTATCCACACTATCACTCCACCGTCTTTTGTTACTCTGTATAGTTGTTTTGCCAGTGATTCAAAATCAAAAGAATACCCATTGTAATTTCTAATGTCATCATAAGGTGGGCTTGTTACTGTAAGGTCTATGGAATTAATATCTAATCCTTTAAGGATCTCTACATTGTCACCACAGATTAAATCATTCAATTATTATCCACTCCACTTTACCCTCAGTAGTGTTTCTTTTCTCAAAGGCACATCTTGTATGCCATCTTTCATGAGTCTTTTTTATTACTCCTAACAGGTTGTTATATTTCTCATTGAATTGCATACCACATAAATTGCACTCTATCATTGAGATCCCTGCCAGAAATATGCTGTATTTGTCCTATCTAACTGACTTTTATACTTGCCACACTTTATACATCTTCTTCCCCATAATTGATGGTCCTCGTAGCCAAAGCATTTACTAGGCATTATAGCACTCCCAACTCTCTGGCAATGCTGTCAAATGCGTCAAAATACACCTCTCTCTGGGTGTTTACTATTGTTTCCCCCTTGAAGTAATGAATTTTGTATGAGTCGTGCATTACTAAATAACTTACACCGACTTCTGTGATTCCTGCTGGGTTTTCTGGGACCTTGAATTTAACCCATCCTGATCCAAAAATTAAGGATTTTGCACCAATGTACTTCATTAAAGGGAAGCCATTGACTCTTGTTTGATTTAGTTGGTCTAAAATTGTTTGTTCTACTGTTGTTTCCATGTAATACTGCTGAATTAATTGTTATATTAATGGAGTCATCAAACTTTTTTAGCCTTCTTGCCTGTATGATTTTCCCACCTTTGAATGGTTACATCGATATATTTTGGCTCTATTTCAACACCATAACATATCCTGTCAGTATCCTCACAAGCGATCAATGTTGTCCCTGATCCTAAGAATGGCTCATATATGTTCATCCCTTTCTCACTGCCATGTTTTATCAGTTTTGTAACTAAAGGTATGGGTTTCATTGTCGGGTGCAGGTCGTTTGCTCTTGGTTTATCCTCAAAGAATACAGAAGTGTTAGCCTTATCACCATAAAATTTATGATGATTTTGCCAACCATACAATATATGCTCATGTTGTGGGAGATAATCAGATCGACCTAATACGAATGTATTTTTAACCCAGATTAAAATGGCAGCGTTATAATAGCCAAGATCATTTAATGTTGTTAATACCTCACGCATTTTGGAATATCCCATGAACATATAATATGCACTGTAATCGGACCATGGGATACCTTCTAAACATCCTTTAAAAAAGTCATCATAGGTTTCTAAATTATCGTTCTCAATTACTGACTCTAATCTTCTCCCTCTGTCATAATTGTTTAAAAATGCATTCTTTGTAGCATAATCAACGCCATAAGGGGGGTCAGTTACCATAAGATTAATCTCTGCACCATCAAATAATTTTGACATATCGCCTGAGCAGTCTCCACACATTATCCTGTGCTTACCTAGTTGGTATATGTCACCGACCTTCGATTTTGGTTTTTCAGGTGGTCCTGGGACCTCTTGTTCTTCTGCTTTCTCAAATCCTATATCAAATTTTTTCTCTAAAATTGTTTGAAAGTCCTCTGTCTGTGTTGCCAATAAACTACTAAATTCATTTAATTTACCTGCCTCAAATATTAGTTTAAATTCTTCAGCATCCTTTTGTTTATCATGCTCACCTCTTAATTTATTCATTAATTGCCTGAGCATTTTCTTGTTGATAGTATTGACATCAATGACATAAGCAGGGATCGTTTTCTTCCCTAATTCCTGGTAGACTCTAACCCTATGCTCACCGTCAACTACCTGCAAATCCTTGTTTAATATTACAGGGGCCAGAAAGCCAAACTTCTCCATAACTAATTTGAGTGATTTCATCTGTTCTTTAGTTAGAACATTGGGATTTGTTTCATCGAATGTTATTTTTTTAACAGCAATTTTACTGATATTAATTTCCTCTACCACATAATATCAATATTTGTATTACTGATAAACGTTTTCATTTTTTGGTTTTTTTAAATCTTCGTGGCACGAACAGCCGCAAACCATGTGATACCAATCCTCTATCTGTTTGGCACATTTGTCACAAGATTTTATGAATCCCATCAGTCACCTGGATCTATTCTTGGGAATGTTACTGCAATATTATCCGTATAATCTCTTAACCACCCTACTTCTATGCTATGCTCACCATGACTTTCGTGTGTGGCAATAGCGTCATATAATACTCTAGTGATCGCTTGTGTTACAAACTTCCATACCTGATCCTCTGTATAGAGTTTTAAATCCCTATTTTGTGGCATAATACATACTCCACAGTGCTATTATAATTAAAGATGAAATAATGTAAATCCGATTCAACGTCTAATGGCTAAGCTTAGCCAACGTTTTATGATGTTATACCATTTGAATCTATCCCATACTCTCTGCCCATATTTTACTCTGATTCTGTATATATCCCTGTCAGATAGATCAAGATTATCAACTGAATAGTATGCATCCATTACATCGGCCCCCTCACCTGATCCTGTTATATCATGCTTTAACCCTAGTGTATGTCCTAATTCATGGATAAGTACAGCATAGATATTGTATGTTTTTAAAATATTACTGGCGTGAGCATTTTCAACAAGACCTTTTTTTATGGCTTCATCTCCTCGAATACCCCTACCTTTTAAGTCCCAAATATAGGATGCATTGAACACTACTTGCCCTGACACGCTTCCCTGTCCAGGAAAATAAGCATAAGCCAGGACCGATGGTCGTTCTTTGAAATAATTATCCTCCTCTTTTGTTCTAAATCTTATCTCAATATCTGCTTGTGTGTGCCAAGCTGACTTAAATTTTAAAGGAATTTCAAAGTTCCAGGTGGATATTGCCAGATTAACTGATCTTTTTAATTGTCTTTTAGATATTAATTTTAATGATTCATGGTATTCAACGTCATAATATAGCACATCTTTATCCCATTTACCATCCCATTCTGTTTGCTCTGCGACAAACCCTACCTTACCGTTGAGATCATTACGAGTAATTATGCAACCAGGCTTCATATTAAATATAAAAAATAGAACCTAAAAAAGATGTTTAGGCTTTGTTTTCGTTTTTATGCTTTATGTAATCTGCACCGATGACTATTGCAATAGGTGCTAACAAAGCGATTGATGTTGTGTCGTCTAATACTATCTGATTTGTTGCTGTCCACAATGCTACTAAACCTGTGTAAGCACCAAGTGCATAGTATCTGAGATTTCCTGCTGACATTAAAAATCTGTTATTTTTCTTCTATATATCAGTATCATTGTACTTTATTGTTGGTATATCTATCTCTAATTCCTTTGAGGCACGATAAAGTGCTATATTGTAATTCATATCATGGGCAATATCTGTGAAACATTTAGGACAGGATCGTAAATATAGTGGATATGTACTCTCTTTTTCAAAGAAGGCCCTAACTTTTGGCTCTCTTAGCAGTCCGATACTGCCATATTTCTCTGAATAATCCATCAGTTGTGCTATCCTGGCAATAGTCTCACCTGTTTCAATACAAAAGGTCCCCATGATTTTTTCATACTCACCAAAGTCACGCCTTAAATCTACCATACCTTTTGAGTTTTCTATGTTGGCCCACATCTTGGCATAATTACTTAGTTTTAATTCAACGTTGCCTATTTCATCATCGATAATTTTTTGAACCTCATCTGATTTATTGTATCTGTCTATGAGTGTTTCAAAGGTAAGATGAAATTTGTTAGATAATTTACTGCATGATTTGAGATAAATTAATTCCCTTGTATCTTTGTTTATTATTGATTTTAACGGTTGTTGCGTAGTTTCTTTTTTAGTTTCTTTTGCCCTTTGCTCTATACCATTAATTTTAATGCTGTTAAATTGATTCTTTTCTAGTCTAATACTTGGATCATTAGTTTCTATTGTTTCCCAGTTCTGTTTTTCTAATTCGGACACGTTGTCCGTTTTATTATAGTTCTGTTTGTAATTATCTGATAAACTTCTGCGTATGTGTCTATCACTTACGCTGATCCCTGCTTCATTTAATTGTGCGTATAGATAAGCACTAATTCCCTCAACTTTAATGTCTAACATTTTATATTTAATTTGATTATTAATAATTTCAGCACATCTTTCTAAATAATCTTTTAATGTATGTCTTTCCCATTTTTCATAATCATCTCTAAATTGATCTAATGTATCATGCCACTGCTTTAATAAAAACTCAGTGTCTTGCACTCTTTTTTTATAAAAAGGTAACTAATAAAGTTGTTGCAACTAACTTAAATACGATAAAAACTTATAAGTAATGATAGAAATGTCCCAAGTATTTACAATACATGAGCCAAAAATATGTGAGATTTGCAAAGAACCTATGAAAGAAATGCAAGCTAGTATATTCACTTGTGTTTGCTGTGGTTTGACAGAAGATTAACCCCACTGCTCTGCCATAGCGTTAGCGATACCTGTGAATGTCTCACTTCGGTCTTTTCCTCTGTTTTTTGTATTAGGCATATAGTGTATCCTATTTCTAATTTTTTTAGGTAATTTCATCATCTCGTCATAAACATTGTCAGTAGGATTTAATTTTGGTAATCCTTTTAACCATATACACGTTTTTTTTGTTTCTGTATGACCAAATTCATAAGGCTGTATTATTTGATCAGGTTTTCTTATCCTGGTTGAAATTATACCCACTGGATTCTCTAAAACAATTTTAGGTATATTAGAATCTAAAAGAATTTTGACAAATTTCAATGCTTCTTTTTGTTCTGGGATTTTATCTTTAAACCATCTGGCACCACTAACACAAAGATGAGTGCATGGTGGAAAACATATCATCATATCCCACCCATCATCTAAATGATTCATTATGTCATCTTGTATATGATAAGGTGAATTATCATCACTTGGAATAATATCACAACTCCAAGCGTCATGTCCTTTATCTCTAAATGCCTGTCTAACTTTACCTGAATATTCACATCCGATTAAGATTTTCATTATGAAGTAGTATTTTCATCTTTAATCAAACCTAAGTATTCTGACTTCATTGGCCCCTCAATAATTTCGATCATATTATTGACCATGTGTGTTACCATAGAATCTTTGCCAGACATCTCATCTATTTGATCCCATGATATATTCATCTCTAATTGGATTTGATGTCCTCTTACTTTTGTTGTGGCATAAGGAACAGCCTTAATCTTAATTGGCTCTCGTAGTCTTGATACCACTTCTTTGGTTTCATGAAACGTGGATTTTTTACTAGCCATTACATCTCCATCAAAACCATCCATTAGTACAACCTCTCCTCATGCTCATCTTCTAAATGTTCTATAATATCTCCCTGATCTAACGGAAGATCATCGCCACAGTATTTGCACACCCATCTATCTATGCCACATTCATCGGTTTGATAATCTCCACAATCTTCCCAATTTTCTGTTCTTGTTTCTGACATTAGTTGTTAACCCCCATTCCAAACTCTGTGAGTTCAAAAGGCAAAGCCTCAATTTCTTGCCATTTACCACGTTTTTGGTCATTAAGGAAATCTAATGTGTTTTTCCTTATTCTTATGAATTTTTCTTTTTCTTCAATTTGTCTTTCTAAAGCAGATAAATCTTTTCTGAGTTCCACCATGTCTCTTCCGACACTGTGCCATTCCTCATTCAAGGCTTTTATTTCTGACAAAATGATTTTTTCATTTCTAATTTGTTCAGTTTCCATAGAATTACAGAGAGATTAATAATATATTAATGGAGTGGTCAATCTTCTTCTTCAAAATCCTCTGAATCATCCCACCAATCTGGAGGCGTAATGGGGGGGTTTGGGTCGATTCTAGGGATACTCATTGAGTAAATATTGGATCATATAGAATAAATGCTGTAATTCTTCTGCTTCAAATTCTGTGGTCAGTACAAAAATCTCGTATAAATCCTGTAGTTCATTCATCTTCATCGTTATACCCCTCCTTATCTTCTCTTAGTATATCCTCGTAAATTACTCTGAACAAATTATAGGTCCTTTCATCTTCTTTAGATGGATGTTTATCCTTGAAGGCTAGGCTATACCATTTTAAAACCATAGCATAGTGTTCACTATATATACCAATATCATGGTCTATTCTTGTTGGCATACTATTCTTTTAACAAATCTTTAATTAAGAAATATAGTGTTTCTAACTCATCTATGTCTTTAAAATTATTTATCATAATTGTAGTGTAACTTCTATCGATTTTAACCATGTTGACTCACCTTATTGTTGTAGGCGTCAAAGGATACTGTCCAAGTTCCAGGCTTTGACGTTAAAAGTTTGTTGCCTTTTTGCTCCATCCATTGATCCACATTGTTTCTTACTGCTGATGTGAAACAGCCTGAATTGACTAGGATCTGTTCCTTAGAATCCCATGTGTTTTTCTTGTCATTATAGAAGAAAGTGTCACGTTTGATACCCATTGGATCATGCAAGTGGCCCATCTGATAAATATCTGCCTCACAATTTACGGTCAAATTTTCCAATGCTTTTAGTGTGCCACCACCTCCTGCTCCATGATTGACAAATAATGTCTTTTTCATAAGTGATTTATCCTTGAATCTAATGTCTAATCTGACAAAGGCTTTACTTCCTAAGAACGTCATGTTGTTTATCTTGCAGTATCTTTTCATATCTCCCTCAGTTACCACTCTGGATTTATACTCGTGGTTGCCCCATTGCATATACCATATTTTTTCCATGCCATAGTTTTTTGTATAATAATCCTGTTCTTCAAATAACTCTGCACACCTCTCATCAAATTCGTCTTGTTGTTCAGCAAGTGTTCTTAATGCTACAGCCTCATCCTTGAAACGTGGATCACCAGGCAATATTAAATCAAGTTGATCCCCCCCGAATGAAGTGAATCTGTACGGATCATCAAGAATATCTTTAACCCTCCTTTCAAATAATTCCTCATAAAAATTAGTGTTGCCAATATGAACATCAGAAAGATTCTCCCAATGTACGATGGTATCTTTTTTATCTAATTCGATGATGATGTTTTTTGAATACAATCATTACAAATTGGTAAATCCTCAACTAAAGTAACTAATACATTTGACGAAAAACATACATGGCACAGTCCTTTACTCATTTTTTATTAACCTCAATATTTCACTGTCAATGTATTCATAAATATCTAACTCTAATTCCTTACAATCAGCTAGATTAACCACTATGAGTTTGATATTATTACTTCTAAATAATTCATTTCTTTGTAATGTTTTCTGAACCTTCCTGTCATGAACGGCCCCATCAACTTCAATAATCCACATACCATATTTATCAATCCATAACAAGTCAGGATTTTTTACACTACAGTCATTAAGATCAGCCTTTGTAACGGATTCTTTAATCTTGATTAATTTATTGTTAATATTGAATATAAGATATGCTTCACGTTTTACTTTAATCTTGTATTTTTTTCTTAGATATGAGGCAATGGCAATTAACTGTGCTGTATCTGATTGACCATATTGTTTCTTCTGACCATAGGCTATGCCTGACTGTTTACCTCTTGGCATTTTCTCTATCAATCCTATACTTAAATTCTAACTCACACCATTGACACCATTCACTAAAACTTGGTTTGTGGCACATTATGCATTTATTTATTTCTCTTAGATGATCTCTCCCATCAAAAGACTTCCTTAACCCCTTGATAAAATTAGTAAATAATCCCATTATTCTAATTCACATTCAGGACATTTCCCGATCCTCCTTTGAGATTCAATTAACAACTCCACCCTGCATCCTCTACAAAATTTCTTATTCCTCATTTTTTCTCACCAGCCCATAGATACAATCACTGCATAAGTCAATATCATGAAACACTTTATTTTTAACAAAGTCTTTCTCTTTATTACATTTTTTACATTTGTTCATCATTGTCTCTTTAATACCCCCACCTTTGGCTCATATAACCAGCCTTTAACCTTCCTTGCTTCAACATATCTAATAATCATGTCGTCACTATAAAACATTTTAACATTCTTTAAAAGTTCTTCAGCAAGATCATGAATAAACACATGGCCCTCTTCGTTAAGTTTTGCCAAGCTTCTAAAGCAGTCCTCAAAATACACCTCCTTGTTTGTACTGTGTCCTCGTAGGTCCATCTGACTAATACCTTTAGCGACATTCATTCCAAGAGTGCATAGACATTCCTGGTAGAATTTAATCACGTCCTCTACCATTTCTGTGTCAATTTCTGTCTTGAATAGTAGTTTAGACCATGCTTCACATAATCTTTGAATGCCCTCCATCTGTCTTGTTTGTATTTGTAGTGATCCATCTGGCTGTTCTATCTGGGTAAATTCCACAAATTTATCTATTAGTAATTCCTCTGCTTCAGGAGTGAATATAGGTTTTAACTTTCTTAGGTAATTCAATAATCCTTTTACCCATTTTGGGTTTGCCACCTGTTCAATGTCACCTCTCTTGTTTTTAGATATATGTAACATCTTGGCTCTAATTTGACTCTCACTAGAATCGTGTTTCAATCTGATCATCAAGTCAAACCTGGATATTGTACTAGCATCAAAGGGCAAGTTATCTATTAGATCCTTACTCTCATTCCACCTTTCTGCTTCTGGGTTACAACTTGCAATGACTGTAGTTTTACATTCAGCATCCCCCTGATGACCTCCTTTGTTATACTTGGCACGTTGCTGTTCCATAGCGATGTTAAGTTTCTTCTGTTCTTGCTTTGGCATTTTGTCATATTCATCTACCATTAAATGACCACCATTGTTTGTGATCATGGCACCTTGTCTAAGGATTTTCATACCGTCATATTCATCTAGTGCAAATAATATCCCTACTCCTGTCGAATTACTACCGTCTATCATAGATGATTTACTTGCCACTTCATTGGCAAACTTGACCATTTCTGACTTACCTGTATCAGCTTCTCCTACCAGCATTAAATGGGATTCTTTTCGATACCCATCAAAATCTGATCCACCTAATAGAGCCAAATATAACGCCTTTTTCTCTAATTCCCTGCCATAGATTTTGGGACAGAACGATGCAATTAATTTTTTAATATAATCTTCTTCTTCTGACTGAGCAAATTCTTTAGCGACTGTTAATTCCTGCTGTGTTAACTCCACCTCAGCTTGTTCTTCCAGGTCCTTGATAGACATGGTATCAATTACTAATGTTTTCTCTGCTTCTACCTTTGCTCCATTCTTAGGCTCTTGGGTTGTATAGACACCGATAAATCGTTTGGTCATACCTGTGGCAATATTGTTAGTGTCATCTCCATGAAGAATTGCTTTGATCATAACAGGGTTATTATTCCTAGCCTTTGATTCTGTTTCCTGGATTAAGACATTTTGAATATATTTACCTGTTTCAATATCTAACTTTTTTGGAGTTGGACCTATAATTATACAGTCAAATTGAACCACATTACCCAGGTCCTTTTCCCTCAGATCAGATAAAGTAATTACTGGAATGGCACAAGTATAGGTGACTTTAACACTGTCAACTCTCTCATAAAATTTTGATAAATCACTAAGATGATATTTTGTTATCTCTTGTTTGATTATGGTTTCTTTAGTTTGTTCTGCTCCTACTGCTATGTCATCTATTCTTTTATCCAATTCATCAGGGGCCATATTATCAACTTTACTTGTTGCCCATCTTTTGATAGAATATGATGAGATGGCATTATGAACAGCATTGATAACTCTTTTACTCAGATCATGTGATGCAGCTTGAATAAAATCAATATTGTTAACTTGAAGATTATATGATCCATTTACTAATACATTGGATAAATCAGTCTCCATTATCATCTCTTTTAAATCATCAGCGTGTTTTGAGGCTGTCTTATTGTCATCATTTTCTCTGGCATAATCTAAGATCAATTCCTGATCAATGTATTTACTAAAGGCTTCCTCCATAGTAATACCCTTACTCATTTTACCTGCTTTGAATTGGTTGTAACGATCCTTGTCGCCTGAGTATTTGAATGAGATAATATCTGACATAATAACCACCTGAACAGCTTAACAGCTTAACGGTAAGAATCTCCTTTGTTGTAAAAGTATCTTTTCTCAGCCTTAAGTTCTGCTATACGTTTCTCAAAATATTCTATCTTCTCATCTATTTCTGTTAAGATCGCTAGATCAGCCTGTGTTATATCCATCAGTATCTTCCTATGTCCATCTTTAATAATCTTTTAAACTTTGCATTTCTTGGCCCCGTAGCTAATCTAGTTCCACAACATGGGCAATAACTAAATCCTTTGATGTAAAACTCACAATTTCTACATCTAAAATATCCTGCTTTGAATGCTCCATGATTCTTCTTTATTGTTTTATGTTTCTTTATAAAACTCTCAAGCTTACATTGTTCTCTACAAGTGCAATACATTAGTATCTGCCTCCTGTGTATGTTTTGCTGTACTTTGCTTTCGTTCTAAGTTTCCTGCCACAATTAGGGCAGTGTATTCCTGGACAT
>TARA_R110002074_G_scaffold84556_9_pt1 | contig 14608 bp, 14 predicted proteins | sample TARA_R110002074 | Tara Oceans TARA_R110002074 (sample SAMEA4397215) | marine metagenome | biome: Polar Biome; feature: [MIX] marine epipelagic wind mixed layer (ENVO:01000061); material: water (ENVO:00002006), including particulate matter (ENVO:01000060) such as... | depth 10-100 m
ACCTGAAAATGGTCGTTATGCCTATTTTAGCTTTTCTCCAGATGAAACCAAAGTTGCATTTACCAATACCACCGAAACAGGTGTTGAACTTTGGGTTTTAAATTTTGATACTGCAACCGCTTCAAAATTAACAAATGCAACCATAAATGCTAATATGAGAAGTCCGTTTGCTTGGTTTAAAGACAACAACTCACTTCTTGTAAAAATGCTATCAAACAATAGAAAACCGCTTATTGACACAAAAACTGCGGTACCAAATGGGCCAACTATTTCTGTAAGTGAAGAAGGTGTAAAAGCACAAAACAGAACCTATCAAGATTTATTAAAAAACAGAAACGATGAGCACAATTTTGAGCAATTGGCCTTATCTCAATTGTATAAAGTTTCATTGAATGGCTCAAAAACCAAATGGAAGGATGATGACATGTACACAGGAATGTCATTCTCACCTGATGGAAAATATATTATGATAAATACCATTCAAAAACCTTTTTCTTATATCGTAACCTATGGTCGCTTTCCATCTAACACCAATATATATGATACCAATGGAAATCTAGTAAGTGCCTTTTTAAAAGTGCCTCTTATTGAGGATTTGCCTAAAGGTTTTATGGCAACCAGAACAGGAAAACGAAATGTGTCGTGGAGAACGGACAAACCATCAACCCTTTATTGGGCTGAAGCTTTGGATGGTGGCGATCCAGCAATTGATGTGGCTTTTCGCGACGAGATTTTTGAATTGGACGCTCCTTTTAATGGAACTGCAAAATCTCTTATAAAACTTAAGCAAAGATATGCTGGTATTATTTGGGGAAATAACAATACTGCAATCGCCTATGATCGTTGGTGGAATACCAGAAACTCAAAAACTTATGGATTCAACCCTTCAAACAATAGTGAAGCACCTACAATACTTTGGGATAGAAACTATCAAGATCGTTATAGCGACCCAGGAAATTTTGCCACAAAAAGAAACGAATATGGCAGATATACTCTAGAGTTGGATGGCAATGATGCTTACCTTATTGGTGCAGGTTACAGCAAAGAAGGAAAATTTCCTTTTATAGACAAGATCAATCTTAGTGATAAACAAACAAAACGTTTATACCAATCTACTGAAACAAATAAACTAGAAAGTATCAATGACATCCTCGATGTAAAAAAAGGAGAAATTTTAGTACGTGTAGAATCTAAAAATGAGTTTCCAAACTATTACGTTAAAAACATAAAACGTAAAAAAGGAGCAATACCATTAACTCGATTTGAAAATCCATTTAAAAGCATTCAAAATGTACATAAAGAAGTTATTAATTATAAACGTGATGATGGATTGGATCTCTCAGGAGAATTGTATTTACCAACCAATTACGAAAAAGGCAAAAAGTATCCAATGATTGTTTGGGCTTACCCCAGAGAGTATAAAGATAAAAGTAGTGCCTCACAAAGTACATCCAATCCAAACCGTTTTACGTATCCATCCTATGGATCACCAATTTTTTGGGTAACTCGTGGCTATGTAGTACTTAACAATGCTTCTTTCCCAATTGTAGGTGAAGGCGATAAAGAACCAAACGATAGTTTTAGGTCACAATTGGTTGCTAACGGAAAAGCTGCTATTGATGCTGTTGACAAGTTAGGTTACATAGACAGAAGCAGAGTTGCAGTTGGAGGACATTCATATGGCGCATTTATGGTAGCAAATCTATTATCTCATTCCAATTTATTTGCAGCTGGAATAGCACGAAGTGGTGCCTATAACAGAACATTAACTCCTTTTGGATTTCAAAGTGAAGAACGGAGTTATTGGGAAGCTCCAGAGGTATATTACACCATGTCACCTTTTATGCATGCAGACAAAATGAAAACACCATTGCTTTTAATACATGGTGAAGCCGATAATAACTCAGGAACATATCCTTTACAAAGTGAACGTTACTTTAATGCACTCAAAGGACTTGGTGCTCCAGTTAGGTTGGTTATGCTTCCAAAAGAAAGTCATGGCTATAGAGCTAGAGAATCTGTCATGCATTTGCTATGGGAACAAGACCAATGGTTGGAAGAGCATGTAAAAAATAAACCTACAGTAACAACTCCTGACAAAACATTAAAAAATTAATTTTTTTAAAGCCATTCAAAATTGAATGGCTTTTTTATGCCAACTTGTCACAATATCGAAAATGGTATTTTTTTTGTCTATCTGTTTAAAGTAAAATAAAACAATAACTAATAAGATTCCTGCTGTAGTTTATCTTGAGGGATAGTCGAAAGGCAGGAATGATAAATAAATTAAATTATGGCAAAAGGAAATATTAATGTTTCGGTTGAGAATATCTTTCCGTTAATTAAAAAGTTTCTATACAGTGATCACGAAATATTTTTACGTGAGCTTATAAGTAATGCAACCGATGCGACAATGAAATTGAAGCACCTCACCAATATTGGTGAAGCTAAGGTTGAGTATGGCAATCCACAAATTGAAGTTAAAATTGATAAGGAAACCCAAAAGCTTCATATCATCGATCAAGGTTTAGGGATGACAGCTGAGGAAGTTGAAAAATACATTAACGAAGTGGCATTTTCTGGTGCTGAAGAGTTTTTAGACAAATACAAAGATAAAGTTGATGATGCAGGAATCATTGGACATTTTGGTCTTGGTTTCTATTCGGCGTTTATGGTAGCTAATAAGGTTGAAATCATCACAAAGTCATACAAAGACCAGCCAGCAGCACATTGGGCCTGTGATGGTTCTCCAGAATTTACTCTTGAACCCTCTGATAGAACTGAAAGAGGTACAGAAATAATTCTTCATATTGCAGACGACGAAAAAGAATTTTTAGAAGAATCTCGCATTCGTGAACTGTTAACCAAGTACAACAAGTTTATGCCAATTCCAATCAAATTTGGAACTAAAGAAATAAACGACCCAGATTTTACACCTAAAACAACTAAGGACAAGGAAGGCAAAGAAACAACTGAGCCTCACAAGCAAATAACAGTTGACAACATTATCAACAATCCTAATCCTGCTTGGACAAAACAGCCAGCAGATTTAGAAGACCAAGATTATAAAGATTTCTATCGCGAATTGTATCCAATGCAATTTGAAGAGCCTTTATTCAATATTCATTTAAATGTCGATTATCCATTCAATCTTACTGGAATCTTGTATTTCCCTAAGATGACAAACGATTTGAACATTCAAAAAGACAAAATTCAGTTATACCAAAACCAAGTGTTCGTAACTGATAATGTTGAAGGCATTGTGCCAGAATTTTTAACAATGCTTCGTGGTGTTATTGACTCTCCAGATATCCCATTGAATGTTTCTCGTAGTTATTTGCAAGCTGATGGTGCTGTTAAAAAGATATCGTCTTACATAACACGTAAAGTAGCCGATAAATTAAAATCGTTATTCAATAATAATCGTGAAGATTTTGAAGCGAAGTGGAATGATATTAAAATCGTAATTGAATATGGCATGCTTTCCGAAGAAAAATTCTTTGAAAAAGCAGACGCCTTTGCATTGTACCCAACAGTTGATGGTAAGTATTACACTTATGATGAGCTTTACAACAAAATTAAAGCCAACCAAACAGATAAAGATGATAAGCTGGTAATTTTATATGCATCTGATACAGATGCACAACATAGTTATATTGAAGCCGCTAAAGCTAAAAACTTTGAGGTTTTGTTATTGGATTCTCCAATTGTATCTCATTTAATTCAGAAATTAGAAACAACTAAAGAAAATATATCTTTTGCTCGTGTAGATGGTGATCATATTGACAATTTAATCAAGAAAGATGACACCACTATTTCTAAGCTAGACGAAGATCAAAAGAAAACGTTGGATGCTTTATTAAAAGAAGTAATTTCTTCAGAAAAATTTATGGTACAATTAGAAGCTATGGATAGCAATGCATCGCCTTTTATAATTACACAACCTGAGTTTATGCGTCGTATGAAAGAGATGCAGCAAACTGGTGGAGGTGGTATGTTTGGCATGGGTAATATGCCAGAAATGTATAACCTTGTGGTGAATACAAACTCTGAACTTGTAGGTGATATATTAAATACAAAAACACGTAAAAAGCAAGAACGCTTGATTAACCAGAGTTTAGATTTAGCTAGATTATCTCAAGGCTTGTTAAAAGGTGAAGAGTTAACAAACTTTATTAAACGCAGTTACGATATGATAAAATAGAAGCTAGACCGCTTCGCTGTTAGAACAAAGACGAAAAAAATGTCATAGCGAGAGGCTAGTAACGCGACAATCTTTTTTATGAATAAAGCCACTTCAAAATGGAGTGGTTTTTTTATTGCCTTTATCATAAAAAAAACCCAAATTCCAACATATTTAGTAACCCAAAACTGAAAACCAGTACTAAAAATAGCACATTTTGCTTTTTGCAAAATTAAAAAAAACCTTTGACCATTTAAATATTAATCGTAATATTGCAATAGATTAATATAGATTGAAATGGGATTAACCAAAACAGAAATATTTACCGACAAACAAAATGAAATTGCCCTTTTTTCAAAAGTTTTTGGACATCCAGCAAGAGTGGCTATTTTACAGCACCTTTTTAAAATTGACTCTTGCGTTTGCGGAGATTTAGTCAACGAAATTGGATTAGCTCAACCTACAATTTCACAACACTTAAAAGAACTGAAACATTTAGGTTTAATAAAAGGAAATGTAGAAGGAACAAGCGTTTGTTACTGCATCCATAAAGAAAACTGGACAGCGATGAAAACGGTAATGACGGAATTTCTTAATCAAGATTTAACTCAAAAAGAAGATTGTTGCTAAAAAAATAAATTCATTAATCGAATAATCGCAATAAATAAATATGATAACAACCAAAACAATGGTATTTCAAGAAATAGAAAAATCAATTAAGGCATTACATCCTCAAACTATTTCAAACGAACGTAAAGCAATTTTACAACCGCTAACCGAATTCATTCAGTCAAAAGTTTCGAAAGGTCAAGACATTCGTATCAACTTTATCTGTACGCACAATTCACGAAGAAGTCATTTATCACAAGTTTGGGCACAAACCATGGCAAATTACTTTAACATTAAAAACGTGTTTTGTTATTCAGGTGGAACAGAAGCTACAGCACTTTTTCCAATGGTTGTTGAAACTTTGAAAACTTCCGGTTTTCAGATTAATAAAATTTCAGAAAACCAGAACCCTGTTTATAGCATTAAATATGCTCACAACGAGCATCCCATAATCGGGTTTTCAAAAAAATTAGATGACGATTTCAACCCAAAATCTGAATTTGCAGCTATTATGACTTGTGATTCGGCAAATGAAGCTTGTCCATTTGTTCCAGGTGCAGAAAAACGTATTCCAATAACTTTTGAAGACCCAAAAGCGTTTGATGGCACACCACAACAAGAAGAAAAATACAAAGAAAGAAGTCTGCAAATAGCAACCGAATTATTTTACGTTTTCTCACAAATCAACTCCTAAAAAATGGCAATAAAAAAATTAAGTTTTCTCGATAGAAATCTAACGCTCTGGATTTTTGTCGCAATGGCAATAGGTGTTGGAATTGGATATTTTATCCCAACATTTCCGGATATTATAAATTCGTTTAGTAGCGGAACAACCAATATACCTATTGCAATCGGTTTAATATTAATGATGTATCCACCTTTGGCAAAAGTTAATTATTCGCTCTTGCCCAAAGTATTCAGAAACACAAAAATCCTGTCCATTTCACTTATTTTAAACTGGATAATTGGCCCCATTTTAATGTTTGTCTTGGCAATTTCATTTTTGCAAGATTATCCCGAATATATGGTTGGTCTTATATTAATTGGTTTGGCTCGCTGTATCGCTATGGTTTTGGTATGGAATGACCTTGCCGAAGGAAGCAGCGAATATGGTGCAGGTCTCGTAGCTCTAAACAGTATATTTCAAGTCTTTGCTTACAGTTTTTATGCTTGGATTTTCATAACCATACTTCCGCCCTATTTTGGGTTTGAAGGTGCTATTGTGGATATTTCAATAGGTACCATTGCAGAAAGCGTGGCCATTTATTTAGGTATTCCCTTCGTTATGGGAATATTAAGCAGATTAATTTTAGTAAAACTAAAAGGCGAAGATTGGTACACAAATAAATTTATCCCGACCATTTCACCATTAACCCTCATTGCATTGCTATTTACGATTGTGGTTATGTTCTCGCTAAAAGGAGAATTGATTGTGGAAATCCCAATGGATGTGCTAATTATAGCAGTTCCTTTACTTATTTATTTTACGTTAATGTTTATTATTGGATTTTTCGTTACCAAAGCAACAGGAGCAGAATATGACAAAACAGCATCAGTGGCTTTTACAGCAGCAGGCAATAATTTTGAATTGGCAATTGCAGTTGCCATTGCGGTTTTCGGACTGAATTCAGGTCAGGCATTTGCAGGTGTTATTGGCCCTCTGGTTGAAGTTCCTGCATTGATTTTATTGGTTCGAGTGTCTTTTTGGTTACGGAAAAAATATTACGCAAAAGCGAGTGGAAATGTATAAAAAAGAGGCTGTCTAATAAGTAATTTTTAGTGTCATATTGAGCGCAGTCGACATACCTAACATATAGATATTTATGATTCTTCGACTACGCTCAGAATAACAAGTTATAATTTTTCATTAATTTTTTAGGCAGCCTCTTTGTATTTGTTTAAGCATCTAGCTTACCGAAAGGTTAACGCTTAAAAACCATTCCCTATCTTTACAGTTTTTAACATCATACTAAAATTATAACCATATATGTCCTTTAAAGACTTAAAACTCAACAAACCTTTACTTAGAGCTATTGCCGAATCTGGATATGATAATCCTACGTTAGTGCAAGAAAAAACTATTCCGTTAGTACTTGACAAAAAGGACGTGGTTACATCAGCGCAAACAGGTACAGGAAAAACTGCTGCTTTTGCATTACCAATTTTGCAATTATTGTTTGATTATCAAGATGCTCCCAAAAAAGGTAAAAAAATAAAAGCATTAATTATAAGTCCTACAAGAGAGTTGGCCATACAAATTGAGTCAAATTTTAAAAACTATGGTAAATATACCAATTTGCGTTCGGCAGTTATTTATGGTGGCACTTCCATTGAGCCACAAAAAGATATTTTAAATAAAGGTGTTGATATTTTAATTGCTACTCCTGGACGTTTGCTAGACTTACACAAGCAGGATTTAGTCAATCTTGATTATGTTCAAATATTAGTGTTAGATGAAGCCGATTTAATGTTGGATTTAGGATTTATTGATGATGTAAAAAAAATTGAGCGTTTATGTCCCGAAGCTAAACAAACCCTTTTGTTTTCTGCAACCATCCCTTACAAAGTAGAGCAATTGGCAAACTCCATTTTAAAAGATTCCGAGCGCATTGAAGTCTCTCCAAATGCATCAACATCAAAAAATGTAAATCAGGTGTTGTATTATGTGCCAAAACGCAATAAAATTGAATTGTGTTTACATCTTTTGCGAAATAACATTAAGGGTCAAATACTCATCTTTAGGCGTACAAAATTTGGTGTCGATAAATTAGAGCAAACACTACTTAAAAACGGTTATAAAGTTGAAACGATACATGGTGATAAAACACAAAATTTAAGACAGGATGCTTTAAAAAAATTTAAAAACGGTTACGTAAATATCCTCATAGCAACAGACGTGGCTGCAAGAGGAATTGATATTGACGAGTTGGATGCTGTTATTAATTTCGATTTACCAAACGTACCAGAAACCTATGTGCATCGCATTGGCAGAACTGCGAGAGCAGGAAATAAAGGTGTTGCATATTCGTTTTGTAGTGCAGATGAAAAAGCGTATGTAAAAAGTATTCAACAACTCATTAATTTACAGTTAGATGTTATTGAAGACCATCCTTATCCTTTAGACCCAAAAGCAAGACCTATTGTGCACAAATCTAAAACACCAAAAAGCAAATACAAGAAAGGGCGAAAAAGTGAAGCGTCTAAAAAGAAAAAGAAGCGTTGGTATTAATATTGACTTTGTTCTAAAAAACAGTTAATTTAGTTTTCTGGGGTTGAATTGGTTTCAGTAACAGTATAAAAACTTCAATTGAAATTGAATTTATAGTAACTTTAACAACCATTAAATTAAATAAAAATGAAAGTAACAGCTAAAAAAAATGAACAAGTTGCCAATATGATATTTGCCTCTATTTATCCACTTTACCTCAATAGATTGGAGAAAAATGGTAGAACAAAAGAAGAACTTGATCAAGTAATTAAATGGTTAACTGGTTTTGATGACGATGCTTTACAAGCACTTATAGATGAAAAGGCTACTTTTAGAACATTTTTTCAAAAAGCAAAAATGCATCCCAATGCACACATGATAAAAGGAGTTGTTTGTGGTTATCGAATTGAAGACATAGAAGATGAATTCGAATTGTATAAACAATGCAGGCAGATGGAAAAATTGATTGATGAGTTAGCAAGAGGACGTAAAATGGAAAAAATATTACGTAAAAATTAATCGATTTTGAAAATAGTCTCTACCAACCTAGCTAAACCAGCTTTTGTAACCATTAATGGCAAACAACAACGCACTGGAATTTTCAAAAAACCAACTAACCAACCCATTTACTTAGATAAAGAGGAGGTAAAAGGCGACGAAATTTCAAACCGAAAAGTTCATGGTGGTGAGTTTAAAGCTTGTTATTTATTTTCGGCAGACCATTATACTTATTGGCAAAACTTATATCCACATTTAGATTGGCATTATGGGATGCTTGGTGAAAACTTAACTGTTGAAGACTTTGATGAAACCAAAATTTATGTTGGTGATATTTATAAAGTCGGTAATGCGCTTATACAAATCACTCAACCACGTGAACCTTGTACCACATTTGCTGCTAAAATGGGAACAGCAGATATCATGCAACAATTTATTGCTCATGGCAGACCAGGAACGTACACAAAAGTCCTAAAAGAAGGAAACGTTAGTTTTGGTGATACGTTTAAACTAGTTGAAAAAGCAAAGAATAGTATTTCTATTACTGATTTTTTTAAACTGCTTTTTGAAAGAGAAAAAAATCAAAAGCATTTGCAATTAATAGTAAATAACGAAGCAATCCCTGAAAAGAAGCGTAAAAAATTAAAACGCTTTTTAAAATAACATGGCAAACAACATAAAACTTGGTCTCAAAGAAAACTGGCAGCAATTTACCATTCTTGTTATCGTCAATGCTTTTGTTGGTGGTATGGTTGGTTTGGAGCGAAGTATATTTCCTCAGTTTGCTGAAATTGAGTTTGGAGTAGCTACAACATCAGCTATTTTATCTTTTATTATTGCTTTTGGTATCACTAAAGCCATAGCCAATTATTTTACAGGTCGATTAGCAAATAAGTTTGGCCGTAAAAATCTCTTGATTTTTGGATGGATTATTGCTCTTCCCATCCCTTTTATACTAATTTATGCTAACCATTGGAATTGGGTAGTTTTTGCTAATGTTTTATTAGGAATAAGTCAAGGTTTTACTTGGAGCAGTACCATCGTCATGAAAATAGATTTGGTTGGCGAAAAAAATCGAGGTTTAGCAATGGGACTTAACGAGTTTGCTGGCTATTTTGCAGTAGGTATTGTAGCGTTTTTAACTGGTTACATTGCCGATAATTATGGCATTACACCTTATCCCTTTTATTTGGGAATTGGTATTGCTGTTATTGGCTTATTAACCTCGATTTTATTAGTGAAAGACACAAGAATGTTTATGCATATAGAAAGTAAAACTGTAAAAACCAAACAGTTGTCAAATGTATTTATTGAAACATCTTTTAAGAATAAAACATTGAGTTCCATTACTCAAGCTGGATTGGTAAACAACTTAAACGATGGCATGATTTGGGGCTTGTTACCAATGATTTTGTTGTCCTTAAATTATTCTACCGAAAATATAGGTATTATTGCAGCCATATACCCAACTGTTTGGGGATTGGGACAATTATTTACAGGAAAAATGGCAGATCATTATTCTAAAAAATCCATGTTGTTTTGGGGAATGTTATTGCAAGGTATTGCTATTCTTTTAATTCCATATAGTGAAGGTTTTTATGAGTTAGCAACTATTTCGGCTTTATTAGGTTTAGGAACAGCCATTGTCTATCCAACATTTTTAGCTGCTATCGCAGATGCTACTTCACCAAACCAACGTGCTGAGAGTATTGGGTCGTTTAGATTGTGGCGCGATTTAGGCTATGCCATAGGTGCTATTGTTTCAGGAGTTACAGCCGATATTTTTGGTATTGAATATGCTATTCTACTTATAGGCTTTATAACTATTTTATCGTCTTTAGTTATTAAAATTCGTATGCCAAAACGTATTGTAGCTTCATAATTAAAAAAGTGATTATTTTTAAGGTTTGAAAAGTTAAGTCTTTAAAAATTCCGTTTTGGCACTTCAAAAACTAGAAATTTAATTGTTTGTTTAAATAGTACTTCATTAAAGGTATTTGAATAAAAAATACCAATCCAAAGAAACCAATAGCATACATCAATGTTTTAGAAAAGGTAATTCCAGAAAGGGCATTAGTCACTTTGTTATTAGAAATCACACTATAATCTACTGCATCTAATAAGGTTGAGTTACCAGTATTATTAAACATAACATATATTGAAACGCCAATAAGAATTGCTATAATAGCAAACCAACCATACTTTGTAATTAATGGTCTATAAACTACCGAAGAACCAATTGAAATTGTTTCAACTTGCTTCATCACATTAGCTGTAAAATCTATTGATGGTGATTTCAATCCAGACGATGTTATCGCCTTTTTTGCTAACTTATCTAAATGCTGCTCTGTATGTTTTTTCATAACTTTCAATAATGTCGTTATCTAATTTACTTTTTAATATGGTCGCTAATTTTTTACGACTTCTAAAAAGCTTCACTTTTACGTTGTTAGGTTTTAAACCTACAATTTTTGCAACCTCTTCTAACGATAGTTCTTCAAAGTAATATAAAGTTAATAAAAAACTATCTTCACTAGGCAAAAGCGCTAAACAATCTTGTATGGTTTGTGCTTTTTCTTTTGCTTCTATTTGGTCAAGAGCATTATCTAAGGTTTTAACTTGATGCTCGGTATATTCATTAATTTCAACAGTATATTGTTGTCGTTTATTTTTTTTAAGTCTGTCCAAACACGTATTATATGCCACTCTATAAATCCATGTTGAAAACTTTGAGTCGCCTTTAAACTTATTAAGCGACTTAAATGCCTTAATAAAGGTGTCTTGTGCTGCTTCTTCGGCTTCTTCTCTATGCTTCATCATTCGCAAGGCTAAAGTAAATACCAAATCCTTATAACGATCTACTAATACCGCAAAAGCATTCGCATCGCCATTTAAAATAGCCTCTATATAAACTTGATCGTTGGTGGTCATTTCTAACTATGACTATATAAAAGTTGTTTTGGTTACACTTTTTAGTAAAAAAATTAAAAACTTGTCACCTTGAGCGCAATCGAAAGGCTCAACCTGACAAAAAAATAAATTTTACCTTTTTTTGTAACCAATATTAAAAAGCTGTCGTCATAAGCTATGAACACATTAAAAATAATCAATTAAAAACAAACAATTATGGAAGTAGCAATAATGGCAATTATCTTTGGGTCGATTTTCGGAGTATTTTATTTATTTATTTCTTCAAGAAATAAAGAACGATTAGCCTTAATAGAAAAAGGAGCAGACGCAAGTATTTTTAACCTAGGAAAACGTACAGGATCGTCATGGAAAGTTATTATAATTAATTTAGCCTTTCTTTTAATGGGAATTGGATTAGGTGTATTTATTGCCAACCTATTGGATACGTACTCTAGTTTAGACTCTGATGCTGTATATCCTGCACTTATATTTTTTATGGCTGGTGTTGGTTTATTTGTAGGTTTTACACAAACAAGAAAAGAAGTAGATTAAAAAACAAACTACCAATCAAATATTTAAACCGTGTCGGATATTTCGATGCGGTTTTTTTGTTTAGTATCTTTAGCGCTTTAATTACTTTTTACTGTCAGTAAAACAAAGTATTAACCTATTTTAACTTCGGTACAGAAAACGACTCAGTGTTGTTTTACTATTACAAAGGTAGTAATACATTATGGCTTATCGCCAACATTTAACCCTTTCAATAACAAACATTAATAAATCCATTCAACTAGATGCAAAACATCAATTAGCTCATGGTGTACAAAAAGTAATTGGTTAAAAATTATTGGAAAAAAATAAAATTAATTAATTAATTAATTAAGCCAATTTTATGTAATTTTAGTACATCAAAAACCTAACACTCATTTTCCAAAACTACTTAAGACCAATTTCTATTTATGTTTTTAATTATAACTAATATTAAAACATTTAACAATGGAACCAACAAAAACCAACCAAATTACACCTAACAAAATAATGCAAATAGGCATGGGCTTTTGGGCCTCAAAAACTTTATTAACTGCAGTTAATATGAGTTTATTTACCCATTTAGCTAACAACCCAATGTCTGGAAATGAGATTAAAAAAGAATTAGGCCTTAATAAAAGATCACTTTATGATTTTTTAGATACCTTGGTTGCCTTAGGGTTTTTAAACAGAAAAGGATTAAAAGAAAGTGCCATTTACAGTAATGCGGCCGAAACCGATTTATTTCTAGACAAAAATAAGCTTAGCTATATTGGAGGCATTTTAGAAATGTCCAACAATAGATTATACCCATTTTGGAATGATTTGGAAACAGGGTTAAAAACTGGAAAACCACAAAACGAAACAAAAAACGGAGGCGCTCCAATATTTGAAGCCATATATGCAGATGAAAAAAAATTAAGAGAGTTTTTACATGCCATGGGTGGTGTACAAATGGGAAATTTTATGATGCTTGCCGAGGCTTTCGATTTTTCAAATTACAATACCATTTGTGATATAGGAGGCTCTGGCGCAAATCTTTCTATTCATTTGGCAAAACGCCATCATCATCTAAAGTGCACTTCATTCGACTTACCTCCTGTAACTCCAGTAGCTACCGAAAATATTGATCATTTAGGATTAAGTGATCGCGTCACTGCTGTTTCAGGCGATTTCTTTGTGAATGATTTCCCAAAAGCCGATGTCATAACTATGGGAAATATTCTACACGATTGGGGAACAGAAGACAAGCTAATGCTCATTACAAAAGCCTTCAATGCCTTACCAAAAGGTGGTGCTTTAATTGTTATTGAAAACATTATTGATGACGATCGTAGGCAAAATGCATTTGGATTAATGATGTCTTTAAATATGGCAATTGAAACCGAAGAAGGTTTTGATTTTACAGCCTCCGATTTTGATGGATGGGCAAAACAAGTTGGTTTTAAAAGCACAAAGGTTATGCCTTTAACAGGTCCTTCAAGTGCAGTAATTGCTATCAAGTAAACTTTTCTAAAAATCCATCCAACTAAAGTATGCTAAAAATATTTAGAAACATTCGCCGTAAACTACTTTCAGAAAACAGATCAAGCAAGTACACCTTATATGCTATTGGTGAAATATTTCTTGTAGTTGTTGGCATACTAATAGCGTTACAAATAAATAATTGGAACGAATCTAAGCAAGAGGATGCTATTACTCAGAAATACTATGAAGGCTTTATAAGTGATTTGGAAAAAGACAAAACCCTATTAGACACCTTGATTAATGTTAGAAAAAAACAAAGTGCGAGTGCAAAAGTTTTATTAGGCATGATAGAATCTAAGGAATATGATTTAGATGAATTTTACAATCACTACTACTTTCTGTTTCCCTTTTACAGGTTTATACCCAATTCAAACACTCTGGAGGAAGTATTAAACTCTTCACATTTAAGATTCATTAAAAACGAAAACATTAAAAATAGATTATTGAATTTAAGAAGCGCTTATAAAAGTATTCAATTAAATGAAGAACATGTATATGAAGACAGAGCTGTCTATTTATACAGCGACCTTACATTAAATCATATTGAATTTAATGGTTTATTTATTGCTGATTCTGGTTTTGATGTCATAAAAAAAAGAGAAGAATCTTTTTCGAAAAGCAAAGATGCAGAAGTTTACAGAAAAGATGCTGAATATTTTGTGAATAATCGTCATTTTAAGAGTTTTCTTAATTTGTTAGAGTTTAACTTACAGTTCGTAATTCCACAAATTGAAGGAACAAGAAAAGAATGTTCCTCAATAATTTCATTAATTGAAAATAAACTAAAATAAGTATGATTCTTATTTATTAATTATAACAACAACCTAAAGAATATGAAACCAATTAAATTTCTTTTGCTATGTGCAATCATAGCAACCAGTTGCTCTGCTCCTACTACGTACGATATTTTAATAAAAAATGGCTCCATTGCTGATGGTTCTGGTAATCCAAGCTATGTTGGCAGTGTTGGTATAAATGCTGATACTATAGCAGCTATTGGTGAGCTAAAAAATGCCAAAGGCAATCTGGAAATTGATGCCACAGATTTAGTTGTGGCTCCTGGATTTATTAATATGCTCTCTTGGGCAACAGAGTCCTTAATTGAAGATGGACGCTCAATGAGCGATATTAAGCAAGGTGTCACC
>TARA_R110002074_G_scaffold57077_10_pt1 | contig 14605 bp, 17 predicted proteins | sample TARA_R110002074 | Tara Oceans TARA_R110002074 (sample SAMEA4397215) | marine metagenome | biome: Polar Biome; feature: [MIX] marine epipelagic wind mixed layer (ENVO:01000061); material: water (ENVO:00002006), including particulate matter (ENVO:01000060) such as... | depth 10-100 m
TTGCAACCACAAGATATTAGAGGTGATGTCAGTCTTGAGAACTATTTAAATCAGCTGTCCATAAGACTAAAAATTGGCATAAAAGGCCTCAAAAATGAAGAAAAATGGGCTAATGGACTTATCAGAAAAATTGAAAATCAGCTCAATTCAAAAGAATAAATTCCAAAAAATATATTTTAACTGAAATTGAGGAAGAAAATATGTCGTAATTTAATAATATAACAAAAGCACAACAACGTATTTAAACCATTAAAATGGCTCATACACAAAACCTTTAGCAACAACTAAAAAAGAATCATGACATATTCTACAAGAGCTCTAATTATAATGATTTTGTTTATTTCCCTTTTATCATGTAAGAGCAACAAAGTGGCATTAGGGCACCTAGAAGGAGTTTGGCTGTTATCAAACAACAAAGAGAATGGTAAATTGGAATATCGAAGAATCGAGAATGAAAAAGCTCATTTTGGATCAATACTTAACATTTCCAAAGACAGCACTATCATTGATTCTTATGTTATGAAGTGCCCAAATGGCACAGGAAAATCGGAATTTCTATCAGAAGGAACGTGGAATATTAATGAAAAATCACTACTTCTAACTAGCACTGTACCTATAGACCTTGAAGGACAAAACTTTAAAATTGTCCAACTTAATGCTAGTAAGTTTGTTTTAGCGAAAGTAGAAATTAAAAAATAGCTATAATTCAGCTTGCCACTACCCTATCTCAAAATTCATTACTTTTAAATGGGTTGATTTCTTATCTGGAAAATCCTATCGAATTTCCCAAGCCGAAATCATTGCTCATGCGTTAGCAATAATTAAAAAACCACAATACCATGAAAAACAAAAATATTCAAGTTGATAGAAGAAATTTTATTAAAAAATCTTCTTTGGTAACTTTAGGCACTGGCTGTCTAATGACTTTGCCACAAACTATCGCTGCGAAGCCCCTTACTACTCAAGACAATGTTCACATCATTGGACCGAAAGAAGGATTTAGCCCACAAATTGGAACATTGGTGTCTATGATGAATTGGATGCGAATGGTCATTTTAAGACCAGTCCATGAAATGAGTGTTGAAGATTTAGATTATATATTAGATGATAAAGCAAACTCTATTGGTTCCATGTTGTGGCATCTAGCAGCAACAGAGAGGTTTTACCAAATTCACACTTTTGAAGGAAGGAAGTGGGGCGATTGGGACGAAGAGGATAAATTGAATTGGAGCGTTGCTTCCGGACTTGGAGACGAAGCGCGTAAAACTATAAAGGGAAATAATCTTGATTTCTACCTTCAGAAATTAAAGGATGTTCGAGAGAACACGCTCAAAGAATTTTCAAATCGAGATGACGATTGGTTAATGGAAGTAGACAGAGAGTGGCCTTGGGGTCCTACTAACAATTATTGCAAATGGTTCCATGTATGTGAACATGAATCGAATCATAATGGACAGTTCAAATTCATAAAAAGCAGACTTCCTTCAACGTAAGATGGCGATTGAAAAACTTGCTCACACGGTTACCAGCAGTAAAAAATACCTTGACTTAAAAGCAGTCGCAAAAAAACAAAACCAACTAAATCATGAAAAAATACACTTTATTACTCTTAGCAGTATTCGCAATAGTCTTAAGTACTCAAGCACAGGAAGACAAATACCTATGGCTAGAAGAAGTTGATGGACAAAAAGCATTGGAGTTTGTGAATGCTCAAAACAAAACTACTGTTGCAGAATTGAGTGCCGAAAAAGAGTATCAAGATATTTATGATAAAAGTTTAGCCATATATAATTCCGACGAAAGAATTGCATATCCAACCATTCGAGGAAACTATGTGTACAATTTCTGGAAAGATAAAGACCATGTAAGAGGTATTTGGAGAAGAAGTACCATAGAGGACTACAGAAAGGGAAATCCAATTTGGGAAACACTACTCGATATCGATAAACTTTCAGAAGAAGATGACATTAAATGGGTGTACAAAGCAAGCACTGGGTTATATCCAGATTACAATCGTTTTTTAATTGAACTATCTAAAGGTGGCGGTGATGCAGTAGTGGTTAAAGAGTTTGATGTTACTACAAAGCAATTTATAGAAAACGGATTTTTAATAGAAGAATCAAAGGGGTCTGCAAGTTATATAGATGAAAATACGCTGATTGTTACGTCCGATTTTGGAGAGGGTACTATGACTACTTCGGGGTATCCAAGACAAGTAAAATTATGGGAACGAGGAACTTCCTTAAACGATGCACAGCTTATTTACGAAGGGGAAACTTCCGATGTGGGTGCTTGGGGTGGTGTTTTACGTGATGGTTCAGAAGCTTTTACATTAATTTCAAGAGCTTTAACGACATTTTCTGGCGAAAACTTGGTTTGGATGAATAATGAAGTCATCAAATTAGACATTCCTGATGATGCTAGTGTAACGGGAGTTTTGAATAATCAACTGATTGTTCAATTGAAATCAGATTGGACGGTACAAACCAACACCTATAATACCGGTACACTTTTAAGCCTCAATTTTAGGGAGTTATTAAAAGGAAATAAAAAAATTCAAGTCATCATCGAACCCGATGAATTTTCTAGTATTTCTCAAGTTTCCACCACCAAAAATAAACTACTTATTAGTCTCTTAACCAATGTAATCAGTGAATTACATACGTATTCATTTAGAGATGGAACATGGAGCAGTGAAAAAATGAATGCACCAGATTTTGGAAGAATTTCTATTGTTAGTACCGATGACTTATCAGATCAGTATTTTTTTAATTTTCAAAACTTTATTACGCCATCTAGCTTGTATGCTGCTGATGCGAGTAACAACACGTTGAAAGTCTACAAATCATTACCCGCATTTTTCGATGCGAGTAAATATGAAGTAACCCAATACAAAGCGAAATCAAAAGATGGCACCATGGTACCGTATTTTATGGTTGCTGCAAAAGACCTAAAAAATGATGGCACCAACCCAACCTTAGTATATGCGTATGGAGGGTTTGAAATTTCCTCACAGCCATTTTACGCTGCTACATTTGGGGTGTCTTGGCTAGATAAAGGAGGAGTTTTTGTTTTGGCAAATATTCGTGGTGGTGGCGAGTATGGCCCTAAATGGCATCAAGATGGCATAAAGGAAAAACGACAAAATGTTTTCGACGATTTATATGCCGTATCAGAAGATTTAATTACTAAAAAAATAACGACGCCAAAACACTTAGGGGTTATGGGGGGTAGTAATGGTGGTCTATTAGTAGGTGTAGCTTTTACACAACGCCCAGATTTATACAATGCGGTAGTGTGTCAAGTACCCTTGTTAGACATGCAACGCTATAACAAACTTTTGGCAGGTGCTAGCTGGATGGGCGAATTCGGTGATCCTGATATTCCTGAAGAGTGGGCGTACATTAAAAAATATTCACCGTATCACAATCTTAAAAAAGGAGTAGACTATCCAGAAGTCTATTTTGGGACTTCTACGCGTGATGATAGAGTGCACCCAGGGCATGCTAGAAAAATGGTTGCTAAAATGAATGAGTTGGGGTATAAAACCTATTATTATGAAAATACAGAAGGTGGTCATGCAGGTTCCTCAACTAATGAGCAAAGTGCTAAATCGGGAGCATTAACTTTTTCATATTTATTGATGAAGTTGAAGTAACATAACTAGAACTTAATGTAAAACTACCGAAGGTTAACGAGCAAAGCGAGCAGTCGTACGTTGTGGCCCTTATAATTTTATGGGCGAAACCGAATAGTTTACTACCCGTATCGCTATTGGCGTTATACATAATGTGAATTTTCTTTGACATAAGCTTTTTGTCTTTAAAATAGAACAAACCATACATTATTTTTAACCATTTATGGTTTTCCGTAATGTCGAATGAAATGCAATTTGTAGGTTTATTCTTAAGTGGTATCTTAGAGGGAATGTATTAACATCTAAGTTTAGTGATAAACTAACTTAATTAGGGATAAACATACGTTGTGAATCAGCTAATAAAAACTTATGACTAAAAAAAAGACAACCAAAAATAAATCATTCAAAAGTGTAAAAGACAAGCTTGAATTTATACAAAAGCAATGTTACGAAACTGAATTGTTTGAAGATTTAGCTGTTCTGTTCAAACAGAAAGGATATAATAATGTTAAGATTACTCACGGACCAAATGAATTTGGCAAAGACCTAGTTTTTTCAAAATATGATGAAGATTTCGAAGAAGACAAGTGGTATGCCGTAATCGTGAAAAATAAAGCGGCCACTCAAAATGATTTTGTCAATGGTAACGAAATATCAAACCAAATTAATGTTGCACTTTCAGAACCCTATACAAATTCAAAAGGCGAAAAAAAAATTGTATCCAAATTATTCATAGTTATTAATAGTACAGTTACACCTAATGCTACTCAATTAATTTCAAAATTTATTGAACCAAGCATTTTACCAAATATAAAGATTTGGGATTATCAAGACTTAAAAGGACAAATTGAGCAGCATACAAAAGAATCATTTTTAGATAATAATGAACCTTTTTTAAACTTATATACAACCGAACAAACAAAACGGTTATCAGATATAAGTATCTCAAATAATGTCTTTGATATGAAGTTTGATGATATTGACCAAATATTTGTAAATGTTCAAACTACATACTCCAGAGAATTAAAAAAAATAAATAATTACATCACATTTGATGAAAATGATAGTAAATTCAAGGAAGAAGATATTGAAGGCTCAAATGAGATTCTTAATTCAAATAAAAATTTTATAATACACGGAATTCCAACAAGTGGGAAGACATTATTTCTTAAAAGAATTGGGTTAAAGGCTTTAAATTCAAATAAACCAGTACCTAACGCCGTATTTTATTTTGATTTACAAAATCAAAGCTCAATAAATATTGATATTGAGGGATTAGTTAACAATCAGTTTAAAGATTTAACAAAAGGAGAAGAATTCAAAAAAAGTGAATTTTCAAAAATAATTTTACTTTTTGATTCTATTGATTTTATCAAAGATTCAGCTATTCGTTTATCGATTTATGAGCAAATAGAAAAATTTAGTCAAGAAAACGAAAGCAATAATTATCAAATTATTATCGCTACAAGGAGTTTTAATTTTATTCAAAGTCAAGAATTATTCAATGATTTTAAAGATTCTGAATTGCTTCCTTTCAACTTCAAGCAAGCAATGACACTAGTAAAAAAGATAATTCCTAATAACAATAGTAAGACCAATAATTTTCTATCAGCATTAAAAGATTCAATGTTGAACACCACGTTGCAAAGAACACCACTTTCTTTAACGTTATTAGCTATATTATATCGTGATGATAAGATTGACTTAAAGGAACTACCAGCTAATATATTTTCATTGTATGACTTATTTACAGATGTTTATTTAGACAAATGGGATTCTACAAAAGGACTAACTCAACTTTACAAATACGAACAAACAAAAAACATTCTTGCTTTCATTGCCTTCTATTTACACAAACTTGGTTGGAATACAATAAGTGTAGCTGATTTAAGAAGCTTCTTAATCACTTTAAGGGAAAAATATAATTATGACGAACTTAATGATATTGATAATTTCATAATTCATTTAAAATCTAGAAATGGCGTATTTAACTTTGATGAAACAAACGCATCATTCAGTTTTTTCAATCATTATTTTCAAGAATATTTTGCTAGTCTATGTATTGAAGATGAAGATGATGAAATTTTAATTGACAATTTTTTTAATAATTGGTGGAGTAATTCTTTAGTATTTTATTGTGGCAAAAATCCGAAAAGCAATAAGCTGCATAAGACCATTATTGAGAAGATTATTCCAATTGATACAGCTCAAAAAATCACTTATATCAATAATCATTCAAAATGTTTACAAGCTAGCCATGCTATTGCAATTGAAAACAGGACTTCGGTCGTTGATAAATTAATTGTTGAATTTGATAATCTTTTTAAATCAATTTATAAAGAAGCTGACGAAAACCCGAATTCTGTTATTAATCAGTTACCATTTGTTAATATAATAAACCAAAGTAAAAGTCTATTTGAATCAGTTTTTGGTTCAAAACATGTAGCAACTAAAGAGACTATAGAATTTTTTGAAAAAATACTTTTAGACGAAAAAAATAATCTATCAAATATAACCAACTATAATATAGCTTATTTTCTAGCATTTAGTAATAATTCAGTTTTTCCATTTGAAATATTTGCTGACTTAATAAAAGATGATATCGTATGGAATAGAATAATATATGTTGATGTCAAATTTTTGAAAATGAAAAAGAAAATTGACGAAAAGAAATATGTTAGAATAAAAAGAAAAATGAACAAGAATAAATATTTAATTCAGCATATACTTAAAAATAGTGTTGCAGATAAAAACAAGCTAAAGGAATAAAACCGAACACAAAACAAGATTATAAGAAATCTCTTATTCTAACCTATACCTGAAAATCCTTATTTATTTTTATTTGGAAGGCAAAGGTGAAATCGCTAGTTAACTAAAAAAGAAGTAACGTTATAATAAACTTTTATAAATAAAAAATATGAACGGAAATGAAATAGACGATATTGATGACCCAATAATTGACGTTGAAGAAAGTGAAGAATCATCTTCGCCTCATATTTACGGCATCTCAAGTTATGGTGCTGATTATGACGTTGAAGGCTTAGTGAAAAGGCTAAAAAGAGGGGATATTTTCATCCCACCTTTTCAGAGAGATTATGTTTGGAATCAAGCAGAGGCCTCTAGACTTGTAGAATCTTTACTGCTTGGACTTCCAGTTCCAGGAGTGTTTTTAGCAAAGGAAAATGATTCCAATAAGCTTTCTGTTATTGATGGTCAACAACGTTTAAAATCTCTGTTATTTTTTTACGAAGGTTTTTTTAACCCTAAGGAAGGTGACACTAGAAAGAAAGTTTTCAGACTTAAAAACGTTCAAGAAAAATTCGAAGGTAAAACATATGAGGAATTAGAAGAAGATGACAGAATAAATCTTGACGATTCAATTATTCATGCAACTATAATAAAACAAGAAACACCAACAGATGATAATACAAGTATTTATCATGTTTTTGAAAGACTAAATACTGGAGGAAGAAAACTCACACCTCAAGAAATTAGGGCTGCCATTTATATTGGAAAATTGAATGAATTAATTTCAGAATTGAATGAATATCCTGCCTGGCGAGAATTATTTGGCAAAAAAAATAATAGACTTAAAGATCAAGAAATGATACTAAGATTTTTTGCCATGTATACTTCCTTAGATAAATATAGCAAACCGCTTAAAGAATTTCTAAATAAATTTAATGGTCGTTATCGTAATCCAACAGATGAAGAATTAGAAAGGCTAAGCTCAATTTTCAAACGAACGACAGATGTAATACTGCAAAATATTGGAAAATCTGCTTTTAGACCTGACAGAGTTTTTAATACTTCCGCATTCGAAGTTTTAATGGTCGGAATAGCGAACAGAATAGATGAGAATATAAATTTTGTGGCTTTTGCTCGAGACATAGATGAACTATATCAAAATCAAGATTTTGTTGATTCAATAACAAGAGCTACTTCAGATGATAAGGTTGTGGCAGAAAGACATTATTTATTCAATGAATATATTAACCAGTATGTTCAATAATACAGAGTTAAACACACAATACAGTCGTATTCAGCAACTAATCACAAAGGCAAAAGAATTCGAACCTGATGATGAATTAAGATCGCATTTTACTAAATATATTTGTGTTCTATGCTCTGGTTTTATTGAAAATTCCATTTATCATACTTTTACAGATATTGCGGAAAATAGTTGTGAACCTTCAGTTGTTTTAACCTATGCTAAATCTCAACTTTATAAAATTCAAAATGCTAATAGTGAAAAGATAAGGGCATTAGTAAAATCTTTTAATCCAGATTGGCACGACTCTATAAGAGATTATCTACAAGAAGATAATCGTGGTGCAGCGATAAACTATATCCTAAAGGATAGACACAATATTGCACACGGTCGAAATTCTGACATTACTATAATAAAGCTGGAGAGTTATTTAAATAAGACAACTGAGGTGATAAAATTTATTGAAACAGCATTAAACCAAGAAGGTGCCAATGACTTAAACACAATATGAAAAATTACTTTTTCAGTCTTAACCTATAGGTCGTTTCATTTTTACTATTTCTAGCTTTACTGTAGAAAATCCTCGCACAAACACTAAATTATTATTATACAAAACCATTACCAAAACTCTAGAACCAAACCCCATGCTACACCTCATCGTTGGAAATACAGGATCCGGTAAAACCACTTATGCAAATGCATTAAAAAGCAAAACCAAGGGGGTGCTCTTTTCAATCGATACGTGGAACAAGACCCTATTTCTACCAGACAAAACGGCAAACGACGGCTTAGAGTGGTTTTTAGAGCGCATAGAACGGTCAGAGCACATTATCATGAACTTAGTGCAACAATTAGAGCAATCGAATACCGATAGCATTTTAGACTTAGGCTTATCGAAATATGCCCACCGAGAAAAGTTTCGGCAATTAGCTACGGCTAATAACTACCCACTAAAACTTCATTTTTTAGACATTTCGAAAGAGACCCGTTGGCAACGCATACAACAACGCAACACCGAAAAAGGAGACACCTTCGAATTTGAGGTAACCCAAGAAAACTTTAACTTCATGCAAAATTGGTTCGAGCCACCAACCGCAGAAGAACTTGTTGGCGGTATCGTCATCACCGAAAAACCCTAATTTCATTTGAATATAAAACATCAGTTTATTAGTCTTTTTCTACGACAGAAAAGCAAACAAGAATGCCATAAAATTCTAAGCAAATGGAGCACCTACTACACAGGGCTATCGGCAAGCAATAAAAAATCGTTTGTGGTGAGAACACTTCTCTTTCTACACACCACCGATTTTGACTCAAAAGAGGGTTTTGAACTCACCCTAGAAATGAAACTGGTAATCTGTAGTGCCTTTGTGCAAATTACCTTTGGCCTACGACAAGATGTGCTGAATATATTCAATGAAGTTTTTGTTACTCCGACCTCCTACTCCTACACGGGTAGAGACGTCTTTTACGATGGTGATGTAAACCCGTTTACCCAACGTGTAAATCTTTCGTGGCCTGCCGTAGAAAAAGGCTTTATCATTACCGATGACGGTTTAAATATTGCCATTCACGAATTCTGCCACTGCCTAATTATCGAAAATTCGAAACGCTCTTATCTGGCACGAACCTTTAACGAAAGTGACCTCAACCAATGGAAGGCATTGGCCATTAAAAAAATACCTACTGTTAAAGCCGGTGAGTATAAAATTTTTAGGGAATATGGCGGCACCAACTTAATGGAGCTCTTTTCTATCAGCATAGAAACCTTCTTTGAGCAGCCTCAAGAGTTTTATGCCTACTCGCCTAGATTTTATCGAATGACCGCTAAAGTATTGCAACAAGACCCGCGTAACGGCAAAAACCCGAAGGAATTAAAAAATGGGTAACCGAACCAATTTGAAAGAGTTCATTCCCCTAAAATTTTTCGTAGTATTGAAAACCTTCTACGTGTGGAACAATAAAATTTAAATGAGCGACCTATGAAATTTAAGATTGTACCCAATATTATTTCTATACTCTTAGCTCTTATTATTGGAGTGGCCTTATTCAGACAAATCGACTTTTTTAATATGACCGTTGAACAACCCGCCTTGTCCTTGGTCTACCTCATCGGCTTTCTCATTGCTATCGGATTCATGATTAAAAAAACAAACAATAAATGAAAACAACTTTTACCTACATCGCAATTGTACTTCTAGCGTTTTCTTCGTGTAAAGAAAATGCATCATCAAAAACAGAACGCTCTGGCCAACCAGATGTCTACAATGTAGAAAATGACGACGCCAAAATGAACGAAGCTATTGCGAAGGCTAACAATTCCATTCAAGAATTTATAACGGCTCTTGAAAGCGATAATCCCGATTTAGATTTCTTCGCCATCAAACAGAAATTTATTACCCGTGATGGTGGCGGTGAACATATTTGGGTGCAAGACATTCAGTTGGTCGACTCCGAATTTATAGGCATCGTAGGTAACGAACCGGTATATACCAATGCGATACAATTAGGAGACACCATTACCATTGACCGCGACAATATTAGTGATTGGATGTACTATGAAAAGGATAAGATTGTTGGCGGTTACACGATTCGAGTACTACGCGATGGATTATCAGAGGAAGAAAAAGCGCAATTCGACGCTGAAAACGGACTTCTGTTTAAATAATCCATTAGTATTTACTAACATATTTTATTCCATCGTATCATATAAAATTATCTCAAAATAAACCAAGCGCTCGTATATTTAAAACACTAGAATTTAGAAATTTGCCGTAATTTGTAGCTAACAAGCAAATCAAAATCTTACCACTATGGAAACCGATAAAAAAGTATCTAAAGGTGTTTTGTACACTTCGTATATTCTACAAGGCATCGTTGTTCTACTCTTCTTAATGGGCGCAGCAAATAATGTGTTACAAACTGAAATGGCTGTAGAAGGTGCCGTGGAATTTGGCTATCCTAAAGATGCCGTGATGTACATGGGTCTCATTTTATTAATCTCTACTATTTTGTACGCTATTCCTAAAACGACTTTTATTGGGGCACTTTTACTTACGGCTTGGCTTGGCGGTGCAGTCGCTACCCACCTAATTCATAACGACCCAATGACCAACATTTTTACCCCTGTAGTATTCGGAATCATCGTGTGGGTCGCCATTTGGTTGCGGAATGAAAAGTTACGTGCACTGGTGTAATAAACAGGTTTGCCGTGGGTATTTTGGCTAAAGAGATTTCTATATTATGAGAAGAATCATAGTTTGACACTGTGCATCTTCATATCATTGCCAAAATAATACTATGAACTCAACATCTTTTACCGAAAACCTAGAGTATAACGACTCTAAAGTCGCCATAAAAGTGCTATTGGAAACTTCTTTCTCTAAAGAAATACGCATTTTATTTAAAAAAGGACAAGTGATGAAAGAGCACAAAGCGCCATTTCCTATTATTGTACATATCTTAGAGGGTGAAATCGCATTTGGCGTTGAAGGCAACATACACGATTTAAAAAAAGGAGCCATGCTTACCCTTGAAGGCAATGTACCGCATGATCTAAGTGCAAAAGCAGATAGTATGGTACGGTTAACGCTTTCTAAACAAGATACTGCCGACCGTGTAAAAGACGTTATAGCACACTCATAAACGAACATTATGAACGATATCACCAATAGAGAAAATGTAGGGGTATTGGTACATGCATTTTACGGCAAAATAAGAGAGAACGAAATGCTGGGCCCTATTTTTAATGGCCACATTACCGATGAGCAATGGCCTGCCCACCTGAGCAAACTCACCGATTTTTGGGAATCGAACCTTTTTGGGGTCCGTACCTTTAGAGGGAGCCCATCAGCCAAACATGTGAATGTCGATAAGAATCTTAAACATACCATCTCGCAAAATCATTTTGCACAATGGTTACAGCTTTGGTTTGAAACTATTGACGAACTTTACGAAGGTGAATTGGCCACTAGTGCAAAAGATATGGCACGCAGAATGTCTACAGGACAGTATATTCATATTTGGCAAAACCGACCTGAGGAATATAGAAATGGGTAATTCTACATATATTGTAGGGTAACTTAAAAAACCAGAACATTGATAACCGCTGCAAAATTGAGTATTCTCTTATTTGGAGGATTTATTATCGCTGTTGGTTTTCGTATGCTTTTTACACCCGAAAAAGCACGATTAATGTTGCAAAAAGCGGGAAGCACCAACTTTATCAACTATGGTGAAATAACATTGCGATTGCTTATCGGTATTGCACTAGTCGTATACTCGGCACATGCCAAATTCCCTGAAGCTTTTTCAATTTTTGGTTGGTTTATGAGCGTTACGGCGTTATTGCTTTATTTGGTGCCTAAAAAACTACACCATGCGTTTTCAATGAAATGTGCCCACCTACTAAAACCTTTAGCTGTACGGTTACTGGCACCGTTCGCATTAGCTTTTGGCGTATTGATTATGTATAGTACCATTTAAAAATCAATCTAGCATTTCATGACCTAAAAAATTTAGGCTTTCGAAGCAAAAGGGCTATAGATTTAAACAGGGTATTTAAAAAGTAGGCCATATGTATCGTCACCACGGTAAGATTTCCTAGTTTTATATATCCAAAAAATTAAAACCAGTACCATGGATTATCTTTCCCCCTCCTATTTCTTTGATTACGAAAGCAAAGAGATTCAACATCTAATTGCCGAGGTACAATTAGACTCCATTTCAGAGAAACAAAAAGCCATACAGTTGTATGTAAAAGTTCGCGATTCTTGGCTGTATAATCCCTATAGCTTAAGTTTCACCGTAGAAAATTACAGAGCTAGTGAAATTGCTAAAAAAACAAAAGGGCATTGCATCGATAAATCTATTGTGCTTATTGCTTGTCTTCGCGCTGTAGGTATACCTGCACGTATTCACTTGGCTAAAGTCAAAAATCATATCGGAGTAGAGCGCCTAACCGAAAAATTCGGCTCTAACGAATTAACGCCTCACGGTATGGTAGATGCCTATATCAATAATAAATGGCTTAAACTTTCACCGACTTTCAATACCTCTTTATGTAATATGCTCAATGTAGCCCCTTTAGATTTCGACGGCGAAAATGATGCTGTTTTACAAGAATTCAATAAAGAAGGTAACCTGTTTATGGAATACTTAGAAGATTATGGTCATTTTGAAGATGTACCTGTTGAATTTATATTTAAAAATGCGCGCGAACATTACCCTCATATTTTTGATGCCAATCCTACCCAAACGGAATTTGAATTGTAGGTTTGGACCCACTTTAACCACTAAAAAAAATTATAATCCATGTAAAGGAAATCTCAAATTTCGTAACTTGAGATTCCTCAACTTAAAAATACTTAGCATGGAACGCATTACAAATCCAGATTCTGGCAGTCATCGTAGAATAGGCAAAAATTACATTATCAAGGAAAAAGAAATTAAGCAGTTTAACGACCTCGGCTATGTCGTTTTAAATGATGTATTGACTGAAGAAGAGATGCAATTTCTAGACCCATGGTTCGACCATTTTGTTTTAGGTAAAGAAGCCGAACGTATGAAGAAAGATTTCTGTGATATGTCGCAACCTTACGGCACACCTATGGAAGATTTTCAACTGGTAAATGCTATGCTACCCAGTATGTACTGCAAAGAATTAAAAAATAATGTCTACCATAAAGTCACGCAACTTTTAGCCGACCAATTATATAAAAATGGTAAATCGGCGATGGATTATGAGCAATTTTTAGCCAAAAAACCTGGTAAAAAAGGTGCTGAATTTGCCATGCACCAAGATTTGGGCTACTGGCCTAAAACAGAAAATACTTGGACAGCCACTTTCTCTCTAGCCCTTACAGATTCTGACCTTATCAACGGATGCCTGCAAGTTTTACCGGGTACAAATAAAGAGCCAGAATTGCGTAAGCATTTTCCAAAGTCGTACAGTAACGGAAGAAAAGATGGAAAAGTTTCACGCGATGAAAGTCATACCTTAGTCATCGAAGAACGTGAAGATGATAAGATTGTATACCTACCTGTAAAAAGAGGTAGTATTACCATACATGACGAACGTATTGTACATGGCTCTGCAGGTAATGAATCGAAAGAATGGCGTAAGACCTATGTTGCGGCATATAGAGATATTGACACCATTGCAAAAGAACGTTCTATTGGCTTTACCCACTCTCATAACGATGTAGTGAATTGGGATAATATTATCATTTAGGGATTTGCTTTTTCTGTATTTTCGGCAGATATTTAAAACTATATTCCTTGAAAAAATACACTTTATTCTTTTGCTTTATATGTTCTACCGTCTTCCTTTTCGGCCAAGAACCGATGGAATGGAACCCAGATTATGAACTACAACTTAGCGACTACCAATCTTCCGAATCGGAGATTGATTCTACGCTTACCTCCTATTCTATCTATTCAGGTTCTAAAATTGACTTTAGTTTTAATATGAACTCGGTGTCTTTTATGTTCACCAAAAATTTCAATAGTAAAATCAAGGCCGTTTTTCAAAAGAACTTAGCCGTATTGATTGCTCCTGATGCTTTGACCGCAAATCAGTTGCTTCGCTTTGGTCGGTATGATTTTGATTTGGTAGAACTGTATTCTAGAAAAATACGCAAGAAAATATATGAGGAAAAAGGTGCTTTTACCGATGCGAAGTTTTTTCAACCCATTTTTAATGAACTTCAAGAAGAAATGAATACGGTTAGTGCACAAGTTTTTAAAGCCACCAATTTTGGTAAAGATGATGCGATGCTACAAAAAGAACACGATAAGGTAAAACAAGAGATAAAGTCACTAGCTGATTTTTGTCTTAGTTGTAAGCCTAAAAAATTGAAAGATTAAGTATTCGTAGTAAGCTGTTATTGAATTAAGCCATTTTAGGCTTGTTAGCCTTAGTAATGAAATTCAATTCTTTTTTTATTTTAGAATCTTTTGATTTGTATAAACGAGCT
>TARA_R110002074_G_scaffold6270_7_pt1 | contig 14563 bp, 13 predicted proteins | sample TARA_R110002074 | Tara Oceans TARA_R110002074 (sample SAMEA4397215) | marine metagenome | biome: Polar Biome; feature: [MIX] marine epipelagic wind mixed layer (ENVO:01000061); material: water (ENVO:00002006), including particulate matter (ENVO:01000060) such as... | depth 10-100 m
ACCAAGCCCACCGTTGCCAAGTGCCGCATCAGGTTCATCCGCAACTACTGCTTCATAATCCTGACCCAGCGATGCCATCGCCTCACGTGCGGCACCTTCGACGTCCAGATTGATTGTGACGTCTTCGATGAGCCGGCCAATCAGAAATTCCATCGACAGATAATACACACGTTTGTGCTTGCCTTCATAAGTCTTGCGCGTCGAGGCAAACCAAGGCTCAACCACGCGATCCCGCAGCGCCAGTGAGAGCGACATGCGCCAATCGTACAGGATTGCATGTTCAGGGTCTTTGCCCAGCGACAACTTTAGATGCCTTAAAATATCATCGCGCAGAGCGTCTACCGTCGTGATGGGTTGGGTTTGTTCAGGCATGGCGCTCTCTTCAGATCATTTTTTAGGCTGCTCACTTTTCTTTCACGTAGAATACACAGTTCGCAACAAGTCAGAGACCACCTACACTATACTTCTAGAAAATGTTAGCGCTAAACTACCAGCAAAAACAGCCTTTCCTTGTAAATTGCGCACATGTGGACAACTGCGGGTAGCCAGTTTCTATCTCTTCCATTGGCCGGGCTGGATTGCAGTGTCATCTAGGCGCTATGTTTCTCTTGTCAGAGACCAATGAGACGGAAGCCACATGTTCACCCGCTACGCCATCTTTTATACGCTACCCCCTTGCCCGCTTGCCGATTTTGGCGCGGCTTGGTTGGGTTGGGATGTGGCGCGGGGTGTATCCGTGGAGCATCCAAAAATTGTTGGAATTGATATCTCAGCGATCACAGATACACCGCGCAAATATGGGTTGCACGGCACAATCAAATCCCCCTTTCGGCTGGCGGACGGCACCACCGAGCAGGGTTTGGAAATCGCGTTGGAAGCGCTTTGTCGAGGCTTGCCGCCGATTGTGCTGGCTGGGCTTGAATTAGCAACGCTCGGGCGATTTCTGGCGCTATGTCCGGCTGGGGATGCGGGGCCATTAAAGGACGTTGCAGCACAGGTGGTCGAACAGCTCGACATCTTTCGTGCGCCATACAGTGACGATGAACTTGCGCGTCGCCGCAGTGCCAATTTGACGCCGGAACAAGAGGTGAATTTACAGACTTGGGGTTACCCCCATATCATGAACGCCTTTAGGTTTCACATCACGCTGACAGGCAGGCTTAACAAACATCTATTGTCTAAAGTGAAATTGCTGCTTGATCCGCTTATCGCGCCGATGTTGCCCCGGCCATTTTTGATCAACAGCCTGACCCTTGTTGGTCAGCGCGGTGACGGTATGTTTGAGGAAATCAATCGTCACTCTCTTACGCAACCGAACCCCATACCTCCACATTTATGAAATTACAGACCCTAATAAGGGCCATCGCGTCTTAGCAGCCCACAACACCACGGCTTACCCATGGTAATTATCTGTTGACTTTGGGGCCTGCACTATTGCGCATTAACTCCAGGGGTAAGTCGTTGAAGGCGTACGGAGCATGGCCGACCTCGACATTAGTGGCGTCACGTTGGAAACGATCAAAGCGCGCACTGTCGCGCTAAGTGACATGGTTTTGCGCACACCTGTCGTGCCAACGTTGATGCGGCCATGTATGAGGCATTGTTGCGGCGCGGCCGCAGCCATCTGGATACTCTGATCTCGAACTGATCAAGCGTTTTTGGTCATTTCCGCGATTCGAAGACGTTGAATTTTTCCAGATGGACCCTTTGGCAGGTCATCCAGAATATGCACAACGTCAGGTGCCTTGAATGCGCCGATCTTTTGGGCGCAGAGGTCAATCAGTTCTGCATTGGTAAGAGTAGACCCGGCCTTGACTTTCACTGCTGCCTCGACCCGCTCGCCATAGCTTTTAGACGGACGGGCAAATGCGGCGGCTTCGATCACATCAGCATGGGAATAAAGCGCTTCGTCGATCTCACGGGGCGCGATGTTCTCACCACCTTTGATGATCAGTTCCTTTAACCGTCCGGTGACAAACAGATAGCCATCCGCGTCCTTACATCCAAGATCGCCGGTCCGCAGCCACCCATCGGGTGTGAAGGTCGCGGAAGTAGCTTCGGGGTTCTTGAGGTATTCGAGCATAACATTCGGGCCACGCACGCATATTTCGCCTTCCTGATTGGCGCGCAGGGGCCTCAGGTCCTTCGATAAAATGCAAACTTCGTTGCCAAAGGCCAGCCCCGGTGATCCGATTTTTCGGATGCCGGGGGGCAGAGGGTTCGATAATATCTGTGCAGCGGTTTCGGTCAGGCCCATCGTTTCAATAATCGGGACGCCAAATCGCGTTTCAAACGCGGTTTGCACGTCTGGTGCCAAGGCCGAAGACGCCGAGCGCCCAAACCGCAACGCAGCGCGGGTTTGTGTGTCCGGGTTTGCTTGGGCATGCAACAGATGAGAGATGATTGTTGGCACCACGGAAAACCATGTAGCCTTGCCGGTTTTGGCTTGGTTCCAGAACTGGTGGGCCGAAAATTTCGGGCACATCGCAACAGATCCGCCGGAGACCAGCGCACCCATGAGGGTCACGCACAGACCATTGATATGATAGATCGGCAGAACACAGAGCCCGCAATCCTTTGGCGACAGTTTATGTGCAATCACCGTGGTCCACCCCCCGGCGAGCAAGCTGGCATGGGTATGCACCACCCCTTTAGGCCGTCCCGTGGTGCCGGATGTGTACATCAGCAATGCCTGATCTGATTCATCCAGTTCGAACAACGGCGCAGCATCGGCACCATCAATATTGATCGGCGTAATCTGTCCCGGTTTGGTGACCTGATCGAAGATCGCGCCTGCATCTTCATGCACAAATGCGTACCGCGCTTCGCTGTGTTCCAACGCATAGGAAATGGCGTCCGCGCCTGCAACGAGGTTGATCATCGTGGCCCGAAAGCCGCCGTAGAGAACACCGTAAAGCGCCAGCACACCATTGCGGCAATTCGGCTGCATCAACGCCACGCTGTCGCCCTTGGAGATGCCCTGTGCCGTCAGGTGCGCCGCAATACGTGCGGCGTGATCGCGAAGGATTTGCCAAGAGATCGCGTCACCACCGGTGGGGAAAACAAAGGCTGGGCCATCGGCCTCAGCCCGTGCATTTAGCCAATCACGGACGGTGCCAAGTGGCGGCGCTTTGGCGGACAGGATCATGCCCCAACGTCTGCCCAATAGCCTGCGAAAATATCCTCTACCAATGGTTCACGGGTGGGAATTTCGCGAATGACTTTGGTGGTTTGCATGAAGTGTTTCCAGTGCAGGTTGTCATCAATCGAATTGCCGCCCCAGGACCCGCATCCCATCGAAAGGGAAAACGGCATCCCGTTGTTGAATGCCCCGCCCGTGGCAAAACAATGCGCCTGATTGACGATCACACGGCAAGTTGGCAGGGCATGGCCCAACGCAAGGGCGCGCCTATCGTCCGTTGAATGCAACCCGACCGAATGCCCCGCCCCTTGATGTGCAAGAATCTTGGACGTGGTAGCCACGGCCGCCTCAAAATCCGCCGCACGATAAAGCGCGGCAATACGTGACAGCTTCTCACCTGACAGCGGGTGTTCCGGCCCGATGCCTGATGTCTCAACGGCCAGAAACTTTGTATCTGCGGGCACATCATCCGTCATGCCAAGTGCGGCCAACATCTTGTCCGCATTTTGGGCAATGACTGCCCGGTTCAGGTGGCCATCTGGCCAGAGCTTCGATACGATCTTGGCCTCATCCTGAACCCGCGCGCCGCCTGCATTGGCAAGTGCTGCAACAAATGCATCATAGATGGCATCTACCACAACAATCGCATTCTCAGACGAGCAAGAGGTTGCATTGTCAAAGGTCTTGGACGCAGTGATCTTTTGTGCAGCGGCTTCCAGATCGGCGGTTTCGTCGACGATCACGCTGACATTACCGGCCCCAACCGCCAAGGCCGGCGTGCCACTGGTATAGGCGCGTTTGACGTTGTTCTGGCTGCCTGTCACCACAATCATATCGCTAATTTCAAGCAGCCGCTGGGTCTTTTCTTTTGATCCTCTGCCGGGGACGATCTGGACCAGCGCTTTATCCTCGCCCAGCTTATCAAACTCGGCATGAATAAAATCAATCAACGCGGCACAGGCTGGGACCCCCTTGGGCGAGGGCGACAGCACAATTGCATTGCCGCATTTCAACGCGTTGATGATGTTGTTGGCTGGGGTTGCCGCCGGGTTGGTTGATGGCACAACCGCACCGATCACCCCGATGGGGCGCGCGATTTCGGTGATGCCAGTTTCCGCACTATTGGAAATAACGCCAAAGGTTTTGACCTCCGCAATATCGCGCATCAGACCCAGCGTCTTGCGGTGGTTTTTGGTGATCTTGTCGGGCACATTGCCAAGGCCGGTGGTTTCAACAGAGAGCTCGGCCAGATAGCGGTTGCGGGATGGTTCCATGATGGCCCATGCGGCGGCTTGGGCTGCACGGTCATAACGTCGCTGCGATCCGCCTGCCTCGTACGCCTTTTGCGCGGCGCGCGCGCGGGCGACAACAGCGTTCACATCGGCAAGGTCATCAAAAGCATTCATCGGGCGCTTCCTGTTAAACGAAGGGTGGGGTGAACCCCGCACCACGACGCGCGCTGGGCGGGGTTTAGGTTTCGTCAGAGACCAGCAAGCAGTTCCTTCAGGGTCTCTTCGCGTGCGATCCACATGGCTTTGACCTCATCACGTTTCATGATGTGCATGGGCGATCCGCCCGCTTTCATTTTGCCTGTCACGCGGTCATTTTCAAACATGGTGGGCACAGTCGCGGCCAGCTTTTTGATGATCGCTTCTGGAGTGCCTTTAGGCACCATGATGCCTCGAAAGTTGACCGATGCATTATCAACGTCCAACCCGGCTTCTTTCATTGTAGGCACGTCTGGCAGGAATTCATTCCGTTCCAGATCAGCAACCGCCAAAATTTTGACGTTGCCGGCTTGTTGAGCACGGAATGCATCAGAAAGGTTGTTGATGCCTGCCATAACATCACCCGCGATCACCGCTTTCATGGCCGCTGCGCCGCCGCCTTTCGTGGGGATATAGGCCAGTTTCATGCCGCCCGCTTTTTCCATCTGCAGGGCGGCAATGTGATGGCCGACAAAAAGGCCCGCACCCGAGGTGGTCAGTTTACCGGGGTTGGCCTTGGCGAAATCAACCACGTCTTGCAGCGTGTTAAATTCGCTTTCTGCGCCTACGACCAAAACTGCAGGGTCCGCACCCCAGTTGGCAATGGGTTCAAAGCTGTCCGCGGAATATTCGACACCCCCTTTGATCGATTGTGCGATAAAGTGCGGGATGTTGTAGGCGGCAAGGGTGTACCCATCGGCTTCGGCTCGCGTCGCAAACCAGTTCCAGCCAACGCGCCCGCCTGCGCCGGGTTTGTTCAGAATGGCAATGGGCATGCCCAGTGCGTCTTCGTTCCCTGAGGTCATTGTCACAATGCGGGCCTGAAAATCGGTCGCCCCACCCGCGCCATAGCTGACCACCATCATGATGGGGCGTTCTGGGTAACTGCCATGACCGTCCGCATATGCGATTCCCGTCAGGCCTATGATGGCCAGCGCTGCCCCGGCTAGTAGTTTCTTCATCTGTCTTCCTCCCCGGAATGTGAGTTTTGTTGCTGATGTACTTCAGAAAAATATCTCTCGCGGTGTGTACACTTTGAGCAGTGTTGCAAAGAGAAGGTACATAATGATCGTAAAGCTGGCCGTGATGATAACGCGCTTAGCCCATGACTTCATTTCCGAATGTGAATTCGGGTCATAAAAGCTCAGCAAAATGAAAAAGGCGATTGCAGTGGCAGTATAAAACCCCAGCCCCTTGGCGGCCCAAAAAATATAGATCAAAGCAACAATCAGTCCCGGCAACAGATTGGAGAACTGCCCGGCGGTGATGCCAGTGCCAACTTTGGCCCAGCCTAGGCAAGCTTTGATAAAGGTCCAGACCGCCAGCACCAAAAAGATGGTTGCAATCAACCGGGGAAACAAAAACGCTGCGGATGGCTGTTGCGTGTAGCTGATGTACGTCACCCAAGTACCAACGGCCGCGACGACGCCAGACGCCGCGATATGCTGAATGCCGGGCAGGGACAGATTGTTCATGCCATGATCTCCTCTCTTGAGATATAGCGTCGGTTGCGCAATTCCATATATGCGGAATAGAGGATCGACAGGATCACCACCGTGATCAGGAAAATGTTCAGCGGCCCACCAAAGAAATACGGAGTCATGCCGTCTGTTGCATTGGCGATCATCGATCCTTGGATAAAGTTCGCCTCGGCAATCGGGCCAAGGATAAGGCCCAACACCAGCGGGGCGGCGGAAAAGCCAAAGCGCTCAAGGAAATACATCATCACTCCGAGCGATGCCATCACATAAACATCCCCCATTGAGCTTTGTACAGAATAGCTGCCAAAGACAGCAAGGCCTAGCACGATAGCCGCCATAATGGATTGAGGAACCCTTGCCACCTTGGCGGCAAAACCCGCCACATAGAGGCCAAAAATGCACATCAATATCTGACCAATCAGCATCGAGTTAATGAAGGTCCACGCCACATCGGGGTGGTTATCAAACAGATCAGTGCCAGGAAAAATTCCATGGATCAACAGACCACCCAACAGCACAGCAGCGGTAGGAGAGCCGGGGATCGACAGCGTGAGCAGCGGCACCAGCGACGGCCCCACCATCGCGTTGTTTGCGGATTCAGCGGCGATCACGCCTTCTGGATGCCCAGTTCCAAATTTGTCCCGATCAGGGCTGAATTTCTTGGACTGGTCATAGGCGACCAATCCGGCGATTTGACCACCCACACCGGGGATCAACCCGATGATGGATCCGGTGATGGTGCCAATGCTCAGTGCACGCTTGTTGCGCATTAACTCTTTCATGGCATCAAGGACGGAGTGTTTCTCAACATTGATCACCTCAGCACCGGATGCGATGCGCCCTTTGGCAAACATTGTGATCACCTGTGGGATGGCAAACAGCCCAATCAATGCTGCGATAATATTGATACCGCCGCTCAGTGCTGGGTGAAAAATAAACCGCTGTGCGCCTATGATGTCGTCAAATCCGATGGTGGCCAGCCAAAGACCAATGCAGCCTGACAGCAACCCTTTGGCCATTGATTTGCTATCAAGTGATCCGATGACCGTGACACCCAGAATGGCCAGCCAGAACAGATGCGATGGGCCAAAGGCCAGCGCCCATTTTGCCAGCACAGGTGTTAAGAGGATCAGCAGTAGCACACCAAAGACGCCGCCAACGGCGGACGCCAAAAATGAAAGCTGCAGCGCTTTTGCACCCTCACCCTTTTGAGCCATCGTGTGTCCGTCAAGCGTGGTGGCGATGTTGGCAGGCGCGCCCGGTATCTTGAGCAAGATCGCCGAAACGGCACCACCCGCGACGGTCGATGTATAAGCTGCGCCTAAAAGGATCAGCCCCTGCGTCGCCTCAAGCTGAAATGTGAAGGGGATCAACAGAGCGACTGCCATCGTGGGTGACAAACCGGGCGTCGCACCAAGGATCAAACCGCCAATTGTGCCGATCAACAACAGGCCAAAATTGACCGGCGTGAAGACGTCACCAAAGTAGAAGATAAAGTCCATCAATTCTCCACGAACCGAATGTAGCAGCGTTGACAATTCAGACTATGCAATGAAAATAGTTTTGCAAACGTTTTCATTTCTCAACCGGAATGGCCATTCAAGTGACTGATAAAAAACAGAAGAAGGCCGATATTGTTGCTGTTGCTAAAGCCGCAAGAGTTTCGATTTCTACTGTATCTCGCAGCTATAACCACCCAGAGCAGGTCAAGCTTGCGACTCGCAAGAAGATCGACGCAGCAGTGCGAAAACTGGGGTATATCCGCAACCGGGCTGCGCAAACCATGCATGGCATCCGGTCCGGGACCATTGGGTTGATCGTGCCAACCATAGACCACGCGATATTTGCTGAAGTGATACAAGCGTTCTCTGATGCAGTTGACGCGCAAGGGTTTACGATATTGGTTGCGTCTCACGGGTACGATCTGGAACGTGAATATGCCGTGCTGCGCAAGTTTCTGGAACACCGTGTCGATGGCGTTGCGCTGATTGGCCAAGAGCATTCAGAAGAGACCTATCAATTGCTGGAAAGTCAGGCGATCCCGGCAATGATAATCTGGAGCTTTGCTCAGGCATCGCGCATTTCCTGTGTCGGTGCAGACAATGTTGCTGCGGGACGCACGGCGGCAGAACATCTGATCGGCCTCGGGCATTTCGACATCGGCCTCGTCTTTCCGCCAACGAGTGGCAATGATCGGGCCACGGACCGCCAAAGCGGCGCATTGGCCGCCTTGGCGCAGAACCCCAGCACAGTGGTGGATCGAAGCACCCTATAGCATAGCAGACGCGAAGGAAGCCGTCCTTGAGCTCTTGCAGAACGGCCCAAGGCCAACAGCGCTTTTGTGTGGCAATGACGTTTTGGCACAGGGGGCGATCTATGCTGCGTCGCGTTTTGGTTTGAAAATACCCAAAGACATCTCAGTTATTGGGATCGGGGATTTTAAAGGCTCAAAGGAAATGGAACCAAACCTGACAACTGTGCGCCTGCCCGCACGGCGCATTGGATTGCTTGCGGGACAGCGTTTGGCGCAATCCATCGTTCATTCAGATATGGATGTGTTCCGCATGCGTTGCGATATCGAACTGATCGTACGCAGCACATGCAGCCGCGTTTGAGGAAAGACCGGCCAGATTACCCAATACTGAGCGATCCGGCTGCGCCGCATTAAAGTGTTGCAAGTACCCTGATCGCCTCAGGAAGAGGATAGTGATGATTGCCCACAAACAACCCGTTTGCATCAATGTAATCTGCATTGCTCAGGGTGTCATGAATTTCAAAATCGAAATATTCCATCACTTCATTCTTGGCAAAGTTTCCGGCAACTATGGGACGACATTCAAACCCCGCTGCCGTCAGATCGCGCACCATCTGAGCGCGTTCGCCTGCATGTCCATCCCGTAACACCAGTGAAAAACCGAACCAGCTGGCATTCCCAATCTCGCGTTGGATCATAAAGCGTGGATGGTCTGACACCGCCTCCTGAAGCAGTGCCCCATTGGCGCGGCGGCCCGCAATCAGATCGGGCAATTTCTTGATCTGTTCACGGCCCAACGCGCCGGACATTTCCAAGGGCCTCAGGTTGTATCCCGGCAGAACAAAGCGAAAACTCTCTTCAAAAGGATCATCGCTTTTTTCGCCTGTCACATGGTTGAATTTGGGCAAGTTCCGCGTCCAGCCATGCGCGCGCAGGGACAGCATGATGTGATACAACTCCTCATCATCTGTGAGGATCATGCCGCCTTCCATGGTGGAAATATGGTGTGAAAAGAACGACGAAAACGTCCCCATCACGCCAAATGTACCCGCCTGTTTCCCCTCAAACGTGGCCCCCATAGATTCGCAGTTATCTTCGATCATCACGATGTTGCGTCCATCGGTCAGGCGCTTGAGTGCGGCAAAATCGTTGGGGTTGCCCAGCAGGTTCACCACCATCAAGGCCCGTGTTTTATCTGTGATCGCAGCCTCTAGTGCCGCCAGGTCATAGTTCAGCGTTTCGCGGTCAATATCGACAAATTTCAACCGCAATCCGTATTGGCACAGCGGGTAATAGGTGGTCGACCAACTGACCGCAGGCACGATGATCTCATCCCCCCGCTCCAATTTCAGATCGGCGTTCTTGGTGAAAAACAACGCCGCCGTCATCAGCAGGTTCGCGGATGAGCCAGAGTTTACCATTACCGAAAATTTACTGCCAAAGAGCGCTGCGAATTCTTCCTCATAGGCGCGCACTTCTGGTCCCATTGAGAACATATCAGACGCGATAACCCGGTCCAGCGCGTCGAATTCGGCTTTGTCCCAAGATGAGGTTGCCAATGGATAAGTGAACGTCATGTCGCGTGATACTCCAGATAATGGCGATACGTTTGGGCGATGCCGTCGCGCAGGGATGTGGGCGCGGTCCAGCCCCAATCGGTTTGGCGCTTAGTTGAGCAGAGCTTTTGTTTCATGCCAACCGGGCGCGACAGATCATGAGTGAATGATCCCTGCCAGCCGATCACATCGGCGACAGTGGCGTAATAGTCGTTGATCGAATGGTCATGGCCCAAACCAATGTTCATCGCACCGGGCAAGGCGGAGGGGTCAAAAACCGCTTTCCAGATCGCGTCCGCCAGATCACCGGCATACATAAATTCGCGTCGTGCGGTGCCGTCGCCCCATATTTCAACGGTGGCCTCATCGTTCTGCTTGGCGTGATGAACCTTGTGAATGATCGCGGGCAACAGGTGTGAATTCTTGGGGTCAAACTTGTCATATGGACCAAAGAGATTGCAGGGGATCAGGGTCTTGTATTGCGCTGTCGCATCCTCTGCCCGGATGTAATCGCATAGCCGCATCGCCATGATCTTGGCCAGTGCATAGCCTTCATTGGTCGGCTCTAGCGGTCCGGTCAGGATCATCTCTTCGCGCAGCGGGTTTTCCGCCTGCGCCGGGTACATGCAAGTTGAGGCGAGGTTGATCAATCTGGCAACATCGGCCTGTCGTGCTGCCATGATCACATTGCGACCCATCGCCACATTCTCTTCCAAAAACGCGACGGGATTGGCCATATTCGCCTGAATGCCGCCAACGCGCCCGGCTGCGTGAATCACCAGATCGGGTTGATGGTCCGATACATACGCGCTAACCGCATCTGCATTCGTCAGGTTTAATTCTGCACAGCGCGGGGCAAGGATCTTCCAATCTTGCGCGCTGGCATGCGCCTGAATATTCCGGCCCACCATGCCGCCGCCACCCGTCAGCAGCATTGTGCCTTTGCTGCCCATGCGTCAGTCCTCTTTCGACATCAGGCCATCGAAGCCGTGTTCCTTTAGAATCCGTTCACGCTTAGCCGCTTTGAGGTCGTTCACGACCATTTCGGCGCACATTTCCTGGACGGTGATTTGCGGCTCCCACCCTAGAACACGCTTGGCCTTGGACGGATCGCCCAGCAGGGTTTCAACTTCTGCCGGACGGAAATAGCGGGGGTCGATTTTAAGAATCACATCGCCGGGCGACAGGGCCGGGGCATTGTCGCCTTTGATGGTATCCACAATCGCGACCTCGTTCACGCCATCGCCTTCAAACCGCAGGGTAATGCCCAATTCCGCAGCTGACCATTCGATGAACTGACGCACCGAATATTGCACGCCCGTGGCGATCACAAAGTCATCCGGTTCGTCCTCTTGCAGCATCATCCACTGCATACGCACGTAATCCTTAGCGTGGCCCCAATCGCGCAGCGCGTCGATGTTGCCCATGTAAAGGCAGGTTTCCAAACCCTGCGCGATGTTCGACAAACCGCGGGTGATTTTGCGGGTTACAAACGTCTCGCCGCGGCGTGGGCTTTCGTGGTTAAACAGGATGCCGTTGCAGGCATACATGCCATACGCCTCGCGGTAATTTACCGTCATCCAAAACGCGTACATCTTGGCCACCGCATAGGGGCTACGCGGGTGGAATGGCGTTGTTTCGGTCTGTGGGGTTTCCTGCACAAGGCCATAAAGTTCAGACGTGGAAGCCTGATAAAAACGGGTCTTTTTATCCATCTTCAAAAACCGGATCGCCTCTAGTAGACGCAGCGCACCAATGGCGTCCACATCTGCGGTGTATTCGGGGGCCTCAAAACTGACCGCAACATGGCTTTGCGCGCCAAGGTTATAAACTTCGTCGGGTTGTACTTCGGATAAGATACGCGTCAGGTTCGACGTGTCGGTCAGATCGCCGTAATGCAGTTTGAAATTGGCGTTGGTTGTATGTGGATCCTGAAAGATATGATCGACCCGCTGGGTATTAAACAACGACGCGCGGCGTTTGATCCCATGCACCTCATAGCCTTTTTCCAGCAATAGCTCCGCCAGATAGGACCCATCCTGCCCCGTGATCCCGGTGATAAGTGCTTTTTTCATGGCCGTTGATCCTAAATATGCGCGTCATTTCCGCGAAAAAGTGACGCGGCGGTTTGGTCCTTTCTAAGCTATCGCGCGGGGGAGGCCAACACGTGTTGCGGCATGTAGCGGACTGGCACCGTTGCCGGTATCAAGATAACGTTAAACCGACGCGACACTGCAAAAAGGATCATAGCATGTACGTTTTCGATGCCCCAAAACAGGCAAGCCTTGCCGTTCAAGGGACAGATAACCGTTTCCCTGTGCGCCGCATTTTCTGCGTGGGTCGTAACTATGAGGCCCATGCCCGCGAGATGGGCAATGACCCGGACCGCGAGCCGCCGTTTTTCTTTACCAAGCCAGCCGATGCCGTGGTCGATACGCCTTGCACCCTTACCTACCCCAAGCTGACAGAGAATCTGCATTATGAGATTGAGCTGATCATTGCGATTGGAAAGGGTGGGTCAGAGATTGCTGAGGCTAACGTGATGGACCACGTTTGGGGCGCGTCTGTGGGCATTGATCTGACTCGGCGCGATTTGCAGGCAGAGGCGAAAAAGATGAGCCGCCCTTGGGATTGGGCCAAGGCATTTGACCAGTCTGCGCCGATTGCACCGATTAAACCGATAGCGGATGTGCCAAGTGTTGAGGTCGGGCGCATTTGGTTGGCCGTGAACGGTGAGGTAAGACAGGACGCTGATCTGGCTGATCTGATCTGGTCCGTGCGCGAGCACGTGTCGATCTTGTCGCACGCCATGACGCTTGCGCCCGGTGATATCGTTATGACGGGGACGCCAGCGGGTGTCGGTGCTGTAGTGCCCAGCGATGTGATCACTGGCGGCGTGGACGGCATTGCCGAGTTACAGGTTACGATCGGTCCGCGTGAATGAACGATTTGATCCTGCATAATTATTTCCGGTCGTCGACATCTGTGCGGGTGCGTGCAGCGCTGAACCTCAAAGGGCTCAGCTATGATTACGTGCCGCTGTCCCTGCTAAAGGGCGAACAGGCGAGTGTGGATCATCTGGCGCTGAACCCATCGGGTTTGGTGCCGACGTTGGTGACATCACAAGGGGCATTGCCACAGTCGTTGGCGATCATGGAATGGCTGGATGAGGTTCGTCCCGAACCGCCGTTACTGCCACCAGATCCATGGGGACGCGCGCGGGTGCGCAGCCTTGCACATATTGTGGCGCTCGATATTCACCCGGTGAATAACCTGCGCATCCTTAAACATCTGGAAACAGAGTTTGGTGTCGACGCGGCGGGCAAATCCGCTTGGTTTCGCACATGGGCAGGGGCGGGTATGCATGCGTTGGAAGCCCGGTTGGCGGCAGAACATGAGACAGGGGAATTTTGCCATGGGGATAGGGTTGGGTTGGCCGATCTGTGCCTTTATGCTCAAGTGTTGAACAACGCGCGGTTCGAGGTGGACATGTTGGCATACCCGACCATTCGGCGCATTCATGCAAACTGCATGGCAATACCAGCTTTGGAACAGGCCGCACCAGCCAATCAGCCCGACGCGGTTTGAGCGTTTCAGCCGTTCACAGTGCTCCAACACGGCAGCAGGTCGCCCGCAGCTGGTGTTGCTTCATGTACCGCCCTTGCTATGGCACGTGCCAGACAGAGCGAGGCGGCGTGACCGATTAGACTCACGTTACCTTGTGGTCTGCCACCGGTAGCAAGGGCAAAAACAAGATCACCGTCGTATGGGGTGTGCGCAGGCAACGTGGCGCGCCCGATCCCATCATGGGCGGCAACGGCGACCCGCTGGCATTCCGCTTTCGTCAGGGTTGCATCGGTGGCAACAATGGCGATGGTCGTATTTTCGCGCGGTGAAATTGCCACGGTTTTGCGACTTTCAAGGTGCAGGCCCATGCCGGATGCCGGATCTGGACCCAAACCGCCGAACTCTGATCCAATCTCGAAGGGTGCAGCATAAAAATGCCTATCACCCGGTGTGGTGACGGCCCCGACAGGATTGGCCGCAACCAATGCGCCAACCATGGTGCCGTCTGGCAGTTGCAGCGACGCCGAGCCGAGGCCGCCTTTCAACATTGCGGTCAGCGCACCTGTGCCCGCGCCAACAGTTCCAATATCAAAATCAGGTGAAGCGTCCTCAAAGGCTTGCCTCCCTAATGCACGGTATGGGTTCTCGTCCCAATCCTTTGCGCCACTGTTCAGCAGATCAAACAGAATGGCCCCCGGCACCAACGGGATGATGGCATCGCCTACTTGGAAGCCACGGCCAACGGCGCGCAATCCGTCCATAACACCCGAACAGGCATCAAGCCCAAAAGCCGAACCGCCTGACAAGACCAAAGCATCAACTCCAGCAACGGTTTTATCCGGTGCCAGCAGATCCGTTTCGCGCGTCCCTGGCGCGCCGCCCATGACATGAACGGATGCGGTAAAGGGCGCATCTGACAGCACTACGGTTGTGCCGGATTTCAGCGCGTCATCCTGTGCATTGCCAACCGACAATCCAGGGACATCTGTGATCAGGTTTTTGGGTCCGGGTTTCATATTGTGGTGCCTGTCGAAAGGGTGGATCGGTATTTAAGAAAGGGAGAAATCAAAGCCGCG
>TARA_R110002074_G_scaffold182703_1_pt1 | contig 14540 bp, 13 predicted proteins | sample TARA_R110002074 | Tara Oceans TARA_R110002074 (sample SAMEA4397215) | marine metagenome | biome: Polar Biome; feature: [MIX] marine epipelagic wind mixed layer (ENVO:01000061); material: water (ENVO:00002006), including particulate matter (ENVO:01000060) such as... | depth 10-100 m
CTGGAGCTAATAGTTTGTTATATGGCACTATCGTTCAAGTAACGGCTAGTGCTGCTAATGAACGTATTGCTGCAGCTAGCGGATATACATTAGGTGCTGGAGTAATTGGAGATATGTTTGATCTTATCTCTGATGGTACCAATTGGTATATCTCAGGCTTTACTAATGCTGGTGCATAATAGCTAGTAAAACAAAATAGATTCGCCCCCCTCACCTGTGGATATTCTCTCCCCAGGGGGGGGTGGGTCTTATTAAAGGAATAATATGGCAACATTCGAAGCACAAGTACATGCATTGACAAATATAGGGGCTACCTTAAGTGGTAGTACAACTCCTACAGATGTTCAGTTAGATCAATTTCTAAAGGATGGGGTATTAGACGTTACTGAAAAGTGTATAACTGCTATGCCAGGAGAGATACAAAGCTTTCAAAGAGAATCTGCAATTATAGATTCTAATGGGGGTTTAGATTTAGGTGGAGCTAAAATATTAAGTGTATTGAGAGAGGCTACTAATGATGGATCTTCTGATGGAAGTACAGCATGGAGGACTTGTAGACCAATATCACCTTCATTGCAATCTAGGGTAGTTGATTCTGAGAGTTTGGATTTTGCCTCTATATACAACCCTGTATATATGATTTCAGACAATAATAAGATTAATGTTTATCCAGTACCAGATGGTACCAATGATGGATATAAGGTTTATTATGTTAATAATGTTCCAACGGATGAGACTAATGGTGCAGCATTAACACATGCGCATTCAGATATAAAATTTTTCCCAAATAATAAGATTCATCTAGTGTCAATATATGCAGCTATAAAATGTATAGGAGCTAAGATATCAGCTATGCATGGTAGTATACCAGCATATAGCAATCAGACTACAATAACAGATGACTGGAAATTTATAAAAACAGCGATAGAAACACAAGAAGATTTAGAGTTAGCCGCAGGAAGAGTAGCAAGTCTAAGTGGAGAGATGCAACAATTTGTAGCAGAGTATCAATGGTATCAAGCAAGGGCTCAATCATTAAAGCAAGAGTATATAGGGGCTTTTGGTTCTAACCAACCTCAAACACAGGAAGGTAGCTAATGAAAGTACAAGAATTAATGGAAAGAGTTGGAATCACTCAGACAGGTAAAGCTATTGCTTATATAAAAGATGGACTAGAAGAGATGAATATGCTTGCAGAGACTCATATCACAACTACTAGAATAGATATAGTAAAAGATCAAAGATTTTACGATTTACCTAATGATATGATTAAGGTTTTAGATATAAGATGTAAGAATCACTTAAACTCTAAAGATGAATATAGAACGATCCCTAGGGGCGTAGGAACTTTATCTAATAAGGATGCAGATGGCAACTAGAAAAGAATATATATATCAAATAAATGGAAATAAACTGGCTTTAGTAGAAAAAGATTTTGCTAGTACTGATGGGTTGAATTATGTTTATTCTGGAATATCTGGGGATGGCATTACTGATGATGTACCCTCTGGGAGTACTGCATTAACATCACCCCTTACATCAGTTACAGATGGTATAGAATTAGAATATGCATATAGCCCCCATTATAGAATTGAAAGTATTGCAGCTTCTGATAAAGAAACGGTATCAAGCTATGAAACTGCAGGGGGATTTTTAAGATTTAATGGCACTGCATTCTCAACTGAAGCTTCAGTAGACTATATTGTAATTAGTGGTTCAGGAAGGTGGAATGGTCTTCATAAGGTCACAGGTTTGAATACAGCTCATTACACTACTTCTACAAAATATAATGGAAATAATGTTGTAGAAACACCTACTGTATATACCAATATTACTGCTCTTGCAGATGAATCTTCTGAAATAGATCTGCCTAATTATTTATCTAAAGCATTAGTATATTATGTAAAAGCTAAACTTGCAGAGGATCAAATGAACCTTGAGGTCAAAACATATATGATGAAAGAATTTGTAAAAATGTTAGAGAAACATGAAAGTAGTAAGATTTCCGGAGCCAGAGTAATTATGACCGGAAGTCATTCAATCAGATAATAAACAAGCCCATTCACGGACGGTCAGTCCTTAGGGCAGGAGGTAAATATGGCATCAGCAATAAATGCAACAAAATATAAAAAAGGACTTCATAGACTTACAGTTCAGGAAGCCCAAAATACAAAATTAGGACAAGCAGGAATGGTATGGATAGACGATACAGTTGAGCATGAAGGTCCATTTTCCGCTATATACGTACATGCTGAAGCAGTAATAGATACATCTGAATGTCAAATAGGGATAGATGATGCCCCGGCAACTATTACACTTGCAGCTAAGGAAACTATTTATGGGCATTTCCCATCGATTGAATTAGACAGCGGTACTGTTTTAGCATACTATTCAGGGAAATCATGATAGACTCATTAAAGACTATAGGAACTAGTACAGGAACCATAATAGTTAATATATGGAGCTTAGTACCAGAAGCGTTAGGAGCTGTATTGATTGTAATGAATATAATCTATATATGGTTCAAAATCAAGAGAATATCTAAATAGGAGAGAATATGCCTAAGAAGAATAAAAGTGCTTTTAAGAGGGCAATAGTGACCCCAGACAAGCACTTCCCTTTGGCAGATGGGCCTGCAATGAACGTTGTTGCACAAGCCATCGAGTTAGTTAAACCAGATATTTATATAGATCTGGGAGATGTAGGAGAATGGCATGGTTGCTCACATTGGCAGTGGAAGAAAAAGAAACGTCCACCGCTAGAGTACCAGATGCCTTTTATTGATGATGATATTGAGGCTGTCAACGATGGAATGGACTTTGTAGACCTGGCTTTAGATAAAGCAGGATGTAAAGAACGCCATATGATCGAAGGCAACCATGATGACTGGATGAATCGCTTTGTCGATGAACATCCGTACTTAGCTGATAAATACCGGTTCAAAGACGCTATTCGGCTCAATAAGCGGGGATGGATATACCACCCTAATAGCGAGTTCTTAAGGATTGGTGATTTACATTTTTATCATGGAAATCAGTTCGCAGGCATACAGCATACAAGAAACCATCTTATGAGATTGGGATCTAATGTCATGTATGGTCATCACCATGATATACAGCAATCAAGCGTAACTCATCTATCCGGACAGAAGAGTGCGTGGAGTATAGGCTGCTTAAAGGATATGAGTAAAGAGCAGAATGCGTGGTTAGGTGGACGACCACACAACTGGTCTCATGCTTTTGCAGTAGTGGATTTTTATGACAAGGGCCATTTCACTGTTCATGTCGTGTCAATAGTAGATGGTAAAACAAGCTTATGGGGTGAGGTATTGGATGGTAATTAATGGACTTTATAGCAATCTTGGACCAATATGGATTTCCGATAGTAGCAGCAATGGGACTTGCATATTTTATTTGGAAGCAGAACAAATTCATCCAGGACACCCTAATGGAGGAATTAGAAGAAAGTTTCAAGAGATTGGAAGGCATTATCATCCAACTGATTAATCAGCAAAAGAAGATACAGATAGAGCAAAAGGGGATAGAAAAATCCTATAAGGCTCTTGTAGATATAATAACTAAACTAATAAAGAAGGAGAAGTAATGGGCATTTTTGGAAACTTAGGGGATCAAGTAATTGATGAGGTATTTGGTGATGAGCTACAAAAAGAAGTGGTAGATGCATTAAATAAGAATATAGATATTCCCTTTATCTCAGAAGAGACTGAAGAAAAAATGATGAATGCTTTATATGATACTATTGAAGGTGTTATTAAAGGGGCTATAAAGAAGGCTTTATAATGAAGAAAAAAAATCAAAGGTCTGGGGGTGAAGTAAGCTCCCACGACTGGAAGGATTATAATGAAGATAGTGACTTACTATATTCTTACTTAAAGAAAAAAGGGAAACATCAGCGTGCCAAAGACTCTCCTACAGATAAAAAACTTTAATTTAGGTATAATTACCGCAGTAGACGAGTCTGACATCCCAGATGGAGGTCTTGCTAATGTAACCAACTTAATGTGTGATGTCCCTGGTAAGGTAAGGCCTATGGGATCAGATAAAATTCATGATGACCTCTCAGGTGATATATCTGCTACTATTACTCCTGGATATGGATTATTCGCATATAGATCTGACTATCGGGTTTCTGATGATAGCCCAAATGAAGCAAAGATATTAGCATTTCAAAATGTTAATGGGATTGGATTCTATGATATAGAATCTACTGCAGATTTATTACAACTTGGAAAGATGGCAGGGCCATGCCAGCCAGCATTCTATTATACTTCAATAGATGGTGCATTGAGAGTATGCGATTCTAACTTTAATAATATTAATTATGTAGCTGATGATGAAGATGTAATTGGTTCCTTTGGAACTCCTTTAGACCCTGATAGCCATACTTTTGTAAAGTATCTTAAGTTTATAAATAAAACATGGTTTCATAATGGTGTCACCTATCATGGTGATGGAGATGAGGGTAATGATCCAAATGAGCATGGATTCGCTACCCATGATTTCTCTGGCGCTGGTTATACCTATGGCTTAGATGCATATATATATCCTCCAACTGTAGCAGAAACTGCTGTAGCATTAAATGGAACTGTTGGAGCTGAGCATAATTTATGCCATCAAGCAGTCTTAGGAGATGCAGATGCAGAGACTGGAGTTACTGTGGCCCACCTAAAGGGAGATGATCTTGGAGGTGCTAATGTAGCTATAAAGATAGGACATACTACTGATGCTCTTGCTACGTGGCTAGCAGATACTGAAATGAGATTTGGCATATCTTTTATGTATGAGGGAGATCAAGAATCTTCAATTACAGATTTTTCACATCAGGGAGCTAATACAGGTACTAGTATAGCTGCAGATGGATATTCCTTAGACATTACTATTTATGCCTCTACAATTGGTTGGGATCCTAGAATTAAAGGCGTAAATGTATATTATGTTGGAGATACTACTGGTGACTTTAATGACCCTAAAAGATTATTAGAATTTTACTTTGGTTCATCTGAATTTGATCCACCCAAAATCAAAGCTAGTGATGGTCAAACTATAGAAGCTTCCGGTATTACAGTAGACAATACAAACTTTGTAGCCTTCAATCAAGCTGCTATTAAAATTATGCATGAACCTTCTGTTACATATGAATTTCTAAATGGATATAAACATAATACTGAGACTTTAGCAGCTACTTATAAAACGGTATCAATAGTTAATAGAAGAGCCTATATAGGTGGCGTAAGAAGGATAAAATTTAACCCTAATACTATAGCAGACTCTGCATGGCAAGAGGGACAGAATGAAGCTTATAAGCAGCCTGAAATAATATTTGCTCAACCTACAGCAGAACTTGACACTATATATATGTCTCCTGTAGAAAAATTCGATATATTTCCTAAAGAAAATTATATATCTATTGGGGCTAATGATGGAGAACATATAGTAGCTTTAGTAGAATTTGCAGACAGATTATTGCAATTCAAACAAAATAAACTATATATCATTAATCTATCCCAAGACTATGAGTATCTAGAGGCTGAGCATGATTATATAGGCATTCAATACCCATATCAGGTAATTAGAACTGAGAAGGGCATAACTTGGACGAATGCAAATGGTTGCTATTTATATGATGGTGAAAAGATTACTAATCTTATTGACGGGAAATTACATAGGACTAGAAGAATAGAGAATCATGATGATGTAGAAGGTTGGCTTGATTTTACCAATAATACTGGTATGATAGGATATGTACCTGTATCAGAGCAGCTTGTAATTTTTGAAAACCCAGAAGCATCTAGTGTAGGGTCAGCCGGAAATGCATTTATCTATAGTTTTATTACAGAGAGCTGGACAAGAGCATTAAATGTATTATCTATGTTGCCTAAATCAAATATAGTAACTAATTATGATAATACCTGCCTATATGCGACTTTACAGTCTGCAACAAGTGAGGAAGTATCAACTGTTCCAACTATAGAACTTGGAGGTACTGATGCTTTTTGGGATATTAATAATTTAAATGCTCCTAATTTAGTAACTGATCCAGATGGATCTATTTTAAATATTGGAACAACAGCGATTACAAATGTAATGCATTATCCTAATTCAAGTGATGGAACACTAAGCTTTTCTAATTATATAAAGGAACAAATTCAATTAAAGAATTTTGATGACTTTAGCTTTGAAGAGCCAGCTCCAGGAACCCTAAGGATAATTAGGGCTGCAGAAAATATAAGCGATACTTATGTAGGGGCATTGTCATGGGACACAAGTGGTAGTTATGGCCCACCAACAGTATCAGCCATATCATTTACTTCACATATATGGGATGTAAAAATTAGAAATGAAATAAGTCAATATACCGGTCAGGTCTTTAATTGGGAGCATAGTCTTCAATGGGTAGGGACTTCTCCTCAGCATATAAATGGTGTTGATTATTACTTGCATGCTGATTATTTTGATGGATTCTGGCAAATGCCATTTCTAGCAGGTTCAGGGCAAAATTTTACTAGCGATTTAGTTAGAGATGAGCCTCGTATAATTGTAACAAGTACGGGAACTACTACTTGGGATGGTAATGATGATCTTGTATTATATTATGATATATATAGTGCTGGAGGTCATGATAATCAATTAAGTTCTATAGTAACCACTGACCACAACGGTCATTATCTTGCTGTAAAGTATGTAAATCCACCTAGAGTTGATGGGACTGGACCTTATAATGCTGCTGAGGATATGCATGATGGTGATTTAGTAGTGAGTAATCTTATTGACTTTGGAGCTAGCATTAAGATACCTACAGCTATATTTGGAAGTGCTGGTGCTCCTATTGGTGATGATGGAATACCTCATGGGTGGTATATAATGATTCCAGGTGACTGGACTAATTCGTTCTCAGAGGGTCAAACTATTACTATCGGTGGAGTTGAAGCTACAGCTAACCCAGCTAAAACAAATGCATTAAATATATCAATGGTATTAAGTAATATTAATTATTCTGAACCTGAGAATATGGGAGGTCTAGGTTCCACTTGGTTTCAATTTCATGACTATCATCAAACTGCAGGTTCTTTAGCAACAAATTGGCCATATCTAATACCATGGACTACATTTAACACGATTACAATATCTCAATCTTCTGTGGGTTCAATTGGTTCTTCTAATGCAGGTACATTAATTCAGTCGTCATTCTATAGTATTACTCCTAAAAGGCATAATGAATATACTACATCGAATGATTTAGTGTCTAAATATACTCTTGGTATTGATGGCCAAAATGGAAAAGCTTACAGTGTTTTTGTTGAAGCTGGGTATGATGTAAATGCATATGATATATCTAGTGAGCTTAAGTCTCAATTAGAGGTTATAAAGAATGCCGAAACATCTCAACCATTTGGTGCTCCTGATTTTATAACTATAGAAAGAGCTACTCTCCTTAAGGCCGAAGATGCAAATGCACAGGTTTATCTAACAGGTAACATAACAGATAACTCAGAAACAATTATTACAGTAACTGATGGTATAAATATTACAGCTGGTAATTTTATACAAATTGGAGGAAGTATTTCTAATAATGTGGATGCAGAGATAGTAAAAGTAGTTAGCATAACCAATATAGCTGGCGTCTCTCGTTTGGAGGTATTGCGTGCCCAGATGGGTACTACTGCTATGACTCTGACTACGACTCATTCTATATTCTTGTTAAATATAATTCTTCAAACGAATAGTTCTGCATTTTATATTTACGGAGGAGATTATAGGAATATATTTACTCCTAACACATTATTTAAAATAAATACAATGAGTGATATTAATGATGAGAATCCATGGCAACAAGATACACCAAGTGATATAGGGCCATGGGCAGCAACTGCATTCAGCACATACAACAATACATCTCATTATACTACGGTAGTTATAGATGATACAGAGATAAGCGATGATGCAAATGTTGGAAATTCATTTCAAGGTGCAAATAGTAGTTATTACATGAGTACATCAAGTCAAGGGCCATTAATACAAACATCCGTGTTAAAGGTTCCTGGTAGGCTTACAAGTAATACTGGATTAACCAACCTTAGTATATCTGGTCTTGTTACTAGAAGCCTAGAAATTCGTGAATTTTTAAATACGGAGATATGGAGTGAGCAGACCAGTAACAATATTATACTAGAAACCAAGTCATTTGATTTTGGAGATACAGGTCAAGAAGTCAAGATATATAAGATTAATGTAAATGCAAAGCATAGACGTGGATCCTTAATAATAGAAGCTTCTATAGATGGCAAGCCATATGAATCTATGACAGATGAGAGAGGTGATATTGGAATAGTTTTCAATACTGTATTTACCAATAAAGAGATTTACTTTAGTGATCCAACTACAGAGAAAAAGCCAGTACAAGCCAGAAGAGTGAAAATAAGGATAAAAGGTTCTGTGGAGGGTTTTAACTTGAACGATATGTCAATCACCTATAGGAATAAAGGTTTGGTTGGGTAATGGCAGATAATAGAAAATTACATCACTTAAAAGGCTTTAGGGTACAGACGGGTGATGGTCCTCCAAGGCCAAACGAGGGTGTAGATGGAGATATCACTATAAGGACCACAAGGAGTGGTTTAAGGCTGTTTATTAAATTTAGGAATAAATGGTATACCTTTGGGGGAAATGGGAACCTAGGCATACCTGGAGGCTCCAATACTGAGCAAGTACTATCAACACCGGATCTTCGTCCTATAGATTCAGGTACTAAAGGTAGAGGTCTCGAAACTTTTATTAATACTAAAACTAAAAACTTAGAAATGGGTGGTAATTTAAAACTTAATAAAGGTGGCTTTATTAATAGAGATGGAGTTTCTAATGAAGGATTATATTTTGGTAGAGATCTTGTAGATAGACCAGGACAAGCACATTTTGATGATGATGTATTTATGCAACTAGGGTATAAACTATATTTAAGTGATGGTGATAAAGTCGCAGAAGCAGATGGTATAGGAAATGCTTCATGGATTGTTGCTCCTCTTGATACTGTAGTTCAGCATGCAGTTGATGGAAATACATATCTAGAACTAGATGCCACCAATACTAGGGTTAGGCTAAAGCAAAAAGCAAAAATAGGTGCTAGTGGGTTCATGACCATTAATGATAATGAAATAGATGTTAGTAGTGGTGATTTAACATTAGACGTTGCAGGGGATATTATTGCAGATGTAGCTGGTGGTCAATTTACTATTACAGATAATAGTCTTGGGGATCCAGATTTAGTTATACAATCTAACAGTAACGATGCTGTTGCAGGAACTCTTAGTTTCAATAAGGTTGGAAGAACAGGAGTATCTGGTGACAATTTAGGAACGATTGCTTTTAATGGAAACGATGCAGGTGATAATTTCCACAATTATGCATTTATATTTGGTAAAATAGATGTTAGTACTGAAGGGCAAGAAAGTGGAATATTAGAATTAGGTGTAGCAAGTCATGATGGAAGCTCAGGATCTGATGTAGGACTTACATTGACTGGTGGTTCTGTAGACACTGAGGTTGATGTAGCTATTGGAAAGGGTACCAGCTCTATAACTACCATTGCAGGTAATTTAGATATTGATGGAGGTAAACAGACAAGTGCTGGAAATTTTGAAGTTGAAACTACAGGCCATTTTGTTGTAGACTCAGGCAATGATATTACATTAGATTCTAATAGTGGTAATTTTATAGCTAAAAAAGCAGGCACTGAGTTTAGTGCTGCCAATAGTGCTTATGCAGGGATGATATTAGGGTATACAAGAATCCAAGATGATTCTACAAGTGCAGGCAGGGATTTCATCACAATAAATAGTAGTAGCATGACAGTATTACAGACAGTTGCTGGAACTAATTTATCAATAAATTTTAAAGTTCCTCCAAGTGGCAATGTAGAAATTTCATGCTCTTTTTGGATGTCTGCAATTTCTGATGGAGCAGAATTTAGTTTATCTACTGGCACATCATACGCTGAATTAGATGAGACCCATACTTATGATGCAGATAGCACTATTTTCATAGATGAGACTGACCATACTGTACATACTATTATATTTGCCGTTACAGGGTTAACTGCTGGTACAGATACGACATATTATTTAGCAGGACACGCAACTGGAGCTGCAACATATATAAGGCATGGAAGATTTAGAACAGGAGGGGCACATAGTCCTCCAATAATTTTGAAAGCAGTAGCATTACCTGCTACTATAGTAACAGGGCAATAAATAGATTGGATAAATACACAACAATAAATTATATTACAGGGACGTTTAAGGAGATATTATGAGCAATAGAACTAATATGGCAATGGCAGATGCATGGTTAACAGCGGATGTTGCCCTTGCGCGTAAGAAAAGAAAAAATGAATTAGAAACAAAGAATGATGAATATGACGCATTATTAGAGACCATAAGATTAGCTCAAATAGAGACGATGGAGGCAGAAGATGATGCAGGTTTGCTTGGTGGTATTCTTACTGCAGGTGCAGTAATAATTGATCAATGGGCTAATATTAGCAGTGGAGGATTATGGCCTGTGGCTAAGGGCATTGGATTGGCGTATACTGGATATGCAGCTGGTTCAGAAGCAGGGAGAGCAATATATCAAGGAGGTTGGTTTAATGAGCTTGATGAAATGCAAGCAGATATAGCAGAATATGCAAGTGATATAGAAAACTATGACTGGTTGTTATCAGCAGAAGCCAATAAATACAATAGAGATGAAAATGATGATATTGTTGCTGGTCTAGAAGATATGAGCAGTAATAAATATAAAGAATATGAAGATTGGTCAGATGAGTTTTATAATTGGGAAGATCATGCTATCAATGCTAGTGCTGGTGTCCTTAAGATGAGTAATACGGGTGAGACATTGTATGGTAAAAATTATGCTGATGCAAATGGATTTAAAGATCTATTCAACTATGTTCAGTCTCCCTTATAATGCCTAACCCATTTGAATTTGAATATGGTGGTATTAATCCTCCCTCTACTAACGATATGTGGAATACATGGTCTCAAGGAAGCCTTGCAGATGATTGGAGCTATAACCCTGTAACATCTCCAGGAGGTTATGATCAGTATGGAGTTCCTAACCAGGAACCTGTTTATGATGATGATGGAAATTTAATACCTACTGGATTTCAACAGTTTATGCCAGAAGGGATGTCTTTTTCTGACTATATGAACTTTGGTGGAGAGGGTGGAGTTGCAGATCTCATGGATAATGAAGGACAGCAAACATATGACTGGTATTCATATTCATCTCCCAATGATCCGTTAAGTAATTTAACCCAAGAAGAGCTAGGCCTATTAATGGGTGAGTATGGCTATGAATATTTAAATAATATGCCAGAGGATGTTCAGGCACACGTTGCTGAAGCAGGAGGGATAGCCGCATTATCTCAATTATTTGCAGACCAATATGGCAGTAATTTTGCTACATGGTCTGATACTTCACTCAATTTAGAGGCAGATATTTATGCAGCCCAGGAAGCATCAATGTGGGCAGCTTATTCTGATTGGGAGTTAAGTCAGATGGGGATTTTATCACAAGAATTAGATCAATTAGGAACTTCATATCTAACCAATCAAAATAATCAGGAAAGACAATATAGAAATTCAGTTATTTCATCTAGAGAGCAAGAGGAAAACTATATGCGATCTCAAACTACTGCTGCTGATCAGATGAGAAGACGAATGGGTGGATCTGGTTTAGGTGGAGGTAGACTTAGTCAGTTAGCTGATAGCTCTATTGAGGACGTATATGATAATATAGCTAATATTAAAGCTCAACAAGGTTTTGCAACAAGAGCATATCAAACTAGTACGCAAAATGCAGCTGACTTATATCAGTCTAGTGCAAGTAATCTTGTCACTGGATTCCAGACATCTCAAACAAATCAATTAGCAGGAATAGAAGATAGTCTTGAATCACTAGTATCGAACTTTGAGCTTAGTGCTTCTCAAGCATATGAAGGTTGGTATATGGATCTTTTAGATCAAGTATCAAACTTAGATATATTTAGTCCTGATGTAGAGGTTAATGATGACATATTCGAGTGGAGTCCATTTGGAGTTGGACTGGGAAATGAAGATGCTGTAGGATATGATGCATATGTATGTGAAGAAGGGCAACATTACGACCATACAATAAATGACTGCGTTCAAGATTAATGCCAATTGATGATTATTGGCCGTTAACGCCTCCAGATGATTGGGAGGATACAGGAGTACCATATTGGTTCCAAGAACTAGTATGGAATATATATTCTTCATTACCCGGTGCATTAGAATACGGATATACCGAGCAACAATTCTATAATCAGTTTGCTGATTACTTTCCTGAATATAGCACACAAGAAGCAACCCTCTTAGAAGATATCATGTTAGCTGATATAGAAAACATGGGAGAAAGCTTAATCCTATGGCAATCTAATCAATTAACTTCTCAAGGCATGCAGGATGAGGCAGCACAAGCCACCCTAGATAATGCTATGGAGCAAATGCTCCTTTCTATAGATACCAATAGATTAAGAAAGAGCTTTGAAGATAACGAAACTGTGAAGCAGGCTATGTCTGCTCTAGAAGATATTGTTTCAAAGTCTGGAAAGATGGGGCTCTCAAGCGGACAGCTTGAAGAATCTAAAGGATTATTACTTAAGGAATTAGAAGCTACAGCATTAAGTAGCAATAGGTCCTTCTTATTTGATCAGCAAACTGCAATGATGGAACAATATCAAGCACAAGCTGAGGCCGATAGAGCGATAGAGCTTAGAAATGCTAATTATAATGCTGATTTAAGTGAGCAACAAGTATCTGATGAATGGGATGAAAATGTCCTACAAGCAGAATTGGAACTTGACCAGTTTAATCTATTCGATCAATGGGAAGCCAGCCTATATGATAAAATATCAAGGCTATATCAACTTGGTAGTGAGCCTTTGGGATATGGAGAGTATGAAGACCCTACTCAGACTGGAGGAAGCATAACTGGCTGCATGGATACAGATGCCTGTGATTATAATCCCGATGCAGAGATAGATGGTGGATGTCTTGAGTATCCTGATGAAAATGGTGAGTGTACCGCAGAGTTTCTGCAGTCATGTGAGGAACAGGGTCTAATTGACTGTGGTGATGGACCTAATGCTAATACTCCTGGAACATGTGTAGCAGATGCAGCAGACTGCTCTGAGGAGGTAACAGACCCAGAGTGTGGTGAATGCATGATATGGGATGGTGAAGAATGCATAGATGATGTAGATAATCCTGAGTGTGGTGGTGTTATTGAGGATGATTGTCCAGATGGACAATATGCTGATGAAAATGATAATTGTGTTTGTAATGAGGGTGGAGTTCCAAATGAAAATGGTGACTGTGAAACTGGAGAAGGATGCCCTGAGGGTCAGTATGATGATGGGAATGGATGTGTGTGTACTAATGGTGGTGATATAGATGAGAATGGAGATTGTGTTTCTACAGAAGATCCATGTCCAGGGGAAAATGAAGAAGAAGATGAATATGGAGATTGTGTTTCTACAGAATGTGATCCTGCAACAGAGGATTGTGATGGGGATGGTATTATTGATGAGTGTAATTGCTCTATAAATCCAGACTCAGGTCATCAAACAGGATGTGATCCTGGTGTTATGTGTGATGGTTGTTTCTGTGAAGATGATGGTGAAGGAGAAGGATGTGCAGAAGGTGAAGTAGATATGGGAGATGGGGTCTGCTGTGACCCTGCAGTAGAAGATTGCGAAGGTGAAGGTGGTGGTGAATGTGGAGATGGTGAAGTTGAAATGGATGATGGAAGTTGTTGTGACCCTGCCACAGAAGATTGCGAAGGTGAAGGTGAAGGTGATGGTTGTACAGATATAGATGGTAATCCTGTAGAGTGTGATGATCCAACATGTGACGGTGAAGATTGTTCACAATCTACTGAAATAAATTGTGAAGATGATACTGCATGTAATTATAACCAAAATAACGGTGAATGTACTTATCCTCCTGAAGGTGAAGATTGTGAAGGTAATCCAGTATATGGAGAAGGTGAATGTGCGGACGAGGACAAGTGTGCTGATGAAGAAGCATGTAATACTGGTTTCTGTGAGGAATGCTGGTACGCTGAGGAGAACGAATATTGTGATGGTACTCCAATATATGGAGAGGGTGATTGTGCGGAAGAAGATAAGTGTCAGGACTCTGAGGCATGTAACGAGGGTTTATGTGAAGAATGTACATATGCTGAGGAGGGATTTGATTGCGATGGCGAGCCAGTGTATGGAGAAGGTGAATGTGCAGAGGAAGATAAGTGTGATTGGTGGAAGGCATGTAATTATGGGGAATGTGGAGAATGCGATACTGACTGTGTATATCCTAATACCTGCGCGGAGAATGAGTTATGTTTTGATGAAAGTCTTGGTGCATGTGTAGAATGTGCTGAAGGAACCTGCCCATTTGGATGGGTAACATGTGGTGATGGTAGTTGTGCAGCATCTGAAGA
>TARA_R110002074_G_scaffold221563_3_pt1 | contig 14523 bp, 5 predicted proteins | sample TARA_R110002074 | Tara Oceans TARA_R110002074 (sample SAMEA4397215) | marine metagenome | biome: Polar Biome; feature: [MIX] marine epipelagic wind mixed layer (ENVO:01000061); material: water (ENVO:00002006), including particulate matter (ENVO:01000060) such as... | depth 10-100 m
TATGAATATGACCGAATGGAACGATGAAATTGCAGGCTTAATTTATAGTTGGTATCCAGGGCAAATTGGGTTTAAAGCTTTTGCTGAAATAGTGGCGGGCATTACCAATCCATCAGGTAAATTGCCCATTACCATAGAGAAAACCTTTAAAGATTCGCCAGGTAGTGATTACATCCCTGAAGGCAAAGAACTATACACAGGTTGGCAAGAAGATCATAAGATTATAGACCCAATAATTGATGTAAAATATGATGAAGGCATATTTGTTGGTTACCGTTGGTACGAGCATAAAGCTATTGAGCCACTTTATAACTTCGGCTTTGGCTTGTCTTACACAAGTTATGAATACAGCAATTTAAAGCTTGAACACTCATCAATCAAAGCAGGTTCATCCGTAAGTTTTAAAATTGACATTAAAAATACAGGAACTATGGATGGACAAGAAATAGTCCAGATATATGTTCGTGATATAGAAGCTTCCGTAGAACGTCCTTTAAAAGAATTAAAAGATTTTCAGAAGGTACAATTAAATGCAGGAGCTGAAAAAACTTTGTGTTTTACATTAACGGAAAGAGATTTTGCATTTTGGGATGTAAAGACAGAAAAATGGGTAGTTGAGCCAGGGCAATTTGAGATACTGGTAGGGTCTGCATCTAATAATATTTTAGCAAAAGGACTACTAGACATAGTCCAATAACAATGATACAATTATGAGCAATAAAGTTTCGATTAAGGAGAAAATAGGTTACGGATTAGGAGATGCGGCAGCCAATATTGGCTGGAGAGGCGTAGGAACGTTTTTGTTCATATTCTATACCGATGTGTTTGGTTTAGATCCTGTGACCGTAGGTGTGCTGTTTTTCGCTGCGCGTTTAAGCGATGGTATCAGTGATATTACGATGGGGCTTATTGGTGATCGCACCAAATCAAAATATGGTAAATTTCGACCATGGATCCTCTGGACTGCTGTTCCTTTAGCCATAAGTTTAGTGCTACTTTTTTCTAGTCCAGACTTTAGTGCTTCTGGAAAAATCATTTATGCTTATATCACGTACATCTTTTTTACGCTTATGTACACAGCCAATAACATCCCTTATGGTGCGTTGATGGCAGTTATGTCTGGTGATGACAAGGAACGTACTAGTATTGGAGCGTATAGAATGGTAGGCGCCTTTGGAGGAGGAATTCTTGTTCAGGGAGCACTACTCTTTCTTATTGCCTATTTCGGAAATGTAGATCCTTCAATAGAGATCTCAAAATTGGAGAACAACACGTATCAAGTTGAAATTGCTGCCTCAAGAGATGTAAATAATGTTAACGTTAAAACGGAAGACGGAATCGCCACTTTTAAATGGAACAATAATTCTGATTTGAAGGATGAACCTACCGTTAGTAAGAGCTTCGATATGGAATCTGGAAAAACGTATTCCTTTATAGTAGCGGGCGAACCTAATTTAACTTCTGATAACCTTAGAATCATTGATCAAAAAAGAGGCTATAGTTATTCTATGCGTATCATGTCAGTTGTGCTTGCGCTTTTAATGTTTGTTACCTTTTATACAACAAGAGAACGCGTACTACCACTAAAAGGCCAGAAAACTAATTTAAAACAAGATTTTAAGGATCTGTCTACCAATAGACCATGGTGGACATTACTTATTACTGGGTTATTTTCAAGTTCTTATAATGCCATCAAACAAGGTATTATCATTATCTATTTTACGCATTATATACACAATCAATTATTGGCGGCGTCCTATCTTGTAGGCTTAATGTTGGTCTCTATTGTTGGTGCGATTTTAATGACGCCATTAAGTAATAAATATGGAAAACGGAAAATGTTTATTTATTCTTTACTTATTTCTGGGGCTGTTATATCGCTGCTAATATTCTGCGATTCAACTGCTGTTGTTGCGATTTTTACAATTGGACTGCTTTCAGAACTTATAGGTGCTTTCTTTTCTAGCTTATTCTTTGTAATGTTAGGTGATGCTGCAGATTATTCAGAATGGAAAAATAACCGAAGAGCCACAGGGCTTATTTACTCTGCTGGATCAACTGCAACTAAATTTGGAGGAGGTATTGCTGGTGCTATCATTGGATTAATTCTAGGGGCATTCCACTATAATGGTCAGGACGCTAGTACTATAGAAGGAGCCATTCCTGGCATAAAAATGCTAATGAGTTGGGTACCTGGTATTGTTGCTGTAATTGGAGCTGGAATAATGCTGTTTTATCCTCTAACAAAGAAAAAAATGAGTGAGATAACATCTGATTTAGAACAACGGCGACTTGAAGCAGCAGCATTAATTTCTGATTAGACGAATGATAAACATGAGTTTTGAATAAAAAAGAACCTTATACCAATTTAATTATCAAATGTCGTATTTTTAATTTGAATTATTTTTTGTTCAGATGAAATAGAAAATTCAAGCATAGCATTAGCTACGGTTTTATTTTATATTGAAATATGAACGAAAAAGAAACAAATTATATGCGCCGTTTTATGGTTAAAATGGTATTAAATAGCCATGAAAAAAAACAAGACAGAATCCATAGAATACGCATTAGTTCGTGGAGAAATAAAGTTGGGTTATGGCGTTGCATCGGGAAAAGACAAGGATGAAAGATATCCAGAAGGCACTTTAAAACAACAATTTAAGCATTTTCTAGAACGAGGTCTTGATTTGAGTAACTATTTCATGGGCACTATCAATTTAGATATATCACCTTGCTCTTATGAAATAAAGAAACCAAAATATTTTTTCAAGAATATAGATTGGTCGGATTTTATTCCTCCAGAGAATTTTTTCTTTTTTGATGTTTCCCTCTATTATAAGGATAAATCCTATAAAGGGTTAGTCTATATGCCCGATCCCGAAACTAAAGAAAATCATATTCAAAAACCTAACATACTCGAATTGATATTTCCAAAAATTGAAGGCTTGGAATATGGTACAATGGTAGATATAGAACTTAAAAAAGCGCAAATTGATATAATCGACAATTCCTAAAACTTAAGAAAAATAAAACTATTTGAGTAGTTTAAAATATTTTTTATGTAATAAAGTGTAAAAATTATAATTTTACCTAAATTGGGTTGTTTAGGTAAACAAAATACTTTTATGAAAACAGGTTTTTATTTTTTTGTTGGCTATTTGCTTCTAGTTTTTACCAGTGCTTGGTCTCAAGAACCCGAACAAAAATATCAATTTGTTAACATAAAAGAGAATGTTTCTAAGATTGGTACTCGAACCATCATTCAGGACCATTATGGTTTTATATGGATGGGAACCAATGGCGCAGGGTTAAACAAATTTGATGGCATTGATTATACATCATATAAAAATAGTTTAAACGATTCTACTTCAATAAACAATAATACAGTTCAATGTTCTTTTAAAGACCATAAAAACAGATTGTGGTTTGGCACAGACGTGGGTCTTAACCTATACGACCACAAGAAAGATAAATTCAAGAGAATATCGTTATCTGAATTCACCGAACCTGGAACAAACATTTCTATTCGAAGTTTAGCGGAGGATAATAATGGAAATTTATTTGTAGGCACTTTCGAACTGGGGCTGTTCAAGATTAATTTGGAGAGTTTTAAAGTTGAAAAGATATTAAGTCAAGAGCCTAATATTTCCACTCCTATAACAATACATTCGCTTCAATCGGATGCTGATGGAAAGATATATGCCGGTACCGATAGAGGGCTTAAAGAATTTGATGCAAAAACAAATACGCTTAAACTTTCAAAGTTTAATACTAAAAAGGGTATGGAGTCCATCCTCCAATCCATTCAATATATATTAATAGCTAACAATAATTTATGGGTTGGGACCATATCTAATGGGTTGTTTAAAATAAATAAGATTAACAATGAAGAAAATCAATTTATAAAAATAGATCATTTTTCAATTTCTGAAAATCGTATTTTGTCTATTATTAATTTATCAGACGGAACTTTAATGTGCAGTACCGAAAATGATGGGTTATTTCATTTAAATCCTGACGGTCAAATTATAAATCATTATTTAGCTAATAAAACAGACGTTAAGGGCATAGTGGCTAACTCCATTTGGTATTTATTTTTAGATCGTAAAGAACGAATTTGGATTAGCTATTATAATTCAGGAATAGGTATTTATGATAAATTATATGATAAGTTTAAAGATATTGAAAGTTTACACAACAACTCTAATTCTTTACAGATTGGCTCTGTTACAGCCATTGTAAAAGACCAATCAGGTAATTTTTGGGTTGGTTTAGATGGTGGTGGTATTGATGTTTTTAACCCTGAATTAAATCAATTCACCCATATTAATTCATCAGAAAACAACGTGATTTCTGGGTTAACCAATGATTACATTGAATCATTATTTATAGACAGTAATCAAAATATTTGGGCGGGAAGTTGGAGCAAGGGCTTGTTTCTATTAAAGAAAGGGTCTAAAAAATTTATTAATTATACTATAGAGAATACAGGTGGAAGTTTAAGTTCTAACAACATAATAAGCATTGCAGAAGATTCTGAAGGCACTATTTGGTTTGCCAGTTGGGATAAAGGCATACACTCATACAACCCAAATACAAACACATTTACTCATCACAAATCCGAGCCTTTTCTAAAATATGGAATACCTGATAGTTATGCTAGAAAAGTGTTGTTTGATAAAAAAGGTAATTTGTGGGTAACAACTATAAGCAAAGGCTTATTTAAAATTAAAAAATCAGAAGATGACACTTTTTCTGTTGTTTCAATGGCAGCCAGAATGTCTGAAGAATTTAATAATCAAGCATCATTTAATCACGGTATGTCTTTATACGAAGGTAGTGATGGCTTAATTTGGATTGGAACACGAGGTGCTGGTTTATGTAAATACAATCCTGATGCCGATACGTTTACTTGGTATAATAAATTAAATGGACTTGAAGCCATAAATATAACTGGTATTATTGAAGATTTAAATGGAAATATTTGGCTTAGTACCCATTCTGGGATTACTAAATTTGATATGGCGACCAACAGTTTTGAAAGGTTTACAAAAGATGATGGACTGCTTTCAAACGATTTTAATGCAAATGCTACTTTTAAAGATCATCAAGGAACTATTTATTTTGGAAATTATCTTGGTATAGATTATTTTGATCCTTCAAATATTAGTGTTAACACAATTTTACCATCATTATATTTAACTGATTTTAAATTATTCAATCAAGCTGTTTTTCCAAATGAAAAAGATGCTCTGCTTTCTAGTGTTATTGGAGAAACTAAAAATCTTACTTTAAATCATACCCAATCTGTATTTACTATTGAATATACTGGTGTAAACTATACAAGACCAGAATTAAATCAATACGCCTATTATTTAGAGGGGCTAGAAGAATCTTGGAATTATGTTGGCAGTTTAAAAAGTGCCACCTATACGAACTTAGAACATGGAAACTATACTTTTAAATTAAAGGCAGCAAATAGTGATGGTAAATGGACAGAAACACCATTAAGTTTAAAGATAACCGTTTTACCACCTTGGTGGAAGACCAACGAAGCCTTGTTTTTTTACATTGTGTTATTGCTTTTGGCATTCTATTTATTAAATAGAATGGCACGAATAAGATTGAATAAAAAGCAAGCAATAACCCTTGAACGAAATATGAGATTACAAGAAAAGGCCTTAACCGAAGAAAAGTTTCAATTTTTTACCAACATATCACATGAATTCAGGACGCCACTTACATTAATAATGAATCCTATTAACGATATTATTAGAGATGATAGTTTAAACCTTCCTATTAGAATAAAAGAAAAACACCATATTATATATAAAAACACAGATAGGCTTTATAGATTAATAAATGAACTTTTAGATTTTAGAAAACTAGAGCTAAATAAAACTAGAGTTAGTGCAAGGCAAATAAATTTAGTTGACTTTACCAAAAACGTTTTAAGCTATTTTAAAGAAGAAGCCATAACCAATGATATTGATCTTAACCTTGACGCAGACCTATTGGATATTACTGTATGGGCTGATGAAAAAATGTTGGAAAAAATTATTTTTAATATTTTATCAAACGCCATAAAAACAACCCCAAAAGGAGGCACTATTAATGTAGATCTTCAATCTACAGATAAGCTTTATATATTACCATTAGTAAACGAAACAAAACCAATTAAGGTGGTTGAAATTATTATTTCAGATACTGGTGCGGGAATAGCCCAAGAAGAAGTGAAAAGAATTTTTGAAAGATTTTATCAAGCTGAAAACTTAAATAAAGGGTATTACGGTGGTACTGGTATTGGCTTAGAGGTTGTTAGAGAATTTGTTAATCTTCATAAAGGTAAAATTGAAGTAGAAAGCGAGGTTGGAAAAGGAAGTACATTCAAAATTATACTACCTGCTGGAAAATCGCATTTTGAAGAGAGTGAAATAGCGACAGAAAAGATAGAGCAACAATTAAAAAACGAGCAATTTACTCCTACAAATTCTCCAATAGAAAAAGAAAAAAATAGTACCGAAAATCAAAGCAGTTATAAATACACCTTGCTTGTAGTAGAGGATAATGTTGAACTTAGGGATTATTTAAAAAATGAGATTGGAAATGATTACAAAGTATTAACCGCCGAGAATGGAAAAAAAGGATTAGAAATAGCAAAAGAATCGCTCCCTGATATTATTGTAACCGATGTTATAATGCCAGGAATGGATGGTTTCGAATTTTGTAAAAAAATAAAGACTGATATAAGCACAAGTCATATTCCTTTATTAATGCTTACCGCTAAAGCTAAAATTGATGATAGAATGGAAGGCATTGAATTAGGGGCAGATGCTTATATGGTAAAGCCTTTTGATATGAGGTTGTTAAGGTTGCGTTTATCTCAACTAATAACAAGCAGACAATTAATTTTCAATAAATACTTTAGCCTAATAACCGATATCCCAACAAATATTAATACGACTTCATTAGATAAAGAATTTATTGAGAAAGTTTTAAACTACATTAATGATAATATTGGTAACCCAGACTTAAACGTAGAATTACTTGCAGCACAATTAAATTTAAGTAGAAGTCAATTTTACAGAAAAATTAAGGCGCTCACCAACCAAACTGCTAATGAGTTTTTGAGAAACATCAGACTTCAAAAGGCAAAACAAATTATTGAAAAAGGAAATACCAACATAAGCGAAGTATGCTACAAAGTAGGATTTTCATCACCCTCTTATTTTTCAAAATGTTTTAAAAGTTATTTTGGATTATTGCCTACAGAAGTTGAATCAAAACCTTAATAATTTCTTGAAACCAAATATCCCAGAGCAAGCAACAGGGGTGTTTTGCTGGTTTCATTTTGGTCTAAAGATTAAAACCTGAAACGCTGTCAATTAGATTCTCGTTTTAGTCATTTGATGCTGTTTTTATAATAATGAATGCATGAATCTTAAAGCTTCAATGCCATGACAATTTTATTGTAAACCCCGCCACAAGCATTCAGGAATTCTATATTATTAAAAAGTTCGCATTATAATTTCATACAATCTCCTTAACATATAATTTGAAAATTTTTGGCGAGATTTTAAAAATAATTAAATTATTAGTCAAAAATAAATCTGTATTATATTCTGTTTTATACAAGAACTTATCTTGATTCTTTTTATTTAATCGAAAAAATCAAGATGGGTTAATTACTTAAAGAGTTGTAAATGATTGCTTTATTGTGACTATAAAAAATGTTGCATAGTATACATCAAATGTTGCATGACACGCACTTAAGTATAAAATTGCTTCAAATACACTAATACTTGCACTATTAGTTGCATATAGAATTTAATATTTATTTAACATTTGATGAAATATGAAATTGAAGTCGTTTAAATGGAATAAAGTTATAGAGATACTCCTAATTGTTATAGTTATTACACTATTAATATTTCTTGTTGTTTTCATTTTTTAAAAAGACTACTTAATAGCTAAGCTCATTAAGTAATAGTTAACCTTAAAAAACTAATTAATTACTAATTCTAAACTAAATTTTATGAAAAACAGATTATTAAAAAAATTAGTACTTCCAGTATTTTTACTACTAGGGAGTATTATTTATGCACAATCGGTATCGGGGATAGTTTCCGATAACTCAGGCCCAGTTCCTGGGGTTAATGTATTGGTTAAAGGAACTACAACTGGAACCGTTACAAATTTTGATGGGGAATTTGAGATAAGCGCTAGCAATGGAGACGTTTTAGCCTTTTCATATGTTGGTTATCTTTCTCAAGAAATTAACTATACAGGACAATCTTCTATTAATGTATTACTTGAAGAAGATGCAGCTATGCTAGACGAAGTGGTGGTTGTTGGTTATGGCACTAAAAAGAAAAGTTTAGTTACTGGAGCTATTTCTAGTATAGATTCTAAACAAATAAAAAGTTCATCAAATCAACGTGTTGAACAAGTTTTACAAGGTAGAACATCTGGTGTAACTGTATCATCTTCATCAGGTTCCCCTGGTCAAGGTGCACAAATTCGTATTCGTGGTGCAGGTTCAAGCGGGAATTCAGAGCCTTTATATATTGTTGATGGTATGAAAGTATCAAATTTAGCAACTATAGCACCTGGTGATATTTCAAATATCGAAATTTTAAAAGATGCTGCTTCTGCTGCAATTTATGGTACAGAAGGCGCTAATGGAGTTGTTATTATTACAACTAAAGCTGGTCGTAGTAGTAATGGTGAAATTAAAGTTGGTTTTAGCACGCAATTGGGTACCCAATTTGTTAACACTGATATGGAATTGATGAATGCTTCACAGTTTGTTGAATATATGAACGAAGCTGGTATTACTTCGGTAGTAGATAACGGAGTTGATACTAATTGGATAGACGAAATATTTGAATCAGCACCAATAACACGTTATGATTTAAACGTATCTGGTGGAGATGAAAAATTATCATATTATGGGTCTTTTGGGCATTTAAAACAAGATGGTATTGCTGGTAAAGAGAATTCTTCTTTTAAACGAAATACCTTCAGGATTAATTTAAAAAGCCAAATAACAGATTTCATAGAAGTAGGTTATAATGCTACTTACTCACTTTCTGATAGATTAGGAATTCAAGAAAATAGTGACACAAGAGGTGCTATTCAAAATGCGTTAGCACTAGATCCATTAACTCCAGTAACGTATGCAAACGAAAGTGACATACCACAAACTGTTTTAGATAATGCGACTAACAATGGTGTGCCTTTACTAAGAGATGGTAATGGTAACGTTTATGGCTATCCAACCTATTCAACAGGTGAAACCGTCAATCCTGTAGCTTTAGCAAATGTAATGAACAGGACATTATATGATGAAAATCAATCTATTTTTTCAGCCTATCTAAAACTAAGAGTTATTGAAGGGTTACATATTACGACTAGATATGGTAGAGAAAGTGGTAAAATAAATGAAAAAAACACGATAAACCCTTATTATGTCACTTCTGAAGCTGCTAATACAACCTATACGGGGTCTCAAAATTACAGAAAAAGTAGAAGATGGTTATGGGAGAATTTTGCAACTTACGACAAGACTATTGATAATCATAATTTCGCAATATTAGCAGGTTATTCAGCCGAAGACACCGAAAGATCTACAATAATAAACAGAAGTGGATCAGTAGCTGTTGATGATTTTACAGGTTTCGATTTTGATTCAGGAGATTTTGACGGACAAATCAACCAGGTAGACCCAACACCAGATAATATGGTATCCATTTATGGAAGGTTATCTTATGATTATGCTGGTAAATATTTATTTGAAGGTTCTTTAAGGTCTGACACTTCTGATAAATTCCCATCAGCAAATAAAACAGGAACTTTTCCTGCTGTTTCAGTAGGTTGGGTTTTATCTAAAGAAAATTTTTGGAGTGAAAACTCAAAAATTAATGTTTTAAAATTAAGAGGTAGTTGGGGTCAAAATGGTAGTAAATCAAACTTAAACGGAAACTCTGATGTTACTTACATCACTTCATTTTCAAATGGCCAAGGACTTTCATATGAAGGAAATACAGGATCTCAAATTACAGGTTACTCTAATCCTAACTTAGTTTGGGAAACATCTGAACAACTAGATTTAGGTTTAGATTTAAGAGCGCTAAACAGTAGATTAAGGTTTTCTATGGATTATTACACAAAAACGACTAGAGATGCTATAGTTTCAGATGGTTCATTAATTACTCCAGGATCTGCAGGGTTTGTTTCAAACGAATTTAATGCAGGTACTATTGAAAATAAAGGTTTTGAATTTGAACTTGGATATGGTGATACAACTGCAGGCGGTTTATCTTATAACTTTAGTGCAAATTTATCTACTTTAAAGAATGAAGTAACAGAAATACTTTTTTTACCAGAAGGTACATCTTTAGTTGGTGCAGGTGCACCTCAAAACCCAGATGGAGTTACAAGATTTACTAAAGGCTTACCGTCTTGGTATTTTTATGGTTACAAAACTGATGGTATAGATCCAGCAACAGGAGAAGTTATTTTAGCAGATACAGATGGTGTCAGTGGCATTTCAATTGCCGATAAAACAATGATAGGATCTCCACACCCAGATGTATTATTTGGTGGAAATATAGCTTTAGGTTACAAAGCGTTCGACTTTAATTTACAATTTCAAGGTACAATAGGTAATGATATCATGTCAACTTATTACCAACCTTCAAGACCAATTACAAATAAGCCGTTACATTTTTACACGAATAGATGGCAACAAGCAGGTGATAATGCAAGCTTCCCTGGAGCTGGAAATGAAATCGCCGCTTATGATACTGATTTGGTTGTTGAAGATGGGTCCTATATGAGAATTAAACAAATACAACTAGGTTATACATTACCTCAAAACTTGGCTGAAAAATTAAAATTAAATAATCTTAGACTTTATGTGTCTTTAGATGATTATTTCACATTCACTAAGTACAGAGGTCTTGATCCAGAAGTTGGAAACTTTAGCTTCAATTCAGTAGGTGTAGACAGAGGATTTTACCCAACTGCTGCTAAGGCATTGTTTGGATTATCAGTTGAATTTTAGTAACTTAATAGAAAAAAATAATAGAATTATGAAAAAAATATTTTTAATACTTACAGCTATTGCTCTTCTGGGCATATATGCATGTGATGATGAATTCACTACCAATCCTAGGGTTAATGTAGAAGAATTAGACACCTACTTTCTTGAAGAAGCTAATGTAGAAACTGCCATAATTGGTATTTATGACTTAATGCAATTTAATTATGGTAGAGATTGGCATAGTGTCTTTCTTGTAAAGTTACTTCCAGGAGATGATGCTGGTACAGGAGGAAGTAGCCCTAGTGACCAACCACAATTACATGAGATAGATGATTATAGTTCGGTATCTTCTTCTAACGCTTCTATAACTAGTGTTTGGGATTTGTTTTACAGAACAATATCCTTATCAAATTTAGTTATAGAAAACATAAAAGACAGTGATCTTAGCAATAAGGAAACTGCCTTAGCCGAAGCTAAATTTATGAGAGCTTGGTGCTATTTCGAGCTTACCACAATGTTTGGTGATATTCCTTTGAGGTTAACAGTTCCAGCAGTAGCCACAGATTTTGGTATTGCTAAAACACCTAGAGCTGATGTATATGTACAAATAGAAAGTGATTTAACCGATGCTATTAATGGGTTGGCTGATAAATCTGCTATAAAAGATTACTTTAGAGTATCTAAAGGAACTGCGCAAGCCTTAATGGGTAAAGTATTAGTGTTTCAAGGAAAAAACTCAGAAGCCATTCCTTATTTCGAAAGTGTAATTTCTAATCCAGCACACGATTTAGAAACTAATCCAGAAGATGTATGGAGTGTTAATAGTGAATTTGGTATTGAATCATTATTTGAAATGGGTTATATTTCTACATCCGGAAGAGATTGGGGTAATATTGCTTGGGGAGGAAGGAACGAGAGTAACTTACATATACAATTAATGGGGCCTCGTGGTGATGGAATTTTTGATGTTACTGGAACTGGGCTATTAAATGGCTGGGGCTTTAACCTGCCATCAAGTAAGTTAGTAGATGCTTTTGACGCAGCCAGTGATGTTAACAGAAGAGCAGCTACAATAATGACTGAAGCAGAAATAATTGCGGCTGGTGGTGGTGTAGATCCTTCTAAAGCTGCGGGAGGTGAAATTGAAGACTACGAAGGAGCCATAAGAATTAAATATGCTACAAGAAATGAAGCGACATCTGAAGATGGTGTAAAAGAGCTTAATTATACTACTAACTTTAGATTGCTTAGATACGCTGAAGTATTATTACTAGCTGCTGAAGCATATAATGCAGAAGAGCAAGATGATAGTGCAAGAACCGAATTAAATAAAGTAAGAAACAGAGCTGGTTTAGCTGATGTATCTGATACACTAGCAGGCACGGCTTTATTTGACGCTATAGTAAACGAAAAATTCTTAGAGTTAGCTCACGAAGGGCAACGTTTTTGGGATTTAGTTCGTTGGGGCATGGCTTCAACTGAATTATCTGGAACAGGATATACATCTACAAATGATTTATACCCTATTCCAATTACAGAAATAGATAAAAATTCTGAATTAACTCTAGACGATCAAAATCCAGGATATTAATTAATAGTTAGTTTTATTTTTTTGAGTTAGTTTAGTTTTAAAAACAACGTGGTATAACACGTTGTTTTTTTTAGTTAAAGAACAATTTTATTTTTAATACCACTTGTATGTATAAAATAGTCTAAAGAAACGAAGAAGTTTTTTGTCAAGATGATGAAAAAAACCTTTGCATAGCATGGCTACGGAACTGTTTTTTGAAGATGTTTTGGCGAAAAAGAACAAGTTTATTGGGCTGTTTTATATATTCAATTGGTATATTATTCTCAATTAATAGCTTTACCATGTTATATAAATTCGTAATTACTGTTGTTAGTTTGCTGTTTTTATCAAGCTGTGTAAACGAAAAAACGCAAACTGAAAGTAAAATATTTAGAAGCTTAGATGCCATCTCTACAGGAATTGATTTCCAAAACATTTTGATTGAAAATGATTCTATGAATTATTTTAACTACACCTCCATTTACATAGGAGGAGGTGTTTCTACTGGCGATATTAATAACGATGGTTTAATAGATGTTTTTTTTACGGGAAATCAGGTTAAAAACAAACTGTTCTTAAATAAAGGAAACCTTCAGTTTGAAGATATTACAAACAAAGCTGGTGTAGGTGGAGATTCGAGATGGTATACAGGATCTACTATGGCAGATATTAATGGTGATGGCTTTTTAGATATTTATTGTTCGGTTGCTGGAATTGCTAATGAAAGAAGAAACCAACTTTTTATAAATAATGGCGATGGTACGTTTAATGAATTAGGCGAAAAATATGGTGTTGATGATAGTGCTAACTCTATTCAAGGCACTTTTTTTGATTATGACAATGATGGCGATTTAGATTTGTATGTAGCCAATTATCCCATTTCTAATGTTAATACCTCAAATTTTGAATATCTCAATAGAATGAAAACAGTGTCCGATCAAGAATCTGATAAATTATATAGAAACGATGGAGACGCTTTTACAAATGTTTCAGAAGTTTCAGGCTTAAAAAGTTATGGATTTTCTTTTGGCGTAGTGGCTAGTGATATCAATAATGATGGATGGCAAGATATATACATATCTAACGATTATAGTATTCCAGATTATTTTTACCTTAATAATGGCGATGGTACTTTTAAAAATGTTATAAAGCAAGCTACAAGTCATACCGCCTTTTACGGCATGGGCATTGATGTAGCAGATTTTAACAATGATGGAAACCTAGACATTTTTCAGGCAGATATGGATGCCAACAATAATAGACGCCAAAAGGCAAATATGGCTAGCATGAAACCAGAAGTGTTTAACGAAATGGTTTTTATGGGCTTTCATTATCAATACATGCATAATTGTATGCAATTAAATACTGGTGCATTAGAAAATAATATTCCACAATTTTCAAATATATCAAGGTTAACTGGAACGTCTTCAACCGATTGGAGTTGGGGACCCGTTTTTGCAGATTTTGATAATGATGGCAACAAAGATTTGTTCATTACAAATGGTGTAAGAAGAGAAATAAATAACACCGATTTTTTTAATACCTACTCTAAAAATGATTCAACTAAATATAGTGATTTACAAAAAAGCTTAATGATACCTTCTGAAAAAGTAGATAATTTTATTTTTAAAAATAAAGGGCATCTTCATTTTGAAAAAGCAAACAAAAATTGGGGTATTGAATACGAAGGGTTTTCTAGTGGTGTTGCGTATGCCGATTTAGATAATGATGGTGATTTAGAAATTATAACCAACAACATAGACGATTTTGCGTCAGTTTACGAAAACAAAAGCTCAAACACCAATAACTACGTAACTATAAATTTTAATGGTGAAACAAAAAATAAGTTTGGCCTAGGTAACCGTGTTTATGTAACAACACAAGGGCAAACACAAATGCAAGAACT
>TARA_R110002074_G_scaffold1325_4_pt1 | contig 14507 bp, 15 predicted proteins | sample TARA_R110002074 | Tara Oceans TARA_R110002074 (sample SAMEA4397215) | marine metagenome | biome: Polar Biome; feature: [MIX] marine epipelagic wind mixed layer (ENVO:01000061); material: water (ENVO:00002006), including particulate matter (ENVO:01000060) such as... | depth 10-100 m
CCCTACAGCTCGCAAGGCCGGCGTGATTCTCTTGATGTGGGCGCTCAACTTCCTCGGCGTCCACGGCCAGTCCTTAGGCGGATAATCGGGGCGAATGGCCCTGAGAAGATCCTGGGTGGTCCCGTGGAAGCTCCCGGTAGACCGGATGAAGTTCCTGATGGCCATTCCGACCGGGTCGTCTTCGATCTGCGTTTCCGCCAGCCGTCCTTGTTGACCCAGGTAGTGGTTCAGGGCCTGGGTGCCAAGAACTCGGTCCATCTTGGCCAGAACCTGTGCAAAGTCGGCCATGCGGGGCAGGCCCTCGAGCTCGACGTTCTCAATGGACATCACCTTGGCGAAGAGCGAAAGGAGTGCGCCTAGGTAGCGTGGGTTCTGGCTGGTGACTTGCCCGTTCAGGTCCGCTTCTGTGCGTCGCTCCTGGTCGGGAATTCGCTCGAGGTCCACCAGGAGGACGCGATCCCCGAGGTCTCCGCGAAGTGCGCCCGTGTCGATACTCGTGAGTACGATCACGCGTTTCATTGCGAGTACGGAAACACCATCGTCGGTGTAGAGCTTCCTCCTAACCGAGCCCTCTCCAGTCGAGGACTTGCACAGTGAGTCACTCCACCAGCTCGGGATGTGGCTGACGTTGTCAATCACGGCGATCCAGGTGGCTGCAATGCTCACAGCCCACTGTTCCGCATCGCGAGGCTGGCTCTGAGTCGGTGCTGGGGAAGGATTGATCAACCCCGTCAGGATGCGCGCTGCCGTTGTCTTCCCTGTGCCCTGTTCGCCCCCAATGATCAGGATGGGGTGGGGAATGTCTGGTATGAGCGCGCTGAGCAACCAGCCCAGCACGAGCGGGCGATCCAACTCGGCGATGTTCAACAGGTCGAACAACACGAGCAAGTCCTCGGTTTCCCCGTGTGTATCGGGTGCGATGATCTCCCCGGTCAATGCAGTCCTGCGGAACAAGATGGGGGACTTCTTGAGGAGCTTCCAGCCGTGCCTGCTCACCTGGACGACGCGCCCAGTAGTGTCACCCAGGTCCAGGATCACGGAGTCGCCATGCTGTCCGACACGGAGATGGACGGCCTCGGGCTCGTGCTGTTGGGCTTCGCCTTCGAGGGCCAGGAGCGCATCGGCCAAGGCAGAGGAGTTCGCCGTCTTGCGGTGCGCCTTCCGGAATTCGCGTGCCAGGTCTGCCCGGAATGCGTTCCTTGCACCGCGAAAGGTCAGCGCGACGTTGGGACCGCCGAGGGCTACCGCAAAGGGATCGCCGGTTGTAGTGACGCCCAGCCTGTATTGGGCACGGGCAAGGTCTACGAGGAGGTCTGCCTGGGTGCGGGAGTCTTTCTCGGATGAAGACACCTCGTGCTTGGAAGCGACCTCATCAGCGATTGGTTCGGACGCATCGCGGAGGAGCCCGAGGAAGATCTTGCCTTGGGCCGCCAGGTGGTCGTCAGAATCCCGGATAGGAACTTGTGCTTGTACCCATTTCCGAACGTCCTTCGCGCCCTCCGGCGGGAGGGTCCAGCTGACCTCCGTGTTGCCTGACCGTTGAAGCGACTGGGCGACCGCGACCGCGCCCTTGCGACCGGGCCAAGAGCCATCCTTCCTGGCGTCACGTTCCCCGACGACAAGGACCGCCCGTCCCCGGACAGCTTCGACGAGGTGCTTCGCGCCGCCCGCGTTGCTGGGGCGACCCACAGCTGCAAGGCCGAGCGTGAGGCAGGCAGCCACGTCGCTTGCGCCCTCGACGACAAGAACAGGGTCCGGAAGGGCGTGTAGGTTCTCGGGAATGATCAGCCCGCGCTGCGCTCCTCTTGGAGCCCCCTTCCGCCCGTCGGCTGCCCGGAGCGAAAGCCCGATGACTTCACCGACATGGTTACGCTCGGGAAAGGTGAAGGCTCCAGCCGGATAGTCACCCTTCCAACCACTTCCGCCGGCGCGCATCCGTTGAAGGGCGTCGGAGCTAGCCCAGCCCACGCCGATGTGCTTGAGCGCGCTTGCGGTGACGCCAAGGTTGTCGGCCAGGTTGGAGACTTGGCTCTCCGTGATGGCTACTCGGCAAGCTTCAGCCTCCTTGGTCCAGTCCAGTGAGGGACTCCTAGTTATCGACGCGGGGGGCGGAATGAGATCCAACTTGGATGCCACGCCCCCCAACTTGAACATACCTCCGGCATCTAGGGCGCTGATCAGGACCATGCCGGGCGGGGCCTCTGTCGTGCGCTCGCACTTCAGCCGTTCGCCGTCTGGGGTAAACGCGCACCAATCCGGCCTTCCGCACGCTGGGCAGGGGGCCGCTGTCGTGACTCGCTGCCAGACGCTGTTTGAGGAGCTCATCGCTTTACCTCCTTGCGAACGCACTGCCAACGGTCCCTCGGTGGGCAGCCCGCGTCGACCCAAGCGGCCAACTCTTCGGGATTCCACAACACCCGGCGACCGAGCCGACAGGGCTGCGGCAGGCTGCCGGTTCGGTGCAGCTTCCTGAACATCGAAGAGGAGACGCCGAGAAGGAAGGCCCCATCGTCGACCCCAACGAGCAGTCGGTCCGGGGTTTGGGCTTGAGAAGGGTCAGCGGGCATCGGAGGCCCCCTGGTTCAGGCGCTCTCTGGCTTCGGCATCATGTACGCCTAGGAGCCGTGCCGCCTCGAGGGCTTGATCCAGAGACCAGAGCCTTCTGCCGGCGACGATGGGAGGGGGAGGGGTGATCCGCCCGCGGCGAACCAACTCGGCGACTTTGGGCTCGACAGCTCCAAGGGCGCGTGCGACCTGTCCGGTCGACATGGGGTGTTTAGTCATTGCGTTCTCCGTCGGCCGACGGGTGTCGGCTCACGGAGAAGGCGGGACATCTGCATGTCCCGGCGGGACATTCGATGTCCCGGACGAGCTATCTGGTGGCGTGGCTACAGGAACCAACTCGGAGCTGGCTCTGGGGGCGCGTAGATGGGGGTCATGCTCGTCCTGCCTTGGATCTCCCGCTTGAGGTGCTGACCGAGGGTGGGCAGCTCGCGATCCAACATCTGAAGGGTTCGGGTGATTGTCTTCCCAACTCGCCACCTCGCCAGTTCGCTCTCTCCAGCGAACTCCCTTCCGCCCTTATCGCGACCCTGGCACGAGTCCAGGTAGGAATTCAGCACGCCGATCCTCTCATCCAAGTCGTGACCTTCGTGGGGGGCGCAAGCAAGTCGCTCCGCCGTCAGGTCCTTCAACTGAGATCGTGCCGCTTCGATCGCTTCGGGGTCCGCGATTCTTGCTTCAGGCTGAGCAGCGAAAACGGATGCGCCTGGCGGATGTCCACCGTTCACACCCGATTCAAGCTCCTTGACGTGAACCGAATTGGGGTGAGCTAGGAGGATCGCATGGATGTAGGCGAGTCCCATCGAATCCCCGAGGGTGGTCTCCTGCTCAAGAAATCGGAGGTGCCAGCACTTGCCGACGCGATGAAACATGTAGTCGTGCGTCAGAGGTGCAGGATCAGGATCGGCCGGCACAAGTCTGGCCGCGGGTCCGAGTTGGGCCGCAACAGACCTCAGAAGTTTCCCAACAGCTGATTCCTTCTCGCCACTCTGGAGCTCCATCACCTTGCCGAGGTACTGGCCGATCAGGTCTCGACATGCGAACGGCTGTCCCCCTGACTCGCCGCCGCCTGAGGGGATTTCGAATGGAAGCCCCAACACCTTGCAGGGCACATGGAGCGCGAAGGCAATCTGCAGGATGATCGCCAAACGCCACCAATCACGCGGGTCCTCGGCAGTCGCCCCCTTCTTGGCATCACTAAACAGGAGGCTCGACACCGCCCAAGCCGGTTGAGCGGCTAGGTTGCGGCACTGAGCGAGGTCATACTGCTCGATGAGCTCCCGTCGAAAGTATTCTGGATCAACGGGCCCCCAGCCAGTTCTCCAAGCGGATCGAGAACTCCGCAGGACCTGCACCTGGATGAATGCCTCGAGCGCAGGGCGACCGGCAAGATCGTGATAAATGCGATCATAGAGCCTGAGGGTGTGAACCACTCCTTGGTCCGTGTCCAGTGGCGGACCCGATCTAGGGCGTCCAAGCGCGATCACCTTCGCGGCCTCAATATGATCGAGCTGACGGCCTAGGGTCGCTCGCTTCTCCTCGTTGGCGCTGGCGATCCAGCTTTGGATCTCGTCGCCCAACCGCTTGCCAGCGGCTTCGGCATGGCTAGGGTTTTCCAGCGTGAGGGTGAGGATCCTCGCAAGAGCCTCATGCTGCTCGGGAGTGAGGCTCGGGGAGTCGGCCATGGTCGAGCTCAGCATCCAGGATCGGCCCGCCGCCGTACAGCGGATTGTGCCTCCTGAGAGCCTCATCCAGCCCCCTGCTGGTCTCGGTCCGGCGTTTGTGCTCTTCGGCGCGATATGTCCACGCCTGTCTCCACCCAGGCCCAATCCGGCCTCGTGAGCCTATGCACACTGGCCAAGTGGAGGCTCCCTGGTCGGGCGCGTGGTCGAGCGCACGCGCAGCGTGAGGGGGATTCGGTCTTGCGCGGGTTGCACCATCGCTACAGCAGAGCGAGCTGAGGAGACAACGTGCGATCGAGGTCTGGGCAGGGAGAGGTTGTGTCTGGGCTTCGCCATCAAGCACGAGTTCGTGCTACCGTTGCCGTCGAGATGAGCTACCTTCGAGCAGGGGTAACGTTTTCGGTAGGCACATGTCTTGGCTGCTTCTAGGGACCTGATTAGAGATTCACAGGACAAGATCATGGCGGACAAGGACGGCGTAACCGTGCTCATTCACGGTGTCGGAGACCACGCGGAGCTCGAGACGCTTCGAGAGTACGCCGCAGCCGCCAACTATGAAGGCACCAGAGCTGAGTTAGATGAGCATCGCAATTCATCGGGGGGCGCAGTGGATCTTCCAGGTCTCAGCAATCGGCTCATTGAGATAAACTACTCAGACATCCTGGGTGAGCATGCGGGATGGGCTGAGAAGGACATCAAGAGATGGGTGCGATCTTTCGTGAGAACTCTGGAGCGCATGGACTCTGAGCGTGGTGGGCGCGCCGGGAATCGCTTCGCGGGGGTTGCCCACACGATCGATGACGTTCTCTTTGCCAGTACTCTTGCGAGGCTGGTGGCTGGTAGATTAAGGGTCCAGACAGATAGCATTGACCTAGCCACTGTGGCATTCATGCGGCAGGTCCAGCTCTATATCGATAGGGGAGAGTATCGAGATGCGATCGACACGAGGGTTAGGGAGGGAATGGCAGCGGCCCTGAGTGGTGCTCGTGGAGGGCCAGTGAATATCGTTGCCCATAGCCTGGGAACCGTAGTTGCTGTTCGTGCCCTGCTAAGGGGCGAAGAGGCCCGGGAGCCTTGGGTGGGGTCAGTCACTGACCTCGTCACCTGCGGTAGTCCGTTGGACCTCCTTCTCGTGCTCTACCCCAGCATGTTTGAATGTAACGTGGAGGGCTTGCTTCAGGACAGGAAGCCGATTAAGTGGGTCAATTGTGTGCTCACGAATGATCCCATTGCTACCGACATGGCGGCGGCGCGCGCATGGATTACTGACACTGCACCCGGGTTGTTCCGTACGCGTGATCCAGAGGAGGTGCTTCTCGGGGGTGGATCCGTATGGGCGGCGCATACGGAATACTGGCACATGCCTGCTATGCAGCAGCAGACGCAGGCGATTCTTCCCAATGCGGTGGGGGGGGCGGGCCGGACAAGGGATAGGGGAGGGGCAGCACCGAACCGACTGTTCTGGATGCTAAGTGCCCTCACGAGCTTGGTGGTCGGCTGGCTGCTGCTGGTTTGGTGGGAAGAGAACCTCAAGGTCGGTGACGCCGACCGGATTGTGCTGCTAAGCCATCCGCTATACCAGTTGGCTGCTTGGTTGGTGGTGAGCATTCTAGTCTACTTCTACGCTAGGGCGACTACCGGGCGCGCGGAGGCCAGGCTCTTCTTCACGCTCGCTTGTGCTTCTGTATCGATCCTGCTTGTTCTGAAAATGCCGACAATGCCCCTTCCTCGAGGGGCTTCTGCTGACGGCGTACTGCACGGGAGCGCTGTGGGTGGAGTGCCTGGCAACCTTATTATCTTGTTGGTGCCAGTCGTTGCTCTAGTTCGGCTCTTCATACCCAGGGCCAGGTTGTCAAAACTCGGAGCAGGTGCTCTACTTGGCTTGGTCACGATATTCATGTCGATGATGGTGGGCTTGAGGAGCAACCCCTCGAATGTTGGCGCGGAGTTCGGAATCCTCGGCCTTGCATTCGGCGCGTGGTGGCTCTGCGTGTTGCTGGCGCGTGTCGATTTCGTGTACGCGCGATATGTTGGAGGTCGGAAACACATAAGTGATTTGTGCGGTCTGTGGAATATTGACCAGGATCACCTGCATGATGCGTCAAGTCCTCAGAGAGTTTCCTATGGGGCACGAGATCAGGATCCTGCCCGCTGAGTCTGTGCCGAGCCGGAATTGGCTGCCTATCACGGCAGTGCACCTGCCCAGCGCACTGTGCGAGGTGCATCCGCTTCCATAGCGAAGCACGGACGCATCAAGGACTCGGTGGGGACTCGCCGGATGGGCGGGCCATCGAGCGCGATGGCGACGTGAAGGGAGTGCCTGTTCTCGGCGGTCTGCACTTTCGCTACAGCCGAGCGAGCTGAGGAATCGGCCTGCGATTGTGACCTGCCCGTGGGGGAGGTACGTCTCCACTGCGGCGTGACGGTCGGCTTCGTGGTACCGTCGGCATCGAGATGAGCGACTTGCACGGACGGATGACGCTTTTTGGTACGGACATGGACATGAGGGGACGGACTACCTGTTAGCTAACGACGAGAGGGGCTCCTCGGGATACCAAGCGGCGGCGGCCCAAGAGGCCCTTCGCTCAGAGTTCGAATTCAACATCGGGCGTGTTCTGCGCGATCCACCGGAGAACAGAGTCAAGCCGTCCCTTGATCTCTTGGTAGTTGGAAGGGCTGGCGATCTTTCCCCTCACCTCCCAAACGTCCTCCTCGCTGAACTCACCTCCACGCCGCGTAGGGGCATTCTGGGGATTCGGAAACCCTTTGTGAACGAGGATGTGGCGGACCCTGACCGCGAACACGGCATCGGCCGCGACCTTGGGAGGCATTCGAGGGGTAACAGCCGAAAGAAGAGGCTTGTACTGGTTATTGAAGACAGCGCCATTCTGAAGTCCGCTGTCAACATACAAGAACCATCGAAGGCTATAGAAGACATGCTCTGACGACAGGAGCAACCACGCGACATAGGTTGCGGCATCGGAGAGTGGCTTCTTCGACTCCGACTCAGTGTTCATTCTCTCTTCGAGATGATTGAGCCACGAGGTCCAGTGGTTTGCGTTGCCGAGCGCGGCGACTCCATCAAGTGCTTGTTCTGGTGTTGTTCGAGTTTTCTTGCACATGGGCTTCTATGGGTCCTTTCCCATTCGGGTCTCAGATGAGATGTGACCCTACCCCGTTTCAGTGGACACCGGGTTTGAGTTGATAGTCCAGCTCGACCGCACAGCGCGGTCAAGCTGTCAGGCGTACAAGGCTCCATGGCTTGTTCGGGCCAGATGGTTGGACGACCTTGAAGCCCACGGAGCAGGCTGGCAAACCACTCAAGGCAGGACTTCACCTGGGGTCCGTTGAACCTGCACTTGTGAGCTCGCCCAACCCGAAGGAAGTTCAGGTCACCGGGCAACTCTGGACCCTCTCCGCCAAAGTAGGTGAACACTCGTCCTACGAGCACCTTGCCTGGCCGAAGGTCGCGACGCTTGTTGAAGGTGCCCTCGCGGTCCCGAGCGTGGTTCCAATGCATGGATCTGTGCTGCTCGAATCCGCCGCGGCCATCCGGCTCGTAGGCATTGTCCCCGACTTGCTCGATCCTGGATGGCGAGTCCCAGTTGGCCCGCTTCCGCCGGAACCTGGGGTCCTCCCAGTACTCGGCGAAGGTGAGGGCTTCCTCGACCCGAAAGGCGTACACGATCCTCTCACAGCGCCTGGAGAGCCCGATCACGAGGTCGCCTGGATTCGCCGTGGCCCTGATCTTGGGCTTGCAGCATCCCAGCGTACACCAGTCGTGGAACGGGTTCGGCGCGAACCCCGTGTCGTGGGCGACGACGTAGCTGAAGACGCGTGGCTGCTGCACAGAGTGATCCTAGCTCGGCTCAACCTCATCGTGGGGGCTTGCCCACTGGTCGCGCCTACCCTGCAGGCGTGTCCCGCTCCCAGCGCAGCTCCGAGATCGACTTGAACTTGCTGACCCCGAGGGCACCGCGTTGCGTCCGTGCTTTGGACCCTGGCTTGGTGAGCTCCCTCACCACGGCCTCACGCCCCGCCTCGTGGACTGAGATCGGCTCGAAGCGTTCGTCCAGGAGGACAAGGGCGACCGTGTCCCACTCGTGCTCGAGGCGGATCCTGCCCAGGCGCTGCCCTGGCTTCGAGTCAGGCAGGACGCAGCGGGCCTTGATCTGGACCCTGCGGCCGTCCGGCCACTTGGCGTCGTACCCCGCTTGTCGTGCTGGTGAGAGGTCCAGGCCCAGTAGGTGGGCGCAAGCGACCTCTCCGACCTCGCCGGTGATGCCTAGGGGCTTACCCGTGATCTCGCGGTAGAGGATGGCTGCCTGCTTGGCGGCCTCGATGGCCTCGAGGAGAGCCTTGGTGTCTTGTTTGGTGAGCATTACACCTGCATCGTCGGGCATGCGGCGATGATTGCTTGAGGATCGTGGGGGAATTGGCCCCTTATCACGCCTGATTGTACCATCGCCAACAACGAGCAGGCTGATCTAGCAGTCGGAGAAGGTTGCGAATTCGGTGCGCGAAGTGTGCCCGCGCTGCGCCGTCAACGGAGAGTTCGTGCCGCTATCGGTGCCGAGTTGACCGACCGAGGTGCAAGGGCAATTCCCGGGGTGAACAGCTCTCCCTCGCATGGAAGGCACTGGGCAGGCGTGAGTTCAGGGCCTGGGCAAGCCGGGCCAGCTAGATCTCGAAGGAGAGGACTTGCAAAGCTCAGTCGATGCTGGTCACATCACAGCATGATGGCTCTCAAGTTTACGAAGGCAACTTCCGAGGCCAGCTGCGAGTGTGCAGAGCGTATGACCCTCGAAGGACGGCGATGGTAACGACCCCGAAGCAGAACCCGAACAGCCGTGTATGGTATCGATATTATGCTGGATACACGGAGGAGTTTGTTGCCTCGCTGATAGGCCACCTGGGGATTAGACGCAACTCATGGGTGCTTGACCCATGGAATGGGGCCGGAACGACCACGGCTGTTGCGCATCGACTTGGGTACAAGTCTATAGGTCTGGATGTCAACCCGGCTCTCGTACTCATTGGTAAGGCCAGGAGCCTTGATGTCAACGTCTTGCCGAGCATCGCGCCTCTTTGCGCCGACATCTGGTCAAAGGCCACCGACTTGCGGAGGAAGCAATTGGCCAGCTCCGAAGACCCACTGCGATGTTGGTTCTCTGCAAGGAGCGCGAACACTCTACGGTGCATCGAGGCTGCAATCAACGAGCTCCTAGTATCGGAAGCGTCGTATGTTCCATTGACTAGCTCTCTGGGGATGGCGCAGGCCTCTTCACTAGCCTCATTCTTCTATCAAGCGTTGTTCCTGTCCGTGCGCCACTTTCTAGGGGAATTCACGACAACGAACCCCACTTGGATCACCAAGGCCACTAATGGGGATTTTGTCACTGCCGATGCTCGCGTAGTCCACCGACTCTTTAGGGAAGCAACGGCGCACCTTGCCAGTTGCCTTACGAAGGCGTCACTTGAGACTGATAGACTTCACTCTCCTGTCATCTCATTGGGCCGCTCGGAGCAGATCCGGGCGCATGTTGGGCAAGTGGGGGCGGTCATTGGGTCCCCGCCATACTGCACCCGAATCGACTATGCAGTAAACACATTGCCGGAGCTGGCTGTGCTTCGATTCGGTTCGGTCCCCTCCGAATTCCGCTTACTTCGCAACCAGATGATGGGGACACCGACTATGACAAGTGTAGCTCCGGAAGAGCCACTGTCTTGTTGGGGGGCAAAGGCCGGTAGATTTGTTGCTGACGTAACACGCCATGCTTCGAAGGCTTCATCGACGTATTACCGAAAGTATTTCCTCCAGTACTACGATAGCCTGTACCGCTCCCTAGAGTCGATCGCAGGAGTCTTGAGGCCTGGCGGTGCATGCGCAATCGTTGTTCAGGACTCGTACTATAAAGAGGTGCACAACGACCTGGCAGGCATCGTCCAGCAAATGGGCGCGACGGCAGGGATGCCGGTAGTTGACAGATTGGACTTTTCCGTTCCACGCGTGCGCGCCCAGATGAACGCCCGCGCGCGCGCATATAGAAGCAACTTTACGGCAACCGAATCTGCGGTTATCCTTAAGAGGTCGAGAGAAGCACAATGAACGTACCTACAAACAATATGACCGTAGCGGACTATTGCGCAGCGTATGATCGCAATGAGATCAAGGTAAACAGGGATTACCAGCGAAGTGACCGCGTGTGGCCCTCTGCGGCTCGATCATATCTCGTAGAGACAATAGTGCTCGGTCTTCCCCTGGCTAAGATCTACCTGCACCAGGTGACAGATGCCCGATCCAGGTCTACCCACAAAGAGATCGTTGACGGGCAGCAACGTACCCGCACAATCCTCGGGTTCTATCGTGGCGAGTTCGCGCTCGACCGCAATCTTGAGACATCTGAAATCACTGGGAAGACCTACTCTGAGCTAGATCGGGAATACCAGGAGGCCTTCCTAAACTACTCACTCAGTATTGACCTCTTTGTCGGATTCTCTGTTGAGGACGTCCGGGATACCTTTCGAAGGATGAACTCCTACACGGTCCCGCTGAACCCTGAAGAGCGTCGACATTCATCCTACCAGGGCGAGTTTAAGTGGTTTGTGGCTAAGCTGGCAAAGCAACTTGGAGACACTTTTCTTCAGCTCGGTATCTTCAAGGAGAAGCCACTTGTTCGCATGGCTGAAACCAAGCTTATTGCGGAGGTGTGCCACGCGCTCATATTCGGTATTCGTACAACCAAGGCTCCCGACCTTGATAAGCTGTATAAGGATCTGGATCGCTCCTTCGAGGGCCGTGATTGGATCGAGAGCGCCTTAGTGAAGGCGATGGATCGCATCATAGCCATTGATGATATTCATCGGACGCCAATGATGAAGCCTCACATCGCCTACGCCCTCTGGCTCGCGCTCATCCATCTGGACAGGAGCGTCGAAGTGCTTCAAGGCACCTTCATGCTGCCGAGCTCGCTAGTTGCACCCAGCGGCAATCTGGTAGTGGAGAACCTGCTAGTTATGGTCGAAGCACTTAGATCTCCTGAGGATGCCGGCGATCTTCAAGAATTCGTTGATAGCTGCTCAGGGCGCACCAACGTTAAGGCCCAGCGCGAGAAGCGGTTTGATTGGATCTGTCGAGCTCTACTTGAGCCTTTCGAGTAACCGATGCGGGCTCGTCGACATCTATCAGGGCTGCGCAAGAGCGCTTCTCGAAGGCTGCTCACTCTTAGGGTGCCCATCATTCCCCTCTCCCCCCCCTTGTCTCAGGATTCCGATAGGTTGGTCGCGTATACTGTTATTGAGTCTTGGAATCTATGGTCGGGATTCTGTCGCTCGCTCTATGTCTCTTGCGCAATTGGCGCGGTTACCGAAGGTGGCCATAGAATCTCCCACCTGCAGCCCATCGGCTCTGCGGCTACCGATGCAATCTTGTTTGCTGCAAACGTCGGACGCAATAAACCTCTTCAGTCAGGGAGGGTCACGCCAAGGGACGAGCCGGCATGGCAGGACCCTCATGCATTGATGCGGGTCGTCCGTGCCTTGGGGGCCTCGAACGAGGCTCAGATTTCGGCAGGGTTATCGCTGCAAAGCGATGTGTACAAGCGCATGCCCACGATCCGAAATTTCTTTGCGCATCGAGGCGAGGTTTCGGCGCAAAAGGCAGCCGGAGTTGCTCGGTCTCTGGCATTGAACCCTTCACTTCGTCCGTCGGATCTCGTTGTTTCTTGCCGGAGCCGAAGGCCCCAGAACGTCCTGGCGGATTGGATCGACGACCTCAGGGCGTCTATCGAGATTGCATGCCAATGACCGGTGGGCTGTACAATCCGAGAATGGGTTGATCTTGAGGTTTGAGGTCCGCCAGGAGGCCCATTTTCATGTTCGGCCGGCGTGCCCGTCGCCTGTCAGCTTCAACCCGAGGCGGCTGAATCGCCGATGCCCAGGAGTCCTATGCCTTCCGCTTCGTCTTCCTGGCGGCCTTCTTCCGCCCCGCCGGCTTCCGCTTGGTCTTGCGCCCCGTCTTCTTTTTGGTCGTGCCCGTCGCTTTCGGGGCCGCGCTCTTCCTAGGTGCACCAGCTCCTGCAGCGTGATACTTGGTGCCCCGCTTCTTGCCGGTGACCTTCACCGTGCCAGCTTCCGTGAGGGTCTTGATGGCGGGTCGCAGCTTGACCGGGTCCTGTCCCAGCGCCTTGCTGATGTCGGACATGCCGCATCCCTTGTTCGCCTTGATGAAGGCGAGGATGTCGTTGGCCGTAGCCTCGAGGTCGGCAGCGGTGCGGCGGACTCGCTTGCCGGACTTCTTCTTGCGGCTCGGGCTCGCAGCGCGCGTGGCCTTCTTGCGACCAGGCTTGCTGGCCTTGCGAGGCGTGGGGGCGGAGACGGCATCCGCGAGGGCGTTCTGGACGGTCTCAATGGCGGACTCGGTAATGAGCTCGGTGATCTCGGAGACGAACTGGTCGATGACGGCCTGGATCTGGTCTTGTTTGGACATGGGTGGTTGGATGGAGAAATGGGGGGCCGTGGAGTGGCCGGGTGAGAGAGTGCGAGGGGCGGCCAGGGCGTTAACGCCTCTAGGCTCGTGCTCCTCAAGCAGATTGACACTAACGCAGTTCCTGGGACATTCCCAGTGAAGTCTTTTCGTTCACGGTAACTGGGGCTACAATTTCGCTGCGCCGAAAGGCGTATCGGCGGATCTCCAAGTCTTCATTAGGCGTGTTTCTCAGCAAACTCCTAGCCGTCGCCGGCCCACGTGGGCGGGAGTGTCGCTTTGGAGATTCAGGACTGGACGGTCGAATGGGTGCCGCTGGGGGAGTTGCGTTGCAACGACAAGAACCCCCGGCACAACGATGCTGCGGTTGAGCACGTAGCCGCTTCCCTGGAACCGTTCGGGTGGCAGCAGCCTCTCGTGGCCCGGGCTGATGGCGTTGTTATTGCGGGCAACACACGCCTGAAGGCCGCCAGGGAGCTGAAGTTCGAGAAGGTGCCCGTGGTGCGATTCGCGGGTTCTGACCTGGAGTCCACGGCCTTCGCTGTCGCCGACAACTGGACTGCGGAGTTCGCAGTATTTGCGTGTTCCTGCCTCTCGGATACTCTCCGCCATATGATCGCATTAGAATGATCCCCATGATTCTGAACAGTTCCCTGTTGTCGCTACCGATTGCCGGCGATAATGAGTCCATGCCGCGGCGACTGAGAGGGGCACCGCCCCACATCGATGCTTCTTCACTTGCATGGACGGGTTGCCTGGACCAGCCCTGGTCTTTGGAGAATGACCCGCACGGGACCGAGCAGCCTTGGCCATTGCAGGGGCTCAGTGACAGGTGGATGAGCGTGACCTCCTCGAGCCCCGAGGTGCTTGATTCCGCGTCCGTTCGATTGACCGTGGTGTTTGACTCCGGGGTCAAGGTGGTGCTCCTGCTGAGCGCAACGCCGTGCCGGTTCGGGGGGCAGCGTTGGTGGCTCGTGTGCCCGGGTTGTAGGTCGAAGCGAGCGTACCTGTTCCATGGGGGCGAGGCGTGGGTCTGCCGCGCGTGCGGGGGCTGGCGCTACGCGACGCAAACTGAACGACCGCCACAGCCTCGGCGTCCCAAGTCTTTCGGGGCGACGCTGCGTTGGTTCTCGAGGATCGACAACCGCTACCTGATTCCGATGGACGAGGCGCGCGATCGACGCAACTGGCGGCGCAGGTTGAGCCGTCAACGCGCGATGTTCCGTACCCATCCCGATGTGCTCGCACGTTGGCCGGTCGCGTGGGCGACCAGGCCCCGGTGCGACTCCTAGGATTGTTGCAGCCCTCTGCAGACGGAGGATGGCACGCCGAATGCCTTTCTCAACCGTGACCGCGAGATCGATGTGAGGAACTCACATGTGCGTCTTCGTACCGCCCGCAGACCGCCCGGCGTTTACTACGCACGAGAGTGATGGCCGGTTAGAAATGGGGCGGTTGGGCTGTCTGGGCGGTGCCGGAGGTCCTTGGATCGAGAGGCTGGGGATGAACGTCTCGCGGCGGCGCAGTTTCCGGTCCCTAGGTTTCATAGCGCCGCCTTAGCGATAGACCATATGGCTTGCTGAATGGATGGCTTGAGGTCCGGCCAGATGGCGATCAATTGCTCGAGTCCGTCCTGTCCGACGCCAAACATCACGCCAAGACGCTCACGCTGGTCTTTGACCGGGTTGTCGCAAGTGTTGGAGTCGACTGGGCTTGCATTCGAATAGAGCGCCTCCGGGACGCGGGTTCGACTCCCGCCGCCTCCACCAAACACTTCG
>TARA_R110002074_G_scaffold61072_2_pt1 | contig 14501 bp, 6 predicted proteins | sample TARA_R110002074 | Tara Oceans TARA_R110002074 (sample SAMEA4397215) | marine metagenome | biome: Polar Biome; feature: [MIX] marine epipelagic wind mixed layer (ENVO:01000061); material: water (ENVO:00002006), including particulate matter (ENVO:01000060) such as... | depth 10-100 m
AAATGATAATACAGCAGTATCTTTAATAAGACTAAGATTACCACTAGCAGAAAAATCTTTTGCACCCAAAAATGCATTTGGACTAAGGGTGGCCAAAGCTCCTGCTTGGTGGACAGCATAAATTACTTCACCATTTGCTGGAGTTCCAGTAAATGCAAGAGTTGTACCAGAAACAGTATAAGCGACAAGAGGATTCTGACGAACATTACCTACAAATACTTCAAGGTCAAGTTCGGAAGTTACTGCTCTCGATAGAGTAAAATTAGTTGCGCTACCATCGCCCGCAAAAGTGTCTTTGACTGTGGTAACAAATCCACTCCCAAAACCTAAGTCTGTACCTATGTATGCCATTCTTTGCCCCTATGAACTAATTGTGTCAACACGACTTACCCATGCATCAATTGAAGTAGCAGTATCAGATTGTACTTTCAACGCATCTCCACTTTGCAATACAAACTTCGCACCACCATCAAGTACTTGTAGTGCGGCTGAAGCAGGGATAGGTGCATTTTTGACCAAATAGTAATCAGCACTACTATTTGTTACAAACACACTTACTTTAACTTGTGATGTTATTGTATTTGCTAAGTTAATACCAACAACTGCATCATCACTATTTGCTGTAAAAATAGTTACTGCTGTAGTTCCGATATTTCTTGCAATGTTTCGTTCAAAATCCTGTGCCATTTTACTTCCTCTATTACTCTAGTCTATTTATAATGCAATTGCCATAGCGGTTGCTAAACCTGTGGTGGCAGCTTGGTTAATTTCTGCAGCTGTTTTTGTAATTGCAGTTCCGTTTAGTGATAATGCACCAACTAAGTTTGTTGTTCCTGTAACAGTCAAATTATCTGCGACTGTTGTTTCTGATGTTGTGTGACCAATTGTAACTGCAATACCAGAAGTATTCGTTGCAAGTTTTAAAACACCAGTTTTGTTATCAATAAATGAGTCAGTACCATCATGGTAAATATCCATGTCTGAAGCAGCACCAAATCTTAATCTTGCATCAGTTGCAGCACCACTATCTCCAAACAAAAGTGCTGTAGATGCACCATCAAGTAATGTACCTGTCATTATCAATGTTCCAGTAGCATCTGGAATTGTTACTGTTCTATCAGCTGTAGGGTCTGCAACAGTTAGTGTTGTTTGATGGCCATCATTGGTTGCACCCTCAAATGTGATATTACCATCTTCTGCAACAGTAATAAATGCAAAGTTGGAAGTACCATTTTCTAGTCCGTCAACATCTGTAACCAGATTGTTAAACTGAACCCTAAACTGTTCTAGGGTTGATGAGGTTGTGACTTCTGATGATGATATTGACATTAGTTTCTATCCAATAATTTTTTTAACATATCTTTTATTTCGTGCATCTCGCACTTTAAAGTATTTATCTCTCTTGTAGCACCACGAATTTCATCTCTTTGTTTTTTTGCTTCAGATGCTCTGCGTTTTGCCATTTCGTATGCACTACGATTTTTATTTACAATCGCACCAGAGTTACTATCTCTGAATAAATCTTGTTTTCCTTCAACCTGTAAATATTCTGCCATGTTATGTTGCCAATGCTAAGACTCTAAGGTCTTTTATTCTTGGTGGATTAGCTGCATCTGAACTTTGCATCACAATCTTGATTGCAAATTGATTGAACTCTGGAAGTGGTTCTCCAATGTCGTCATCATTAATGCCAGCGGTATATAGGTATTCTTGGAAATCATTTCTACCCAATGAAGCAGGAACAGTTTTATCTGGACTTCCATCAGTATTAAAGAAGGTATAACCCAAGTCATCAAAATCATCTGATTGGTCTGACCTTAATATTTTAAATAATAATTTAAATTCAGATGTGTTTGTCTTATGACCAGCAAAGAATATTCTTAGTGAAGTAGCAGGATTTTCAAGAGCTATTTTTTTAGTAATATAAACTGCAACATTTCCATCACCATCTGGTTCAGTCATTGCAGCATATTCTGATGTAGGATAAACATCTGAACTACTGTCAATATTATTAATTCTGTTTGCAACTAGAATTGCTGACAACCTTGCAGTATCAATAACAGGAGATAAACTTGTATCTGTTGTTGAAAGCGTTAGTGGTAGTGTAAATGATTTTGCAGAACTTAATTCATTTATTTCATTAATATTAGAACACACCATAGAGGTAGTATCTAAATCAATTGTTTCATCTAAAGAAATAGAACTAGAAGTTGTTTCTACAATAAATGAACTCTCTGCACCACTAGGACTTGTAGCTGAAGTCTTTTTAAGTTCAGCACTAATAACTGTGTTTGGTAATTCTAAGAGAGCAATGTTTGTTTTCAATGTTTCAAATCTATAGTTCTCTGATGCGTAAGTAAGAATACCACCGCTGTCAACATCAGCAGATGAACCACTAACTGTTGGAGCTGTAGTAAGAGCAACTGTGTAAGAGTCTATATTAATATTTGCAATTGCAGTATGTGTCTTATTGATTTCAATAAGAGGAGTACCGAACAACTGATAGAGTTCTACTGTAGTACCAATAGCATATGCAGCTGCAACTCCATCTTCAACACTTCTTGTTAAACTTGAGATTGTTGTACCAGACAATGTACCAAATAATATTTCAGTACCAATCTTGACATAACATCGTGAGGACAAATTACTTGCAGCAAAGTTTGTTGCAGAAGTAAGTGTCAATGATGTACCAGTTGCAGTAAGTGCAGCTGAAAGTGTAGTAGATATACCAGAATTTACACCAGTAATTGTAACATTATTAGATGTAGAGTACATACCATGATCGCCATGATTAATCTTTGCTACAGTAGAACTGTTGGTTAATCTAATTGGGTTCTGTTGTAATCTACGACCATAAACTGTATCACCATCTTCAGCTAAAACTGAGTCACCAATATTATCATTCGTTAATGTACAAACGCCTGTCGTTGTGGTAAACTCTGCTTTGTGTAATTTGAATTTTAAATCTTGTGATTGAACAGCAGTCCAAGTCTTATCGTTTTGTGATTTGAATAGAACACCAAGAGTTGGTTGTTTAGAAACAACTCTGTTAGAACCACTCACATCAAGTTCACCCATTTGAGCAATCCATACTAAATAGTTAAGACTGTTTGTTCTAAGAACCACACAATATTCTATACCACCCTGTATATAAACAGGAGAGTCAAAAGTAAATGTTGTTGCAGTTGCACCAATTGTATCATCAACATTAATTTGAGATGGTTCTAATAATTTTCTACCGAAAGGAAGAATTTTAGGGCCGGGATATCCATTAATAACATTTCTAATTTCTACCCACATTGGTAAAGTGTCATCTTTTGCAGCAACAAACACATCAATTTTTGTTAAGAAACAACCATTCTCATCTTCTGATATAAATGTTTGAGCAAGTGGATCAAGTCTTTGTATAACCCTATTGGTATTGATAGTATCAAATTGAGAAGTTGTTTCTGAAACATTTGTTTGTACAACTGTTGCATTTCTTGTTGCAATAATAGTTTCTTGTTCTGTTTCAATAATACCAGTAGCAGCATATATTGTAGATCCTGCTGTTGCTGGGTCTGAAGTAACACCACCAAGTCCAGCTCTTGCATTTGTTGGACTAGATGTAAGTCTAAATTCTACTTCGCCTGTTTTAAATTTAGGAACAGAAGTTTGACCTTTAAACTTATAATCTGGAATATCGAAAGTACCTTCTACTTTTCCAGAAACAGTACAAATCAAAGGACTGCCCGCAATGATTGTAGTGTCTGTTGTATATGTTGAAGAATCAGGAGTGACATATGCACTGATATCTTTACCTTCAAAGAAAGGATAAACTCTTGTGTTTGGTAAGAACCCTTGTCCTACAAAAGTAATTTGTCTAGGACGAACAAATGGAACTAGAGCTCTTGAAATAACTTTATTGCCTTGTGATTCCTCTACAATGTTTTCTACAACTTCAGTTCTTAAACCAGTTCTTTCTAGATCAGAACGTACTGTTTGAATAGTTCTCTGCCAAATACCAAGTCTTGCAAAACTAAGAGTAGATTGTGTGCTTACAACACCACTCCATTGAGTTTCCCATGAGTTCCAAAGTGTTCCTATATTATTTCTGTTTGCATTTACAACAGAACTAAAGTTACCATCAACATTGATAATTAGATCAGGAGCAGTTTCAGTTTCAAACCAGTTATCACTATCTGGAGTTAATTGAATCTGACCAACCCAAAAAGCACTAATATATGGCTGTAGGTTTTCAACTCTAGTAGCATATGGTTGATCGACAAGAGTTACATCACTGTATGGTAGTGTAATTAAGTCACCAGTTTTTTGATAACCAACAGCAAGTCTTGCAGTATCACTAGTTGCTAGTTCAGTCAATTCTGCATTTCTCAAAACACAAACTGGTCTTGCTTCGTTTAGTTGAGGGTCAATAGCAATTTGATAATCAGCATTTATAGTATCACCAACTCTGTGTCCAGCAAAGTTATCAACAACGAAACCAGATTTGAAACGATTGAGTCCATTTGCATCTTGAATTTCAAAAGACTCTGCATCTCTTTCTAAAAGAGAAAGTGCAGTCATAGATTCAACTTTTTCTAATCTATCTTTAATCCTACCAATATCACGCATGGTAAATCTTTGAGTTTTAAATCTTTGAACCAATACATCTTTAGGAGTAAATGTATATGGTGGAATAGAAAAACTTGCAAGTATCATTGCATTGTCTATTACTTTAGGTGGAGAAGGATTTTCAGCTGAAACTCCCTCAATAATTTTAAAATCACCACTAGCAGTTAAGAATAATGTAGCTTCTTTTGCAAGATAAAATTCAAAATCAGATTGAAGATTACTTGTTGGTTGTGGCATATCAACAGTTACAGCACCAGTTCCATCAAACTGACGATTTTCAAAGTTAAATGAACTTCCTGTAATTTGATCTACCACAGACAATGTAGTTGATGAACCAGTAATGTTTTCTGCTGTTGGTCTAAAGTCGTAAGAGTTTGCAAGTGGGAATAGACCAGATGGCGTTGGGCTATCTGGATCTACTTTCGTTCCTGTGTATGTTGGAATATCATCATACTCCATTTGACCAGCAACACTTGAGTAGGAGTCTACAGTGAAACAATCTCCAGCACCATGAGAGAAGAAATCATATACTACAAGCAATCTACCTATAGGTGATGCCGCAGAAGGTTTTCTAACAATTCGTGAGATGTCATAAAAGTTATCTCTCATTCCTGAGTCAAAAGTAAATCTTGAGGTAATAACTTCACTACCAGCAGTAAGAGCAGATACAGTTGCAGTTGCACCAGAGAATGTACCAGTAATTGTATCAGAGGTTGTAAAGTCTGTTGCACCAAAACCATCTGTCAAGACATATGACATTGGACTAGTAGTTTCTATAATTCTTGCTTTTGCGTTAGAAGCAGAACCAGTAATCTTTTCACCTCTAACAAAAGTTCCAGTGATATTTGTAAGTGTTAGTTTTGGAGTAGTCGCATCAGCTGAAGTTGATTGTGAATCGAATACACCAACAAGTTTAAATCCATCAGCACGACCAAGAGAAATTTCTCTGTCTGTTGCCCGAACACCATGTGCGCCATCTGCATCTGAGGAAAGAACTTTAAGTTCCTTCATCAAGTTAGTTGTTTTTGTTTTTGGTTGAACAGAAGTTCTTGTTATAGTACCGATGAACTTAACTTTTGCACCAGCACCAAGAATAGTATCTTCTGTGACTGTCGCAGACCCAGTACCAGTACCAGAAATCTTACTAGCTACAGTTACCACTTGACCAGCTACACCTGTACCATCACCAGCAGTTATGATTGTCAATAAATAATCTTTTGCTGCATATGCGTTGAATGTTTCATTAGTTCCAGCAGTAAATGTAACTGCACCAGAAGAATTTGTTGTTCCAACAAACTGTCTGCGAATAACAAACTGTGTATCACTTGCACCAGAATTGGTTGCAGTCAAAAGTGTTTTAACTGGAGCCTTTGGAAATTTGAATACAGATAAACTTTTTTCAGGTTCAATAAGTTTTGCAACTCTTTGTGTTTCAAGAGTAACTCTAGTTGAGTTATCTTCTTCTATTACTTTTTCAGCGGCATCAGTTGCATTAGCATCTGTACCATCAATTAACATATTACCATCTTCATCAACAAGGGCCATGATAAGGTCAGCAGTAAATATGCTGTCATCAATAACCGAACGAACCTCATCAAATCTATGAGTAACAACTGCGTTGTGTCCACCGAAAGTACCAGAAGTAAGAACTAAGTCTGTGTTATCTCCGTTTTCAATTATTGTATCAGTTTCAGCAGAATCAGATGCAGTAAGTTTTTCACCAGAAACAAATGTACCAATAACATTAGTAAGTGCAACTCTACCACCACTAGTAGCACCAGCATATACAAGTCCAGTTGCACCAGAAGTTACACCAGTAATTTTTACTCCACCAGTAGTGTGTGTTGCAGTAAGTAATGGTGAGGGTGTGCAATGATATACATCAGCATCAGTTCCATTACCTAGATTTAGGTATGTGAACATTCGCACATCAAATAAGTATAACTTAAATTGTGCATCATTGTTACCAATAGTACCAGAGAAGTATTCAACTGCACGAACTCTTGATACACCAACTTGATAGCCAGATGCGCTACCTCTAGTTGCAGTAAAGTCTGTAAATAGTCCAACCTCTTTATATGGAGTAGTTTCACCAGAGATATTACCAATGTCTGGAGTACCAAAAAGATTAGTAGCAAATGCAAAGTTACCCATCTCAAAGGTTGTAACACCAGCATTTACTGTATTAAAATCTCTAGCCTTGTTTAGGTCTAAGAATGTTGCTGCAGTTTTTTCTATTTCATAACCCTTGACATATGCTTTGCCTGGCGTAATTGAAACAGAAAGTAAAGATTCGTCAGCGGTATTGTTATCATCAGTTGTTCCAGCAGTACCATAAATACCAACATTGGTTTCTCCTGCATAATCATTATCAATAGATTCATTTACTGAAAACTGAAATGGTCTTACTGTATAATCACCAGACTCATCAAATGTTCTACGAGCAAGTGTATCACCAAGAACAGCATAATCTGTTCCTCTTGTAAGTTGAGTTACTCTACCTGATGTTGTTCTAATCAATTCAACAAAAAGTGAATCATCAACAGAGGTTGTATCTAGTTTAGCTAAGGTTAGAGTAATTTTTAATCTGTGTGCGCCACTAGCAGCATAGTTATTTGAACCAGTTGCATTATCAGTTAAAGTTGTATCTGCTTCTGGAGAAACTAAAGTTTCATTAATAAGAAAACCAACTCTAGCAGTTTCAGTTTTTGATGTATTACTTAATACTACTGTTTGTTTTTCGTTTCTTACAAAAGTACCACGAATATAATAAATCCCAGCTTCAACAGTTACAGCAGAACCAGTTCCAGATGCACTTGAGGAAAAAGTTGTTCCTGATGCAATGTTTGCAGCATAAGATGTTGTGTGAGTAACAACAGAATCAGCAATAATGTTTTCACTATCTGAAAATACACCAGTATTATTATCAGTACCAGTTTGAACATATTGAACATAAAGATATGGTTGACTAGTAGTAGACCCTTCGGCATATCCTATAACTTGTGCCTTAACACCAGAGGTTACACCAGTAAGTGTAACAGGTGTTGTTGCGTTGTAGTATTGGCTTGGTCTTACATCTTCACCGCCAAATGTTGATTCAAGTGCAAGAGAATAATAAGCATCAGAATAAGATACTTGGCCTGGGATTACAACAGAACCTTCTTTGAAGACATGGTTGCCCTGTTGTTCAATTTGATTTTGAAGAATAGATTGTAGGGTTGTTAGTTCCCTTGCCTGAATAGAAAAGCCGGGGCGAAATAAAACTCTATGAAAAGCATCTGCCTTATCAAAGTCATCATAATATGGTGATACATTTAAATTTGTAAGTTGGGCCATTTGATTTCCTAAAATTCAATTATAATTTTTATATCTTCCGTTTGGTCAGAAGCTCGTTGAATTGGTTTTCTATTTTCTAAGTAAATCATATTACCACTATATGATTCAAGTTCTGGATTTGCATAACCAGAAGTAAGAGATAGTGTAGAACCAGAAGCAAGTGTAACAGATTCAGTTGTAGTGGATGGTGTACCTGTTGCACCAGATGTTCCACCTGTAATTAGGTTTGCACCACTAAAGGCAACATACGCACCAGAAGTAGCATTTGTTCCAAATCCCTTGAAACTTTCTTGTTGATAATAAAGAAGGTTTAGTGTAGGATCAAACTCAACAACTTTACCAGATGCACCAGTTGATGCTTGTGTAATTACTTCATCGGGTTCAAATGTACCAGAGTATGTTGCAAGTTTAACAACATAACTTTGACGAAATGTAGAACCAGTTGCAACAGTAGTTGTTCCAAAAAGTGTTGGGTCAGCAATAAGACCTACTGTTCTGAAATCATTTCCAGCAGTAAAGTCATCACCCTCTGCAGCTGTAAGTGTTGTTGCAGACATAATGTAATGACCACCAAGTTCTGTGATTGCACTAAATCCATGTCCACCATTTGGTGAAATGATAACTTCAATTGCACCACCAGTACCACTTCCTATAGAGGAAGAAGATGACAATGCTGTGTCAGAGAAGGTGAATGAAGAACCTAAATTTATATAACCAAAAGTATAACCAGCTCCTGCGGCATGAATAGTTGTATCTGTACCAGCAGTCAATCCGAATGAAACAATAGAACCAGATGCAATTGTAATTCTAACAATCGCACCAGATGATGTTCCAGCACTTGTGCCATCTCCGTATATAGCAGCATAGTATGTTCCGTTAGTATAACCAGACCCAGCAGTAACTTTGAGAGATTCAATAGCACCATCAGTTGCGGCAGCTGAAACAGTACTATTAGTAGAAACTGGTATAAAGTCTGTAGTTAAATATTTTGAAGAATCTGACTGAGAAATTGTGTACATATATTTAATGACATATCCACCAATTGCAACAGGGGAGTTACTTGTGTCTGTTGGTTCTGCACCATTATAAGCAGCACCACCATTGTTGTCAAGAACTTTATAAACATTATAGTCAGAAGTCATAAAGAAAAATGTTGAGTCATAAAGGTTTGTTGCACCTGATGTCGAAGTAGTATCTGAATTATAGTTGTGTTGATACATATCATAGATAGTACCATTCGACCAGTTTCTACGAGGAAGTGCAAAAGTAATGTCAGTTGAAGCAATGTTCTTTGCAGCCAACATAGCATCCCATGCACGAAATTCCTCTTGAGGACTATCGCCTGGAATTGGAGGAATACCATCTGAACCACCAGTTGTACTACTAGTGAACGGAGTTGCTTTTCCTAAAAATAAATAATATTTATTTAGAGCTGTTTCAGTAAACGATTCAAAGAATTGATTCGCATTGTGTTGTCTAAATTTTTCTGTAATGATTGCCGACATTTTTTTTATACCTTTATGTTATTTATACAAATTGTCTTAGTAAGTTATACCAGTTGCTCCTTCAAATTGTATATTATCTCCTGTATTTAATAATAAAAATCCATGCGTACTGTCTGTTGCATCTTCTAATGCTACATCGCCAGTATCTCTAACATGAATATCAGATGATCTCACAACAGGGAGTCCACCTTTACTACTATTTATAAGTAAATTTTCATCAGGAATTTGACCAGAACTTAAAACAATGTTTGTTGTTTCAAGTACGATAGCTGATGTGGTTGCAGTGGTGTCTGTTGTGTATGTACTCTTAAACCATTTTCTTGATTCTGTTGCATCTTCTAATACGATAACATCTTCATTTGTTTCATCAAGCAACTTATCAATGACAGAAATTGTAGAATAACTTTCTATAATAAGATTACCATTTTCTTCTAAATTAAATCTATTTCTTCTTGTAGTTTCTTGACCTATGTACTCTCCGTCCTCTGCCAAAATCTGACCAAAGCTTTCTAGTTCAATACCAACATCAACTCCAGCATTAACACCAAAATTATTTGTTCGTCCATCGTTAACAATAATTTTATCTTGTTTTATAATGTCACTAAAACGATAGTTACCAATTTCTGATAGAGGGATTGTTTCTTCATTGTTATTGTTTCCGTCTAGGATAATTCTATCACCTTCGTTTACTACATATCCAGCTGGGAAGTTCCACTCTCCACCTTCTTGTAATATCCTCGATGCTCCATCATCTTCTTCTCCCAAGATATTAAATGTTTCATAGTCTTGACTTCCAGCAACATCTTCTTCAAGTCTAAAGAATGTGTCTGCTTGGTCGAGAGGTAATGTTCCATCTAACTGAAGAACATCTTCAGAAAAAGTTGTACCCTCTAGAATTATACCATCTCCACCCAATTCATTTCCAAATGGATATTCTGCTAGATACACTAACAAGTTTCTTGTAAATTTAGGACTTGGTCTTGCAGTAATCTTTGTTACAATTTCTTTAACAAGAATCCTGTCACCTTTTTCTGATGGAGCATATGACTTCTCTGTCATTATATGACTACCACCAGTACCAGTACCAGAAGTCCTGTCACTAGTATGTGTTACTGTTCTATCTTCCCACAATAAAGAGTCACCTGTCATTTGGAATCCATCTTCCAAATCCATACCTAGTCCATCTTCAAAGAGTATGTTTGAACCCACATCAGTTGAGGCTGCACTTGCATCAAGTACAAGATTGTCGCCAGGCAAACTTCCATCTTCTTGAATAATCTTCTGGTCACGAACACCAACTTCTGCAACAGGATATGCCTGAAGTCTTGTCTGTAGAAGTTGGTCAAAGATAGTCTGGAATGTAGATGCAAGTATTGGTGAGAATGTATCTGTGTCACCTGTGTATGCAGCAATACCAGCACCAGCATTACCAATTTCTACTGATACTAAGGTTGCAAGAGTAACTCTACCAAATGGTTGGAAACCAGCAGGGTGAACTGCTTTCTTTAACTCATTCACATAACTTGCAAATGATGCACCAATCTGAACTTCATACGAAAAGTCTTGATAATAATAAGAGTCTTGAATACGAATCAAATCTTCACCAAGTCTATGTTGAACATTAGCATAATCTGAATCTGTAGTAGATAACACATCAACACTCGTTGTACCAGTAGCAATATCAGCTGTAATAACTGTTCCAACTGCACCACCTGAATCCTGAATAGTAACATCTTTTCCAGAAAAATCTATTGGGTCTTCATTGATGATATGGTCATCAGCATCAACTAAATCAGTTGCAGTAGAATCAAGAGTGATTTGACCATCACCAGTTTCGTCATCTAATAAGAACCCATCTCTTGCATCTGTTTCATTAGCATCAGTAGCTTCTAAGATAAGAGTGTTACCAAAATCTTCGTTTGCAAGTTTAGAATTAGCATTTAAACTAGAGCTGTCTGTTCCATTAAGAATAATGTATTGATGACTAAGAGCATTTGTTGTATCGTTTTCTCTGCGAATACTTGCTTGTAAAAGTTTTCCACCAGATGTCGATTGTTGTACAAGTTTACTTTGGTTAGAATCAAAATCTTCATCTAATAAGAAACCACCAACACCTTGACTTTCAAGTTGAATCCTATCCGTTGCGTTTCCTACTGTGCCACTTTCTTGTAAGAAGAAATGGTCGAACCTATCAGTACCATCTATGATTATATTAGAACCTTCATCAAGAACTATAGTATCGTATACATTAGTTGCAATGGAAGCACCCATACCAGAATGATTGGTGCAGTAGTAATATAATACAGGTGCGTTTGATGCAACAACAATTTGAATGTATGCTCCATTTGTACCAATGTCTATTGACGCAGCTGATTTTGTAACACCAGTAGTATATTCAGTACCACTGTTATGAGTTCCATCAAGAGTTTCAGATAGTCTTAGTATGTGTTGACCTGTTGTCGCAACATTGTATAGTGTCGGGTCTGACAAGTCAAAGTAATAAGTATTACCTTCATACAAAACTAATTCTGCTTGTGGTGTACCATTAATATAAAATATATTTTGTTCTAGTGTTGTGCTATAGTAAACTTGAACTTTATATGTAAAGGTCTGAGGTAATGGTGTAAATGTTCCTGTACCATTTAAAAGAATACCTTCAGTATCATCAAACTCTTGTTCGTCCTCAAGAAGAATACCTTCGGGAAGAAGAAGTTCTGTACCCTGCTCAAGCTGGATACCTTCTTGGAATGTTGATGTTTGTTCTTGTTCAACTCTTATAACATTTTCAAATGTTGTGTCAAGAACTTTAGTGGTACTATTCCACCCACTAATAGTTCCAGTATGTCCTGATGAAGTTAATGTATTACCAACTTCAAAAGCACCTGTTATATCTTTAAGAACAAAGTGTGCATTGTATGATAACTCTGGTGGATTAGTACTACTGTATCTAAATCCAGAGTTTTTAATTTTTGTTGCTTTAATAGAACCAATGTCTGTAGTTGTTGCGTGTATACTTACACCACTACCAGTAGTACTTGTTATAGCAACTGTTGGAAGTTTTGTATAACCATACCCACCATCAGTCACTACAGCTTTAATAACGTGTCCAGCTTCTTGTGAATTAGCACCATTAATATCTGTAAAGGTATCAGACTCTAAAACAATCTGATCGCTTGTAGTTGTATAGGTATCTAATGTTTCTACAGTTTGTTCAGTAAGTATTTGATGTCCTGCACCTAGAATAACACTTTCTTCATCTACAGTAATAATAGATGTGCCATTTAAAACTAAAGAGTCTACTAGATTACCACGAACATATATTTTAGTATTAAGTGGTACTGAATATGTAAATGATATTTGTGTACTTGTTGCAGTCCAGTTTACAGTAGTGTCACTTGATGTTGCTGGTAAAAACACATCATCAAATGTTACATAAAGTTCATCTAGTGTTCCACTTGTGTTTACAAGATTAAATACTTTGGTTGTACCATCTCCAATGAAACTATCTGAGTCAGTTGTTTCAAGAACAATTGTAAATGATTCAAATTGAGTAGTGGTCGCATCCTCAAGTGTGATAGTATCTGAACCAGATTCTTGGAGAATACCGCCACCAACCATACTTACAATACCAGAGGCTTCTTTAACATCTGTGTCAGCTGCGTTCTTGGTAAATGTAACAACATCACCTACTTCATATTCTGTACCAGCGGTTTCTACAATGAGTTCACTTACAGAACCAGTGTTAATACCATCAACAACAACATCTGCAAAATCATTACCAATCGCTTCTACATTAACAGTTTCGCCATCAGTATAAAGTATACCATCATTTGTTACCGCAGTATCAGAAACAATACCCAATACTGTAAATGAAATTTCAACATCTTTTTCTGTGGAAAGACCAGATATGATTTCTCCATCACTAAATGTTCCTATAACATTTTCAACAGTAAACTCAATAACAGAATCATTGTATGTCGCATTAGATTCTATTCTAGTAACAGACTTTTCTACAATCGCAGTAGCACCAGAAGTTGCACCAGTAATTAATTGATTAGTAATTTCAGATCCTACAGAAGAACCAACAGCAGTTGCTCTAATAACAGATGAGGATTGCCAGATACCAGCAGAAGGTTTCATTACATAAATGTTAGGATAGAAAATTTCAGAGTCTTCACCTAACAACATACGCATAAAGAGTTTGTGACCCTCTGATGTTCCTTTGGCAGAATAGAGGTCTTTAATGTTTTTAATTAGATTTCTTTTATTAACACCAGACGCAAGAGTCTCAGGAATTGCTTGCATGAACTCATCACGCATATTATCCAAGAACTCGTAAAGAGTATTATCTACGTTTGCATATTCCAACATCTGTTGGATACTTTGAATTGGGTTTGCTTGATACGAATCAACAGTACCATTAGAACCAGATGTTCCACCTGTTACTGTTTCACCAGTTATAAATTGTTGTTGTCCTGTGACATAAAGATACGAGTTTCTAGAATCATCAACCAGAACTTTTGCGGTTACTTTTGAAGTACCACCAGTAATAGTTTCACCAGCTACAAAATGACCTAGAGTACCAGCTCCAAGTTCAGTAACAATCCTATCACCAGTTTCTTCTAAAATATATGAAACAGTATTTGTTTCTTGTGAAATATAATCTACATTGGCAGTAAGAGTTAATCTGCCTGCTTCCAGAAATTGAAAATAATCTTTTACAAAATCTACAAATACTGGATGGTCTGCTTGAACAAAGTCAGGCACTTGTCCTTCAATAAGAGGAGAAACCTTCGTAGTAAATTTTGAAATATTCTTTGACATTTATTAGTACGCCGATGGTGACGAGGTAGATGACGTTGAAGTCACTGTTGTCGTTGTTATTCCGCCTGTAGTAGTTGTTGTATAACCAATACCAGTTGAGGCAGTAGCATCAATTCCAGCAACAACTGTAGAGTTCACAGTATCAAGTTCAAGAATTTGATTTCGTACAGGAATAACATCATATGAGTTTGGAATTACAGTAACGCGAATCTGTGTAGAAAC
>TARA_R110002074_G_scaffold712_3_pt1 | contig 14498 bp, 19 predicted proteins | sample TARA_R110002074 | Tara Oceans TARA_R110002074 (sample SAMEA4397215) | marine metagenome | biome: Polar Biome; feature: [MIX] marine epipelagic wind mixed layer (ENVO:01000061); material: water (ENVO:00002006), including particulate matter (ENVO:01000060) such as... | depth 10-100 m
ACACAGGTAATGCACAGTTTATGTGCAAGGGTCCTAGAGTATTTTAGAAAAATAAATAAAAATCAGAATATTTCCTGGGGGTGGCCGGTCCAAACGACAAAGGTTGCAATTCTGGATTTAGGACCCTATCCGGCGTACCAAAAAAAACAGCCCCTATATAGGTCTCTCTGCATAAGTATATACACTATGAACAAATTTATCAACAACCTGCTACATACAAAGTTTCACATAGCATGGGTATTCCTATTCTTACTATCTGCTATGGGTATATGTGTATACGCACTGGCTTCTCTACTATAGCAAAAACTTTTCACTTTTAAAATTTTTTTTGCTGTATTTTTTTAACAGGGCATATAACCACCCCTATACAGCCTTTAAATATACTATATGGAACAAGCAAAGTTAATCATAGTGTTTGTGTGCGTTGTAGTCGCTTTGTACTGCACGTTTGCATAATGAGTGTGTATATGAAAAGAAAACGTATTATATCAGTATGTAAGACCTGTACGTGGCGCATAGTAGCAAGTCTTGACACATTCTTGTTAAGTTGGCTTATAACGGGTAATGTTACTATGGGTGCCTCTATAGCAAGTTTAGAAGTAGTTACCAAAATGTTCTTGTACTATATACATGAACGTCAATGGGAGAAGCCTAGGTTTAACAGTTACGTTATTGGTTTATACAAAAAGTTCAGCAAGATTCATTAATACTGCTGTACCAGTTATAGCACTACCTATCATGATTGCTTTGTCATTCCAACAATGTCCTACATATACCCATGCTATACTTGATAGTGCATAAGCAACTTTGCCTTCGGTCATAAACCCTGCACTCTGTAGAAACACTCCTATCACTGCTAATGAGGTTGCTAACCATTTGATGTATGAGTCTAAGCCACCTGTTGGTGTACTTGGTGAGAATATATCAACTTGCTCTTGTGCTTCTGCTAGTTCTTCTTTGAGTCTGTTGCGTTCTGCGTTTAGATCACGTGCTAGTTGTCCTGCTCTGCTTTGAGTGTCTAGGCTTTTAACCTGTTCTTTGAATGACTTTTCCATTATAACCAATAGTTTACCAGTAGTGTTCTAGCAAAGAATATAATACCCACACCGTTTAACAGTATAAGAGCTCTGTCTTTCCACAGCAGTCCAACTATCATCCAACCGGTTACTCCTATCAGACTTAGCACTATGTCATAGAATGCCAACTCGGGTATACCACGCATGGTCATTGATGCTAGTATAAAGCATGAAGCACACCATTTAACGTACCATGATACATCGTACTTGGGTGTTGCTGACTTTTGTATGCGGTTGGAGTTTGCTAACTCGTCTTTGTGGAACTGTTTGCTCATGTTTTTGTCAACTCGAATGGTGCAGATTCTACCGCTTCGGTCTTGACCTTACTCCTGCTCCACTTCATCTCTGCTATGTAGTTGAGTTTTTCTAGGTCAAAGATGCGATTGTGTGCGTCTGTGAATGTGTAGTATGTTTCTTTTATCCAAGGTTTGCCTGGCATGAACTTGTTTGTGTACCTAACTATGAATATTCTATCGTAATCTTTATCGTAATCCAACATTATGCTATGGTCCAAACTACTATTAACACATAGGTTAGATAGTGTGCGAATTGATCAGTGCCCATTGCCCACCAGTATTCAGCATCTTCTATGTCTAAGGGCATGGGTGAGAATGTGAAGTTGCCACGTAAGTAATTGCTTTTGCACCAATCAATATGATAGTGTAGCACAAAGTCCACAACTGCCATGAACAAAGCCCACCAAACTGAGATACCAGGTACCCACCACAGCACAAAGGCTGTGAGTATTGCATGTTCACCAGCATGGAATAAGCCACCAAGTGCACCGTAGTCTGCTTTGCCTTTTATCATCCAGGGGGTTTGCAAGAAGTAATCTGCTACAAAGTGTTTTACCATTAGCCATGTAAGCACAGTTAGTTCCATATTGAGTATCTCCATCTATGTGTGTTAGTGATTCAACCAATCCAACTTAATAAACTTTTTCCTTTTAATAAAATGTTATTGCTTTTGGGTATGGCTTCTTCTTGTGTTTGTCCGGTTGCTTGGTCATGCATTAGTTCTGTTCTGTCTTCATGAGTAGGTGCTCCGTCGTATTCACCTGTGTTTGGTAGTATATACATGTGTACTGGACCTAGTGTGGTATTGACTTCTTGTCTGTTGTAAAAGAATGGAACTCCTTCTATCTCATCTAGGTGTGCTAAATCTTTATCATTAACACTATATACTTCACCTTCTATCTGATAGCCTTGTTCTATATACTCTTGGCTATCGTCTTCTATGATCATAACACCAGGAAAACTTCCTAGATCGATCATTTTAAATAAATTTCTTTTTGTTCTTGTTACGCCGCGGAATTCGGCATTAGGAAAGGTTGTGTCCATCCCACGAGTTTTATTCCCCCGTTTAAGAGAACCATAAACAAATACGTCTTGCATTAACCTACCTTTTCTTCTAGATTTTTAATTCTTGAATTCAAACTGCTTATCAGTCTACTAGTATCTGCGTCTAAAGGTTTACTGGTGCTTTTGATTGCCATACTCTCTAACTCATCGATCTTGCTGTTTAATTCACCTATTACTCGATTCTTGTCTGTGATAACTTCAAGCAGTTCTGCTTTAGTCATTTGTGTTGTGCTTTTTACACTCATAGTTTACCTAACTTTTAATATATTATACAGCATATTTATCTGAGTGTCAACCGTTAATATTAGCATCTTGGTTCTATAATACAATCTGTTCGAGTGTGATCCTGCTGTTTTCTAAAAACTCTCTGCCTGCACCTTTGGCCGCATTGTAGTCTTCTTTATAATATACTGTTGATATACCTGCTTGGTGTATCAGTTTAGCACATTCAATACAAGGTAAGTGTGTGCAAAATAAAACGGCATCCTTACAACTCTCATTACTTTGTGCTACTTTGGCTATAGCATTTGCTTCAGCATGTAACACTTCTGGTTTGCTTGTTAGTTTCTTCCATTCTGTTGAGTCACTGCTACTATGCATTATGTATCCACGAGCCGCATACTCTTCTCTCATGTGAGGAACATCATGTATAATGTCTTCTAGTTCACAATCGTTATCCCAACCACTAGGCATACCATTGTAGCCAATGCTAATAATACGATTATCTTTTACAATGATTGCTCCTACTTTGGCTCTAACAGCATGGCTTTCTTTTGCAAACCGTTCTGCTACATCCATATAGGCCTGTTTCATTGTTGCTTTCATGTTGCTTTAACCCACTGCTTAGACGCAATGTCGTACAGTATAACAACACTTAACCCGCTGACTAGTAGTTTGATATCAAATAATAACGAACCTGCTGTAAACGGCGGATACGTTTGTCCTATGTTTGCTAGAACGTGCCATACTATCCAACTGCAACCTAATGCTATATATTTGTTATCTAATGTTCTACTGATAAAAGGTGCTACTGCTAGTGCTGAGTAAGTCATCAGCATACTGTTATGGAATCCTATAAACATATCAGATACAAACATAACCGCTAATGGGAATAAGAATGCTAAATTATTCTTAGATAGGTAAGGTGTTAAGACTGCTAGTCCTAATAATGGCTCGCTGTTTGCTGGCAATGGTAATAGCCTACTTATTACCAAAGCACCAAACAAAATTAATCCTGCTTTGAATGTATTCATTTGCCCTTGATGTCCGTTGGTACAGGCATACGATGTTCGTATGGTGTTGAGTCAACTGCCTTGGCGCCTGCTGAAGCAACACGTTTTCTTAAACTGCTTGAACTGAAAGAATGATCTCTGCCATTGTATATAACCTTACAACCTCGTTGCTTGGCTATGTCTTTGCCTGTGTAGTCTTTTGTTTTGTATTCGTCGCCTAGTATTCTTACATGAATAGGCAATGTTAAGAGCAAGTCAGTTAAGTCTTGTTCTGTATTATATATTACAACTTCATCTACAAACTTAATTGCGGCTAACTGTATTTGTCTTTCAACAATGCTCTGTACTGGCTGATTCTTTTCTGGCCTGTCTTGTGTAGGATCGTTTTGTAGTCCTACAATTAAGAAGTCACAATGATGTGTTGCTTCTTCAAGCATAGCAACATGGCCTGCATGTAGCAAATCAAATGTACTACAAGTAAACCCAATCTTTCCGCAATCTTTATAAGTTAGTCTCAATGTCTTGGCCTATTGTTTCTGTCATTCCAAATAATATACATTAGCATAAAAACTATTATATATACTGCATATTCCATTTTAATCTTTCCCAAAGTTGATAAAGTCAACTTTCTCTTTTGTAGCACTATTTACTACCGCTCCAAACAAATCACCGCCTTTACCGGCTCCGCAGTCTAACCAAATAACTCTGCCACCATGTTCGTTTGTAAAGTCTAAAGGCTTAGGCTGAAAGTTATCGAAGTCAGGCTTCTCTGTAAGAGGTGCAGGGTCGTGACCTACAAATAATGTTACACCAGAAGGAACAGAATGTCTCCATTCATAAGTTCTTGCAGGGTATGTTTGCCCAGCATGTTTATAAGTAATTTTATAATTTGCTTGGCCAAACATCATTTCATCAGTCATTCTACGAGTAAACTCTGTATTAGATGCTTCTGCTTTCCAAAAGTCTGGGTGCATTCCTGCATGTGTAACAAAGATATCATCTTCTAACTTAATAAAGTTTTGAGCATAGTCATCAACCATACGTCTAAAATCTGCTTCAAATGTTTTATTAGTTTTAAATTGTTCAGTTGTTACCATGTTAGGAGGGCCTAATATTACATTAGCACCATTCAAGTATCTAATAATCTTGTGTTCATGGTTACCTTTAACTACAGATGCATAGCCTTTATCCAATAATGAAAGCATGTTAGACACAACTAAGTCACCGTCTGGACCATTATCAATAAGGTCTCCTACACTAATTAAGTGCAAATCGTTTTCACGAGCAAAGTCTACAGCACGTTTGAAAGGTGCATAGCCTCCGTGAACATCTCCTATAATTAAGAATTCCATACTCTTATTATAACACCTTTAAGTGTTTTGTCAAGCGAATTGTTATGCTTTAATTTTTAGAGCAAGAAGATAAATAACTACTGTATTAGGGAGATCCATTAGTGGCACAAGTAAAAAATTACGGTTTAATTGGAGTTGGTGCAAGCCTACAGTTAGGAAAACAAGGTCCTAAACTAAAAGGTAATGCTGACGCCAGTTTAATGCAAATAGTTGCAGAAGATAATGCAACACTTACACGTTTACAAGGCGCGAATGCTACAGCGGCCGCAGACTTTGTAACCAAAGCACAACTAGATGCACAAGGATCAGCAACAGACGGATTTAGTTTAACACTAGGTAATATAGACGCAACAGGCGATGGTGATTGGCATATTACACCTAACCAAGGTGAGTATGCAGGCAATAGCACAGTAACAAGACAAGGTGCAGTTACTAGTTTAAGTAATACAGAAAAAGTATCCGATGCTATTGATAAATTAAACGAAGCAACCCTTAATATATACAACAACACTTTTGTTAGAGACGTAGACTATACAACTAATGTATCCTCAGGTGGTGCTCCTTTGGCGGCAACACTGACTATTAGTACAACTGGTAACCCAAATAGATATACTATTAATTGGGGTGATGGAACAACTACAACTGCTACAACAGATAGCACACCAAGTCATACTTACTCTAACAATGCTTTATCTCCCTTTGATGTAACTGTAACGGCATTCCATAATTCAGGTGCAGGAGAAGGTAGTACAACAAGTTTACAAAAAGAAAATTTCATAACCCTTTATACTAGTAACCCAGTTGCAGATTTTGGGTTCTTTGCCGCGTCAAGTGGCGGAGGTGAAGTTACACAAATCGACGACGGTACAGCACTTTACTTTGAGAATCAAACTACTAACATTGGTAGTGCGTCAGCAACATACAAAGTAGAATGGGGTGATGGTTCAGGTGATAACACTATCACTGCAGATACTGAAACAGGCGGAACCCAAGGTTCACGTTTATCGCATACCTTTGCAACATCAACAGAAACAGATCAACAACGAACTGTTAAGTTGACATTACTAACACATACAACTGCAGACCCTTCCACGGTCCCTAATAATACAACAGCAGTCGTTAATGTGTTTGATACGCACACCCCAACTGTCTCTTTAGATGACAATAGCGGAATAAACGAAACAGCAACATCAGGACATCCTGTGACATTTACTAACACTACTGAGAGTGGTGTTGGAACGTTTGCCGCAATGGGAATACAATATAGATACGTTTGGGGAGATGGTACAACATCAACTGTAAACGTAGGCAGTGGTTCAGCAGGTGATACAAGTGGAACTATTGATCATACGTTTGCTTTAAGTGGCGGACAACAATCATCAGGAACAGCAGTAGACTTTGTGGGTAACATAGAAGTTATTTCAAATCATACAAGTTCACCATTTAAGAGTTCAAACTTTACTGTTCACGTTGAGCCAGACTTAAGAGCAACTGTTACAGGAACAAGTGTTAGTCAAGCATTAAGCAGTAGCAACGACAACGATAGAGTTCTATACAAAGGAACAGATTTAAGCGGAACTAACAGAGCAATAGTAACTGTAGACAATACTACACAAAATGCTAATGCTTATGTATATGCATGGGGCGATGGATCAAGTAATGATAATGTTGCTGAATCAGGTTCACCAGCAGGATCAGTAGGTGGTGCTAACATCACTCATGATTACCTAAGTCAAAACGCAGGCTCATATACATTAACAATGACAGGTTCAGGACAGCCTGATTTAACTGTCCAATCAGACAACGATACGGTAGTGTTCTCATTAGAGAATTTACCAGCGGCGCCAACTAGTGTTTCAGGTAAGAGTTTAACACTATCAACGTCAGCACAGGATACAAGTAAACTAGCACATGGAGCCACTAATAACGTAGGTGGTATAAGTACAGGAACAAGTTTAAATGGATCAACAGCAAGAAGATATGATACTACTACAAGTGTTAGTACATCAACTATTAGTGATGCATATAGATCAGACAGTGGTACAGTAAGTGCTTTAGTAGATGGTAGTGCAGATGGAAACAAAGCATTCTCTACTTCAACTGGCGAAACAGGAACATTTACTTCATTAGTAATTACAGCAGAAGGCGATGCTTACAATGAAATTAGTTCAACAACATATCCTCAAAACTTCTTCCAAGTGTTTAGTGGCAGAGTTACAAAAAATATAAGTAGTTTAGCAACAGGTGTACACAGTCTTGCATTAAGTCATAGTACAACAGGTGCAACTAATAACGTTTACATTGTTAAAGATAATGTAACAAGTGCTCCTACTGTTAATGTAGGAAGTGCAAATTTGGCAGAACATACAGCAGGAAGCAAAAGGTATGTTTCAGGTGTTCCTTATTACAACAGTGGTTCACCAAAAGTCAAATTAGAAAGTGCAACTGTTAGCAACCTAGTTGGAGAAGCATACTTAGATAGTTCAAGTATATTTGCTATTGCTAGTGGTACTAACTTAGAAAGCACTAGTGGTTCAACAGTTCAACAAGAGTTTAGAAGTTATTCAGATATAGACGGTTCGTCTACTATGTTAAACTCAGGTGTACCAATAGCACAAACAGGTGTAGCAAGTCCTTATGCATTAGGTGATATTACTGTAGACATTACTACAAGTAATGTAGCGGCAGTTGAGGCTATTAAGTTTAGAGCAACTAACGTTAATGGTACAGGGTCATATACATCTGAAACAAGTGAAAAGATTCAAGTATGGACAGCAAGTCCAACCTTTGACGAGGAAAACATTGCAGTAAGTGATAGTTTAGGTGCAGGCTTTGATGACGACGGTAAGAGAATAACAGGCTTTGGTAGTGCAAGTGATACACCTGCAATAGCAGGGTCAACTGACTTCTATACAGCAAGTGCATGGACTGGCGCAGAAACTATTGCAGGAACAACAGAAGCAGTTGTAAGATGGAATACACTACAACACTTTGATACAAATTTAAGTTCAGGCTACTTACCAGTAGGCCCAGACTTAGCAACAGGCAGAAGTGGAACACAATACTTTACCTTTGCATTTAGAAGAACAACAATGGCTAACTTTGTTTTAAGATTAACAGGTACAGTTAGCGGATTATTTATAGCGGCTCCAGGCACAAACATTGATAGCACTAGTGGAACTAACGGTTGGCTAACTGCTGGATCAACTTATGCAGGAGCAGGAACACCAGGTAGTAATACAGGAGCAGGCGGTAACGGAAGTGACGGTTGTGCATTTACATCAGGTGATAGAATTATAGATGGCGCAAGTCACAGTAACGATACGTTTACTATGACATTGGGAGATCAAAACGGAACAGACGCAACAGGTAATAACATACTTGTTAGAATTAAACTTGAGGATGGCGATTCTCTAACAGCATTGAGCGTTGAATAATGGCAATAACAGATAGTCAGAAGGTCGATTTACTTTGGAAAAAGGTAGGTTTTAGCAAGGCTAAGACTGATACTAACGCAAGTAAGAAAGCACCTAACGAAGCAAACGTTTCGGACTTAATTGTCTCAACTGCAATGATATGGGCACAGTCAGATGCTATAGCAGGAGTTATACCAGGTAGCAACAGTAGTGTAGTTCATGTTTATTCAGATGCTATAAGTGGTGCAAAAGAAACAACAGAAGATGGAACATCCTCTAATAATAGAACTTGGAAAACAGGACTAAAAAATTGGATACCACCCTCATTTGGTGCAACATATCAGTTAAAAGTATATGCGGCTTCAACAGGACTTGCTAACGCACAGAGTTCAGGTACACAGTTATTTGAAACAGGTTCAGGCAACGAAGACCAATGGTACTTTGATTACCAATCAGGTATACTACACTTCATAGGTGATAACTTACCTAGTGATATAGGAACAGCAACTAGTAACGTTATTTACGTTAGTGGTGGTAAGTATGTTGGTTCAACAGGTATTGGTTCAGATGCCTCAGGTGCTAGTGCAACATTTAGAAAGTCAAACTTAGCGGCAGTATATGCTGACAACACAATTAACGAAGGTGACTTAATAGAAGTTACTGACGGTGGCGACGGCGAGTATGCTGTATACATTGCTAAACAAGATAATCCTGCTTCAACAGGACACTTAACATTAATCAGCACAAGAGATAGTTCCGGCACAGACGCCGCAACACTTAGTTCAACAGTTCAACATAACGATGGTAATGTTACACTAGGTAATGTAAGTAACTTTAGTAGACCAATGGAAGTGATAGTAGAAGTTACTACTGTATTCGATGGTGATACTACAATTACTATTGGTGATGATGCGGATCCGGATAGGTTAATGGGTGCTTCATATTTAGATCTAAGTGAGCAAACAGTATTTGCAACTAACCCAAGTTATGTTTATACTGATGCCTCAGATGCAAACAACACAATCAAAGCATACGTTACTACAACAAGTGGTTCGCAAGGTACTGCTAAGATTCGTGTTAGTTATTCTTAAATAAATAATTCTTCAATATCAATATTAGTAAAGCCAGGTGCTTTATCCCATCTAACAGGTCTTTGATATTTGTCTTTTTGATTTAATTGATGTGTAAACATTAGTCCACTAAATTTATCTAGATAAACTTTGTTTATCATTTCATACCATGTTTGTAAATCACAGTATTCATTGTGTAAGAAATTAACACACCATAGCCATCTATCTTTGTCTAGGGTAATGTCTACTTTATCTTGCCATTGGTCATGCCAGCCGCCACCTAGACGTTTACATATATAATAACTCTGACATTGTTGATCAAAATCTTTTCTTATTAATACATATATTTTTTCAGCCATACCTATTAGTACATCTACTACATTCCCTATATCAGAGTTTGTATTATGATATGGCATAAGTTTAACAATACAGTTTGGATTTTTAGTTATGTATCTTAAAGTTTCTTTATGGATGTTAGGCATGCCTTCACCTGTTCCGTACTGTGGATTCTTTTGTACAAACTTTTTGCTTAAAGATTCATGGAAGCATTCATCTAAGTTTTCAAAACTATGTTGTTCTGCTAGTTGATTACAAAAAGATGTACTGCCAGTCCTATATGTAGTTAATACTAAAATCATTCTATCATCTTATAGCCGTGATGCTCTTGTAGTAACTCATAAAATGCAGGCTCACCGTTTGCTACATTAGATGTCCATTCATCGTCTGCATCGCTGTTAGCATCATCACTGATGTATTTGTAGCATATAAAATCACGTTCCATCATTGCACATACTTTAGCAAGTGCATAGGCTTCCATGTCAACACAATTAAAGTCTCTGCCTTGCATTGTGTATTCAAGTAAATCTAATGCATCTACATCATCTACAAATCTATCTTGTGTTCTACAAACATAACCTGGCATATCACAAGCAAAACTTAGCATGCCTTTGACTATCTTATCATCACCGTATGTGATGCCCGGGCCACCTACTAACTCTCCGCAGTCCATGTCGCCTTGAACAAAGGATGTACATCTAACAACATCCCCTTGCTTAACACCAAAGACTCCTCCGGCAGTTCCGTAATTGATTACTGTTTTTATATGAGGGTTACGTTCTAAGTATCTTGTTAGAACATGTGTTGCATTAATTTTGCCAACTCCAGTAAAAAGAATTCTTTCTGGAAGTGCTTCAGGTAGTTCTTGCTGTAGTGCTGTCACTACAATGTAACTATCATCTACTGAACGTAAATGAGTAAAAAGATTTGATTGCTTCATAGTATGTGGTCGTGGTCTGCGCCATCCTCGGTTATACAAAAATATTTAATTGAAGGAGTCTTGTTAATTATTTGCTCAACAAATTCTCCCGGTCCTGAAAAATTATGACTTACACATTTGCCTAGTTGATGTCTACCTGGAGTAAACTTAGGTTCAGTGATATCATAATAGTCTGCTACGTTATTGTCCTTTACCCAATCCCAATATAGTTTCTTACCATCTTCCCATTCTTGTTCTGTGCATTCGTTCCAATCGTATTGCACCCATGGGTTAAGTTCCCATTGTTGACTAACCATTTTATCTTTTACAAGTTCTATGTCATTGGTATTCGCACAATGCCATAGGTCTTTGCCAACTGTTCCAAAGTCTAACTGTAGACCTCCTGTTGGCCTGACAGCAGTAAAGTGCTCATAGTCTTCCGGTTCAAGTAACCATTCAGTCTTTTTATTAACACTAAACTTTAAACTTGTAAAGTATGCCGGTGGTGCTGTTTCTATATCTTCTGGTCTTGCAATGTTTTGATCTAGTTTCTCATTATAGTGAACTAGTAAATTAATACTTTGCAATTTATTCCACAGTAGATCATGTGTGTTAGGATCCATTTTATTGTGTAATATGTATTCTGATAAGTGTTCCATGTGCAATTCAAACAGTTCATGTAGTCTGTTTAAACTAGGAATTCTCATATCATTTAAATTTATATCGTTAAGTTTTAGTTCTTCTGGAAAACTATAGCCTAATTCTTTAGCAACAGGATGAGCATTAAGCAAATTGATTGTATCATTCATCTCAGTTCTGCTTTCTAGTATCCAGTCTTTAGTAAGACTTCTATAAACATCACTGATCATTTCAAATGCTTTGTGGTTGCCTCTTATCTTATGATCGTATGTTGTTGCCCATACTTTATTCTTATATGCTTCTACAAACTTTTTAGTTAATGGCAAGTCGTTAAGTTCGAATGTAACAACTTGGGTGCCTTCTTCATTGAGTAATTTGTTTGGAGTAAAGTTCCAATAGTATTGTGTGTCGACATTGCTACCAAAGTAATCCACAAACCCTTCGCCGTAAACTACATGGTAGTAGTATTTCTTAGACATAACCTAGAGTCTCATTCGGCGGTGTATTTTCATTAACAAATTTAAATACACGTTGAATATGCTCTAAGTCTTCTTGAGTTCTTAGGCTACATAGTTCATTAGCAAAATGTAATTCTACATTATTATCAATCGCAAGTTGCAGTAATGTCCTTCTTCTAAAAGGATCATCTGGTAAACTGTATATACTACAACATACTATTCCATCTACATTATAACCTGAGATATACTTTTCTAATCCAGGGAACCAATCAACGTATTCGTTTTCAAATTGATAGTCGCTAATTTTAATACCATACTTATCACAGTATTGATTAATAACATTCCTTTGCATTGGTAAAGGTATTGGACTGCTAAACTTACTGTTCCAGCCTGCATAACTAATCCATTTCTTAGTGTTGTCTACTGCTCTAGTATCGTCTTTCTCTCCAATAAATCTAAAGTAACCACCCGGTAGTTTCCTACCATAGTGTCCACCTACTGGTAACACTCTACCATCCATACTCCAACGTGTTATGTCTGTATCGTTATTAAAGTTACCATGTATATGATGTTGTTGAAATAAGTGTGCTTGTCCTGGATCTAATGTTACAGGGAAACAATGTTCTGCACATTCGCCCTGTAGTTCATCGTAACTCATCTTCTCATCGTAACATCTTTTTGTTAAGTCGTCTGACTCTTCCCAACCCATAATCTGCATTGAGTTGTTTCCATAGCACTTAGTAAACGGTGTCCATATAGTTCTTAAACCTAAACCATTGCCTACCCAAATGCCTTGATGGAATGCAAGTAGTCTGCCTTTCTTTGCTTGGTTAGGAATAACTACTCTAATTGTAAAAAATCTTTGTAGCATCCAATCTTCTTGATCTATTAGTTCAGGAACGTACTCAGTGTAGTATGCATCTACTCTTTCTATGAAGTCGTTGTCTCCTGTTCTTTTTTGTAAATAGGAACCTAGTTCTGATATTTGTTCTGTGGTCAAAGTCTTATGGACTGTTTCTAGAGATTCTATATCAGGGAACTTCTCCTTAGCAACACCCAGCCAAAACTCTGGCCAGTTATGCTTTTCTAAATTATATTCTAATGTTTGGTTGTCCCATCTAGGATCTAAATCTTGTATGCTCATAGTTGTATTTATTGAGTTTGAATTAAAAATTTAAATTAATTTGGAGGTCTTCATAGTTGCCTTTATGCATTTCAAAATAGGAGTCCCATTCATCGATACTCCAGTCTACATTTAGGTTGTTAGTTCCGCCAAAACTAAATTCATCTTTATGTTTTTGTATAAAACTTATGTTCTGTTGTATGTCTAGTTCTGTAGGCTTTGGTCCTCGATCTACATACATAAATCTCATATTAACTTTACTAAAGTCACTCCATATCCAATCAGTACCAGGTACTAGTTGCATGTCACTATACTTTTGAAAACGTGGAGCAGAGTCCTCTCTCCAAAAGCCAAATGCTCTGTGAAATGTACTAGGGAATAAATCCCATTGTGCTTTTTGTATTTTATGCCCATAGCCTTTACCTCTATGTTCTTCTAATACAAATATACCTCTAGTTCTAATTACAGTATCACTTAGATTGTATACACAACTGTATGCTACAGGCTTGCCATCTACTCTATAACAAACTGGAAACAGCACAATGCTGTTATGGCATAGGTGTTGTGGGTATTGTATTATGTGATACGGGTTATTAAATATTGGAATTGTATTTGGATCTGTCTTCCAAAGTGGCGCAATTCCCTCTCGGAAATCGCTCCAATTGATTATTTCAAGTTGCTCACTCGCCATCGACATTTTCTTTGAGATATGTTAGCATTGTGTATGCATCACTAACCTCAAAAGGATCAGCAGTAGTATTATCACTATGCCCTTCTTCGACCCAAAACTTTTCAACAATGCCGTTATTAACTATCATAGAGTATCTCCAACTACGCATTCCAAAACCAATATTAGTTTTGTCAACGAGGAATCCCATCTTTCTACTAAACTCACCTGCGCCATCTGGCAATGGTTTTACTTTAGTAATTTCTTGGTGTGACATCCATTGATTCATTACAAATGTATCATTTACACTTAAACAATAAACTTCATCGATGCCATGTTCTTTTAGATTCTCATACTCTGCTTCGTAGCCTGGTAAGTGAGTGCTACTACATGTAGGAGTAAATGCTCCTGGTAATGCAAATATAACTACTTTCTTATTTGCAAAGATTTCTTCGCTTCGTAGGTCATGCCAGATGAAACCCGGTGCTTCATCTATTTCCTTTCTAGTTTTAAAAACTACGTCTGGTACCATTATTTGCATTTACTTTTCCTCTTAGTTATTTAGGTAGTTTCCCATATGGGTTTACATATTTCTTTGCTTCAGGTGTGTCTTTAGCCGCTCTTACCAACCAATAGATTACTATAAAGTTTAAGAATGGTATTAACATACCTATTTGCCACCAACCACTATGACCTCTGTCATGCAGTCTTCTAGCATTCAAACATACACTTTGCACTAGTGTTCCTAGTGTAAACAATGCTACTAGCACTCCACTGTCTTGCATTTCACCCCATGGTTCTAGTATACTAAAGAATGTAAATCCTAGTACATAGTTATCCACTACAGCC